>Ga0209427_10008260_pt1 | contig 11728 bp, 8 predicted proteins | sample DeeMarSWOR136_30_FD_187465 | JGI IMG/M metagenome (GOLD analysis project Ga0209427, IMG submission 187465) | Marine sediment microbial communities from White Oak River estuary, North Carolina - WOR-1-36_30 (SPAdes) (version 2) | ecosystem: Environmental > Aquatic > Marine > Intertidal zone >... | reverse complement strand
CTCAACGGCAAAATCGGCGATGGACTCGGCAAGCTCAAACTCGAAACGCACAACGGCTCGATAAAAATACGTTAATGTACCCGGAAAGGGGATATTATCATGACTGAAGAAAGACATTGCAAACAATGTGGGGGCAAGCTGGGGGCCGATGCACCGCAGGGTCTTTGTCCGCAATGTCTCATAAAGCTCGGGCTACCCACCGGCGCTGACATAGAAAAAACCGCCACGTCGGACGACCAGAGTGGTGCTCCTACAAACCAAACGCCGCCGAGCAGATTTATTCCACCCGAGCCGGCGGAATTGGCCAAACAGTTCCCCCAGCTTGAAATCATAGAGCTTCTCGGCCAGGGCGGTATGGGGGCCGTGTATAAAGCACGACAAAAGCAGCTTGACCGGGTGGTGGCTCTGAAAATCCTGCCGCCCGAAGTAGGGGAGACTGAAGCATTCGCCGAACGTTTTACTCGCGAGGCCCGCTCTCTTGCCAAACTCAATCATCCCCGAATTGTAACCGTCTTTGATTTCGGCCATACCGAAAAAGGCCTGTACTATTTCGTGATGGAATATGTGGATGGAACGGACCTGCGGCAGGTAATACAGTCTGGTGAGCTTGAGCCTTCTGAGGCGCTTGCCATCGTTCCTCAAATCTGCGAGGCCCTGCAGTTCGCTCACGAGGAAGGAATCGTTCACCGTGACATCAAGCCGGAGAACATCCTTATCGACAAGAAGGGCCGGGTCAAAATTGCCGATTTCGGCTTAGCTAAATTACTTGGTAAAACGGCGGCGGAACTTACTCTTACCGGCGCAGGACACAGAATGGGAACCCCGCACTATATGGCCCCCGAACAAATCGAACACCCCGGCCAGGTCGACCACCGCGCCGATATCTATTCGCTGGGTGTGGTCTTCTACGAAATGCTCACCGGCGAGCTGCCCATCGGCCGGTTCGCCCCACCGTCCAAAAAGGTGCATGTAGATGTCAAGCTTGACGAGGTTGTGCTCAGGACTCTGGAAAAGGAACCTGAACGTCGATACCAACAAGCCAGTGAAATCAAGACCGATGTAGAAACTATCAATGCCCAGAGTCGCCCGCCCATGGCACCTATCGCACCAGTCGTGCAGCCCTATACACAGCCCCCTACAATCAGCCGAATGGAAAAGCATATCACAATCGTGGCGGTAATCAGTCTGGTCTTTGGCACAATCGGGGTACTGATCGGTATTGTCGCCTTCGTGGCAATTACCGGTGGAGGTCTCATCTCTCAAGATCCAACAGCAATGAACATTACCGGAATTGTGGGCACCGGGGTATTCGGATTCTTTCTGTTAATGTGGGGGCCGGAAGTTATCGCGGGAATAGGCCTCTTAAAACGCAGAAACTGGGCCCGAATACTGGCCATGATACTGGCGGTTCCCGATCTAATGATAGTACCAATTGGAACGGCCATCGGCATTTATGTCCTTTGGGTTATGCTAAGCGATGAAACGTATAGATTATTTGCCCAGGCTTCAGAAATAAGGAAAAAAGAACCGGCCGCCGGTATAAAGCCGGGGCCAAAAAGTATTCTACTGCCCACCGTTGCAATAACAGTGACTGTTCTCTTCTTAATTGCAGTTGCAGTTACAATACTACATGGGGTATTTCCCTGGTTCGCGATTGTGTTCGGACCGCCGCTGCTGATTCTTGTCGTATTTGCCCTTCAGGCAGCAAAAGGCGGATCCGTTGCCGGTGTGGCCAGCCAAAGACCCAAAACAAATAAAAATGCGGTACTAATCGGGCTCACCATCGCTGTGGTAGCTCTTATCCTGATGGGGATACTGATGCTGCCGTTTATACTGCCCGCCATTTGGAGGGTAAAATATCATGTGGCAAGCCAGCAAGAGGAAACCGCGGTAATTGCTCCCGGCATACAAAAAATTGGGGAGTTGGATTTTCCAAACGGGTCCCCTGACGACCTGACCTTTGGACCGGAGGGCCCCACACTCAACGACACGTGCGTGCTGAAGCTAAATCTGGAGCCACAAGAGGCAACGTTAGTGAACAGTATTCTGCAGGCCGCTCACAAACGATATCAGGAACTCGAAGCGCAGTACACCGAGCATCTCCGTGCCGGCAACAGGCTTAAAGTAACCATCTCTCCGTTCCGAAAAGAGGCTGTGATCTTCCTCCAACAGTTCTTGACCGACCTCGACAGTGTATTGGATGAGGAACAGTGCGTACTTTACCGAAGGCACCTGCCGTGGGGCTATCTTTTCGGAAGGAATAAATTCGGCCAAGCCAAGGTCATTATCGAGATCTCGAAGGAAAACGATACCTTTACCCACACAACGACGGTCGAGTGGGCTGATCGAAGCGAGGTAAGTTCGGGACAGAGCGATAAGCTGCCGGCCGAACTCCAGCGATTCTGGGACCAAGCCTTCACGGACGAGTAATACCGCCGTAAGTCCCTAATTCCACTGTAGCTTTGTTTGCACTACACGTAAGTAATCATTCCGCTTTGACAGCAGACGACTGATTAGAAATCTCACAACAGTTGGTCAGACTGTTTGCATTATCGGTATAAATACGTTATTTTAACAGCACACAAGCATCGATAATGCAGTTAAAGTTAAATCGAAAAAATATTAGTTATATTGAGAGGACTTGGAAACATGCCTGAGAGAGAAGCAGCGATTGTTACCGGAGCAAGTCGCGGTATTGGAAGGGCCATTGCAATAGAGTTAGCAACACTGGGTTATGACCTTGTGGTCAGCCATTTTGATTTTACCGCTGACGGCAAGCCAGAGGAATCCTTTGCGAAACAGGCTCAAAAAGAAATCAAAAACATCGGCCCCGAGTGTGAAATTTTACGAGGCGATGTCGGCAAAGCCGAGGACCGTGCCCTACTTGTAGATTTGGCTCGAAGCACGTTCGGCCGATGCGATATGCTTGTTAATAATGCGGGTGTTGCACCGCTGCAGCGACTGGATATTCTCGAAGCGACCGAGGAGAGTTTCGACAGGGTACTCGGGATAAATCTGAAGGGGCCTTACTTTCTGACCCAGCTTGTTGCAAACTGGATGGTCGAGCAGAAGAAGCAATATCCCGACCGGCACTTTCGGATTGTCAACACCGGCTCAATCTCGTCATATACAAGCTCGCCGGGGCGGGGTGAGTACTGTATAAGCAAGGCAGGCATTTCCATGATGACCAGGCTTTATGCGGATAGATTAGCCGAATATAATATCGGGGTATTCGAAATCAGCCCGGGCATTATCGCAACTGATATGACCAGTGTCGTCAAGGACAAATACGACAAGCTTATCGCCGAAGGCCTGACTCCCATCAAGCGATGGGGACAACCCGAAGATATCGCGAAGGCTGTCGGTGCAATCGCCGAAGGCAGGCTCGATTTTTCCACGGGCCAGGTGATTAACGTTGACGGCGGCTTCCACCTGAGAAGACTTTAAGAGGCAGATATGGACATTAAAAATACAATTACGACGCTATTGAGAGACGGATTTATCCTCGTTTTTAACCAGGACAAGCTCGACATAGTCAAGACGGCCGAGGCCCTTATGAAGACTGGTGTCAATAATATGGAAGTGACCTGCCGGATAAGTAAGCCACTGGAAAAACTCGGCCGATTGCGCAAGGAACTTCCTGATTTTGTAGCGGGAGTTGCAAGCCTGATAGACTCGCAGGAAATGCTCGATGTTTACAATAGCGAGCATCGCCAGGATCCTTTGCCTTCGGTACAGGAAGTCGCCGAGGCCGGTGCTTGTTATCTCGTCTCGGCTTGTAATTTCACCGACGAGACCTTCAAAAAATATGCCGGCAAAACAGCCATAATACCGGGATGTGGCAGTGTCGCCGAAATTATCAGCCAGTTCTCCAAAGGAGCGAACCTTTGCAAGATATTCCCGGCAAAACAGCTCGGCGGTCCTGCTTTTGTCAAGGCAATCGACCCGGCCATTCATAAGACCATCAGCCTGGTGCCTACGGGTGGAACAAATACCGACAACATTCCGGATTACATCGATGCAGGGGTGCTGGTGCTGGGTGCTTCATTTAGTTTGATCGAAAAAGCTACAATGAAAAAAATCATCGACGAGCAAAATTATGCTCTTCTAACGGAGGAGCTAATAAAAGCCAAACAACTGATAGATAAGCTGCGCTCAGAAAAATACCCTGATATCGATTTTGCAACTGCTTCGGTCGAACAGATTAGCCAAGCTACAGGCAGAAATTTCAATATTCCCTAAAAGACTAACTTGTCGTGAGAAATGTGATAAAAAAAAGCCTTTTCAAAAACAATTCGAGGTCAAAAGCAAACCTGCTTATTTTATTTGCAGCAATTGTCACTTCCACCTTAACAGCTCATGCAAACACTGCCGGGAATTCCGGTTCCCCGGTTACAATCAATGCTAAAGATGACGGCTACCGCGGCATCTGGTATATGAATCAGCCGTCCGGAGATGAATACGTTTACAAATACAGCGGAGGCCTCGGTACATACTGCGCGAAACATAAGCCTTTCGCATTCTATTGCAAAGATGTAAACAAAACTTTCTTCTGTTACGGCGGAACAACCAAAGACAGCGACAGAAAGCTGCTGCACATGGTTTCGTACTACGACCATGAGACGGGGCAGGCAGCCCGGCCGATAATCCTTCTGGACAAAAAAACAAGCGATGCCCACGACAATCCCGTGATATCCGTCGATGACAAGGGATACATCTGGATTTTCTCGACCTCTCACGGCACGTCCAGGCCGTCGTATATACATAAAAGCATAAAACCTTATGACATCAACAAGTTTGAGTTAGTCCGCGCGACGAAGGCAGAAAACGGCAAAGAAGTACCAATGACCAACTTCTCGTATATGCAGGCCTGGCACATTTCAGGAAAGGGCTTTGTCTGCTTTTTCACCCGCTATAACTACCCTGCCGACCGTACGATTTGCTTTATCAAAAGCCCGGACGGCATCAAATGGTCACAGTGGCTTCGCCTTGCCGCAATCCATAAAGGGCATTACCAAATCAGCGCTGTGAGCAAAAACAAGGCGGGGACAGCGTTTAATTACCACCCAAATCCAAAGGGCCTCAATTGGCGCACCAATCTATACTATATCGAAACCGCAGATCTCGGCGAAACGTGGCGGACCGTCGATGGCCAGAAATTGGAGCTGCCGCTGGTGACGGTCAAAAATCCCGCACTTGTTCACGATTATCAGACGGAAAATTTGTATGTTTACCTGAAAGACATTCGCTTCGATAAAAATGAAAAGCCCGTCATCCTTTTCCTGACAAGCAAAGGTTACGAATCGGGCCCAAAAAACAACCCGCGCACATGGACGACCGCCCGCTGGACGGGACAAAAGTGGCAGATAAGACAAGCCTTTACCTCAGATAACAATTATGATATGGGCTCGCTCTATATCGAAGAAGACCGGATGTGGCGAATAATTGCACCCACCGAGACCGGGCCGCAGCCGTATAATCCCGGCGGTGAAATGACAATGTGGACAAGTACAGACCTCGGGAGCACGTGGAAAAAAACCGGACAACTTACAAAAGACAGTCCCCGCAACCATACATACGCCAGAGAGCCCCTAAACGCCCACCCGGATTTCTACGCCCTCTGGGCTGACGGCCACGGCAGGAAGCCATCCGAATCTTGCCTTTACTTTTGCGATAAAGAGGGGACTGTACGAGTCCTGCCGCGGGAAATGACCGGTGATTTTGCAAAACCGCAAATATTAAGAAAACAAGTGAAACAGGTGAATTAAACATGGTGGAAACAAGACAAATAAAAAATCAAAGCGTTACTGTTCATAGTTACAACACGGTGATTGTTGGCTCGGGCGCCGCGGGGATGAACTGCGCGGTGCACCTTTATGAATTCATGAGCCAAAAAGGGGTCGAGAATCCTCAGGAGAGGATTGCCGTGGTCACTGCGGGAATCGGCTTAGGCGCATCGCGGATGAGCGGCTCCGATAAGCAGACCTATTACAAAATGGGCACCAGCCCGGATGTACCCGACAGCGCCGAGGAGTTTGCGAAAAGCCTGACTGCTGCCGGCTGCTGTCACGGCGACTTGGCCCTTGCCGAGGCAATCGGCTCGCTGCGCGAGTTTTATCATCTGGTGCAGGCAGGTGTCCCTTTCCCGCACGACCCGATTGGAAGTTATTGCGGTTACAAAACCGATCACGACCCTTACGAGCGGGCAACGTCAGCCGGCCCAAAGACCAGCAGGTTTATGAGCCAATGTCTGGAAAAACAGGTGCGACGGTACGGAATTCAAATTATAGACCAGCAGGAAGCTGCACAATTATTAACCGTCGGCAGCGGCAAATCAAAACAAATTGCAGCAGTGGTTACAATAGACAAATCTAAGATTGAAGAGGGCAATTTACCTATAAATGTTTTCTACTGTGCCAATCTTGTCCTGGCTGCAGGAGGCCCCGGCGAACTTTATAAAACCAGCGTTTACCCAAAAGGCCAGGTCGGTATCCACGGCCTCGCACTACTGGCTGGCCTTATCGGTGAAAACCTGACTGAATCACAGTTTGGACTTGCCAGTATAAAGTTTCGCTGGAACGTCTCAGGCACTTATATGCAGGCAATCCCAAGAATTTTCAGCACGGATGCCGATGGTAAGGATGAAAGTGAGTTTTTGGCGGATTTCTTCCCGTCAATGAGCAAAATGGCCACGAATATTTTCCTCAAAGGCTATCAATGGCCTTTTGACCCGCAGCGTATTTCAAACTACCAGTCCTCGCTGATTGATGTTCTGGTATTCAGAGAAAGGCAAAAAGGCAGGCGGGTCTTTATGGACTTTTTGAAAAATCCTGTCGGCAGCAATTCAATGAAACAATTCGACATCAATGACCTCGAACCGGAAGCCCTGGATTATCTGAAAAAAACAGATGCGCTTCAGGACACGCCGATTGAGCGCCTTGCCCACATGAATCCCCTGGCTATAGAAATTTACAAGGAAAACGGGATTGATTTATATTCGGAGCCGCTCGAAATCGCGGTTTGCGCCCAGCACAATAACGGCGGCTTTGCCGTGAACAAATGGTGGCAGTCCAATATAGAGCGCACTTTCGTAATCGGCGAGATGGCCGGTACTCACGGTGTCAAAAGGCCGGGCGGCTCTGCCCTGAACGCCGGTCAGACCGGCGGACTGCGAGCGGCCGAATACATTGCAAATGTTTATGGCCCCGACCTCCCCGAGTATTCGGAAAATCAGCACGAGATTGACGGGCAGTTAACCGAGCTTGTCACCAAGCTTGAAGCCTGCAAGAGTTCATCCGGTTTAGTGCCGGAAGAAGTAATCGACAAGATTCGGATGCGTATGACGACATCAGCGGGCCATATAAGAGAATTGGAAGATGCTCGCAAAGCCCTAACAGAAGCGGTCCACCTTTATAAGGATATACAGCGGCAGGGATTCAAATTAAAAGATGCAAAAGAACTAATAACGGCAATCCAGGCCGAACATCTTGCCTTATCCTGCGCAGCTTTCCTCAAGGCGATTGTGGAATTACTCAAGCTCGGCAGCGGCTCCCGCGGTTCGCACCTTGTCCTTGCCGACGACGGGACCGAGATTCATCCCGACATTATCAACGAAACGACAGGAAAAACTCTGAAGTTCAAAATTGAAATTGAAAAGTTGCGAAACATAATTTTGCAAATTGAATACGACCCGAACGAACCTGATTTATTCAGGTGCAAAACTACAGAACCGAGAACGGCACCGGCCCTTGACAAGGCATTCGAACTTGCCTGGCAGGATTACAGGGAAGGAAAAATTTACGGGCCCTGAGGATAAGGCCGATAAGAAATTTGAACCAAATAGAAGACAAGAGTGACAATAAACGAAATATGATTGCTCAGACGCTAAAATGGATCGGCGATATTGACGGCTTCCTGGAGCTTATCGACCAGCGGCGGCTGCCCGGCGAACTGGTTAAATTGCAGTGCCGGGATACTAAGCAGCTCTACGAAGCGATAAAAACACTTACCGTGCGCGGCGCCCCGGCGATAGGTGTTGCAGCGGCCTACGGGCCGGTCCTGAGTATGCAGAAGTTAACCGATACGGATGATTTGCAGGGGGGGCTCAAAGCTCTCGCGAAGTCCTGTGAGTATCTTGGCTCTTCCCGTCCGACTGCGGTCAATCTTTTTTGGGCACTGGACAGGGTCCGTCTAAGCGCCGAGAAATTTGTCGCCGACAAACCGGATGCAAAGCTACAGTCACTTCGTGAGGCTGTATTATCAGAGGCAAATGCCATCTATCAGGAAGATGTGGATATGTGCCGCCGGATCGGAGAAAACGGCCAAAAGTTTATCAAAGAAGGCTTCGGAATCCTGACCCACTGCAACGCCGGCGCACTGGCCACCGCGGGACAGGGGACGGCTTTATCTGTGATGTTCGAGGCACATAAAAAGGGCAGAAAATTCAAAGTATATGCAGACGAGACCCGACCGCTGCTGCAGGGCGCCCGCTTGACGACCTGGGAGCTGAGACAGGCGGGTATCGATGTTGTGCTAATCTGTGACAATATGGCCGGGCACCTGATGAAGCAGGGATATATTAACGCCGTGATAACCGGCGCCGACCGAATCGCGGCAAATGGTGACACTGCAAACAAGATTGGCACCTACAGCCTGAGCATCCTTGCAAAGGAGAACAATATACCTTTTTATATCGCAGCACCGTCAAGCACCTTCGATCCCGGCATTAAAAGCGGAGACCAAATACCAATCGAGCAGAGGGACGCTGAAGAGGTAACAGCGTTTAGAAAAACCCGAATTGCCCCTCCCGGTGTAAACGTGTATAATCCTGCCTTTGATGTTACGAATGCGGCTAATATTACCGCTATTATCACTGAAAAAGGCGTTATTGAAAATCCCAATGCCGACAAAATTTGCCGGCACTTAAGGTCTTGAGTTTATGGATGAAGCAACGAGCAAAACTTCTAAACCTTCGCAAACGGATGTCACCGAGCAGCCGGACGTGACATCAAGCACAAAGAAGCTGCTGCGCTGGAGAAAACGTAACAAATATTATTACAAGTGGCTGGACAAAATATATAAATTTGTTGTTCGCCCGAACAGCAAAGTTCTGCACGTCGGCTGCGAATGTGGTGACCTTCTGGCTGCGGTTGAGCCGTCATACGGCGTTGGTGTCGATGCTGATCCGGCTGTTATTGAACTGGCAAAAAAAAGATTCCCGCACCTGAAATTTCATACAATGGACCCGCACGAGTTGAATCTCGATGAAAAATTCGATTATGTCATCATATGCAATTCGCTGGGCCGATGGCACGATATACAAAAGGTTTTGGAACACATACATCCGTTAACCAACGAAAGCACACGGATTGTAATAACTTATTACAATTATCTCTGGGAATGGATCCTGCGTGTGGGCTCACTTCTGAGAATTCGTCGACCTCAACCCTATCTGAACTGGCTGCCTCCGCAGGACATTGCGAATCTGCTCAATCTGACCAACTTCGATGTCATTCGAACGGATTCCTTCCTCCTTATGCCGAAACGCATCCCGCCATTGACCATATTATGCAATTATTTTCTTACTCTGCTGCCGGGAATCCGGTTTTTTAATCTGGTCAATCTGCTGGTAGCCCGACCGGCTCCCACTGCCAAGCAACAAGAGGATTTGTCCGTCTCGGTAATAGTACCCTGCAGAAATGAACGTGGTAACATCAAAGACGTCATAACACGGGTTCCCAAAATGGGCCGGGAAACGGAGATAATCTTCGTCGACGGCAACAGCACGGACGGCACACCCGAAGAAATCGAACGCCGGATTAAGGAACATCCTGAACGTAACATTCGTTTAATCCATCAGGGAGACGGAGCAGGCAAAGGCGATGCTGTAAGAAAAGGTTTTGCCGCTTCAAAGGCGGATGTGCTGGTCATCCAGGATGCGGATTTAACAGCCCCGCCCGAAGATTTGCCGAAATTTTTCAGAGCACTGCATGACGGTAAAGGTGAGTTCATCAACGGCTCCCGGCTTGTCTATCCAATGGAAAAGCAGGCGATGCGTTTTATAAATCATCTTGGAAACAAATTTTTCGGCACATTGTTTAGCTGGCTTCTGGGCCAAAGGTTCAGAGACACGCTTTGCGGCACGAAAATGATTCGCAGGAAAGATTACGAGCTGATAGCCGACAACCGTTCGTATTTCGGCGATTTCGATCCCTTTGGTGACTTTGACCTTATTTTCGGAGCAGTAAAGCAGAACCTCAAGGTCGTCGAGGTGCCGGTGACTTACCATGCACGAACGTACGGCTCAACAAATATCAGTCGTTTCAAACATGGCTGGCTGCTGATTAAGATGAGCTGGATTGCATTTAAGAAAATCAAATGGCTGGGTTCCCAAACGAAATAAAGTTTGTTTGGGATACGCCGGGAAAGGCACGTTAAGAAAACATGAGCGTTATTGACTGGCTCAAGCTACCGGAGACAAGGAATACCAAAGACCTTGACGACCCTGCCACTACCATGCTGCACGCCGAGATTATACAGAAAAAAGCGTTCTTAAAAAAACTATACATTGATTTTTATACACAATTCAGGAAGCGCGTACCCGAACCCGAAACGAAGGTTCTCGTTGAGCTTGGTAGCGGTGCGAGTTGTATTAAAGAAGTCATTAGCAACGTGATAACATCCGACATCCGCGAGCTGCCGAATGTAGACAAGGTGTTCTCGGCGCTTGATATGCCCTTCGAAGACAGTAGTGTTGACGCCTTCTTTATGTTCAATGTCCTTCATCACATTACCGACCCGGGGGGGTTTTTCCGGGAGGCCATACGGTGTCTTAAGCCTTCCGGTAAAATCGTTATGATTGAACCTGCAAATACATTGTGGGCAAGGTTTATCTATAAGAACTTTCATCACGAGCTTTTTGACCCGCAGGCAGAGTGGGGCCTGGAAGAAACCGGGCCCGCCTCACATGGTAATGGTGCAATACCGTGGATTATCTTTTCTCGCGACCGACAGATTTTTGAAAAAGAATTTCCACAGCTCCAAATCGTCAAAATGCGTAATCACACTCCGCTGCGATATTTGCTGAGCGGCGGCATGACGCTGCGCCAACTTGTACCTTCATTCGCGTACCCTCTCATCAAAGCTATAGAATATATACTGTCGCCAATAAATAACCTGCTTGGTTTGTTCCAAATAATAGAGATGGAGAAAACAACGACCGAATAAAACTGTTGTAATTTGTTCCCCGTAAAGTATTATGACGCAATGAAAAAAAGAAGAGGCAAAGAGGTAAAAGCTCACAAGCCGGCACCGTTAGACAGCATCGAGCCGGATTACAATAAACGGCTTGCTACATACCTGGCTATCGGACTTTTAGTCGCCCTGGGCCTCATTTATTCACTGCACTTTTTGAGACACTTCGTCTTTCCGAATCCGGACTTTGCCGCATTTCTTGGCATAGGACGAAGATGGTTACAGTTTCAAATTCCCGGCGGTATGAAGCGCGCACCCCTCTTCTCTGTGATTACCGCCCTTGTGGGCAACTTCTTCTCCACTCCCGACAGCAGCCTTTTCGGTACCGAACTGTACAATGCCATTATGCTGCCGACTGTGATGGTCCTGATTTACCTCATCGGCAGGAAATTTCTGGACAAAGCGGCCGTCTGGGTCGCACTGCTGGCCTGCATTAGTCCCTGGATGGTCCGCATGAGCAGTCAGCCGCTCGCCG
>Ga0209427_10008257_pt1 | contig 11730 bp, 10 predicted proteins | sample DeeMarSWOR136_30_FD_187465 | JGI IMG/M metagenome (GOLD analysis project Ga0209427, IMG submission 187465) | Marine sediment microbial communities from White Oak River estuary, North Carolina - WOR-1-36_30 (SPAdes) (version 2) | ecosystem: Environmental > Aquatic > Marine > Intertidal zone >... | reverse complement strand
GAGCAATTTTGCCAATCCCCAAAGGAGCTGGCTCACAGATGCAAGCTCGGTTATTTGAGGGAAAAGCCCGCTATCCCCTACTCCTGCAATCTCTGCGACCTATGCCAAAAGGTCTGCCCCGAGGAGTTAAATATAGGGAATATGTGCCTTGAGCTCCGCCGACAACTAGTGGCTGAGGGATTGGGTCCCCTGCCCACACATCGCTTTGTCAAAGTGAACCAGGATTGGAGCCTCTCCGATAACTTCGCCCTGGCTCAGCCGGGGCGCAAAAGCGGAGAGTGTAAAAGAGTATTCTTTCCCGGCTGCAGCCTATCAGGCTACTCCCCGTCCTTGGTTATCCAGACCTATGATTATCTCAGAGACAGGCTCACCGGAACTGGCATCCTCTTGGGATGCTGCGGCGAGCCCACCCTTTGCCTCGGGGAACAAGCCAAATTTGAGCAGATATTGAACGGGGTTGAAGCTGAAATGGCGAAATTGGGCACCTCGGAGATGATCGTAGCCTGCCCTTTGTGTTACCGCATGATCAAACATCACGCCCCCCAATTGAAGTTGAGCTCCCTCTACGAGGTTATGGTGGATCTGGGACTTCCGCAGGGGATAAAGAATAAAAGCTGGACATTTTCCCTTCACGACTCCTGCGCTACGAGATGGGAGAAGGGAATCCAGGATAGCGTCAGAACCTTAGCCCGAATGATGGGCTATCACATAGAGGAGATGGAGCATTCCCGGGAGATGACGCGCTGTTGCGGCATGGGGGGCATGGTTGCCTTCGCCAACCTCCAGCTCAGCTACAACGTAACCAAGAGGAGAACTGGCGAAGCTCACTTTGATATCCTCACCTATTGTGCTGCCTGCCGCGAGGCTTTCGCCGCTGAAAAGCCAGCCCTCCATATCCTGGACCTCGTCTTCAACCCCGACTGGGAGCAGGATCGGCTCAAAGCACCCAAGACGGGGAAGGCGAGGCGGGAAGCCCAGGCGCTGCTCAAGTCGCAGCTCATAACAGGTTAAAGGAACAAAATCCGAGGAGGTGTTATGGAGCATGAAGAAATAAGCCTCAGCAAGAGCCAGGAGGTGGCACAGCTTTTGGAGGAAAGGGGCATTCATGATGAGGAGATAAAGAGGGTCATCTCTAACGCTGAGACTACCGGCGACAAGCTCTATCAGCAAGAGGGAGACAGGTTTTTGGCTCGATTGAGGATTTCGGAGGCTACATTCTACGTGGAATATTCCGTAAGCGGGGAGAATTATATAGTCCACTCCGCCTACGCCCATCGAGCTGAGATGGTGGAGAAGTAGATGGCACAGTGGTTTTGCTTCAAATGCAAGGAAGAGATGGTCGAGGACCAGATATGGATGAGATACCTCGATTTCGAACGCCAGATGCCGGGGATAAAGTGCCCTAAATGCGGGGCCAGTTACTTATTGGAAGATATAGTGGTAGTAACGGTGCGAACTCTGGAAGAAGCCCTGGAAGCTAAGTAAACATGGATAGGTCTACCACTGGACTGTATGAGTCTGGGGTCCTCGATGGATTACTGGGGGACACATTGCACCCCGGTGGGATAGAGCTGAGCAAGCGGCTGGCCGAGGTTGCCCAGATCACCAGGAACGCAAGTGTATTGGACATTGCCTCAGGGAAGGGGCATACCGCTTCTTTCCTCTGCCGCCAGTATGGCTGTAAGGTGGTGGGGATCGACTCTTCCTTCAACATGGTCGCCTGGGCTCAAGAGCGAGTCGAAGCAGAGAAGTTGACTCACATGGTTCAATTTCTGGCAGCCGATGCTGAGAATCTGCCCTTTCCCGGATGTCAGTTCGATGTAGTAATCTGCGAGTGCTCCTTTTCCCTGTTCCGTGACAAGGAGAAAGCCGCTGGCGAAATATGGCGGGTGCTGAGGTTTGGCGGCCGCTTGGCGCTTGCCGACATTTTCCTTCGCCGCGAAGTAACCCCGGAACTAAAAGCTCAGCTGAATTCCATCCCCTGTCTGGCTCAAGCCCAGGGATTAACTGATTACCTCAGGGTCTTGGAGCAGGCCGGTTTCCAAGATATCTTGGTCGAAGATCACTCTCGGGAGTTAAAGAAGATAGCCTGGGAAGCGGCTATTAGCTACGGTTCTTTACAGGGCTTCTTAACCAAGCTCACAGCAGAGAGCGGCGTAACCCTATCTACTCAAGCCTATCTCGATTTCGTCAAAAAAGGAAAGCCCGGCTATGCCTTGATAGCTGCGACCAAGCGGAGGGTGTGAGATGGAAAGAAGGGTGGTAGTAACTGGCTTGGGCGGGATAACCCCTTTGGGAACCGGGGTGGAGAAGACCTGGCACGGTTTATGTCAAGGAATCTCGGCCATTGATATCATTTCCCGATTTGACACTTCAGCCCTCAAGATCAAAATCGGCGGCGAGGTCAGGGATTTCAGCCCCGAGCTTTTCCTGGACAGAAAGCAGATAAGACGGATGGACCTTTACATTCAATTTGCCATCGCTGCCAGTATAATGGCTGTCGAGGATGCCAAGCTCAAGCTCAGCCCCGAAGACGCAGCAAGGTGTGGGGTCATGGTGGGAAGTGGATTGGGCGGGATCTCAACTATAGAGCAGAGCTGCAATGTCATCAGCAAAAACGGCTCCAGGCTTTCCCCCTTCTTTATCCCCTCGGTGCTGATTAATATGGCTTCGGCACAAATTGCCATGCTCATCGGAGCCAAAGGACCTAATTTCGGCGTGATGAGCGCCTGTGCCACCGGGGCCCATGCTATCGGCGAGGCATTTGAGGTTATTCAGCGGCGGGATGCTGACGTGATCATTGCCGGTGCCGCCGAGGCTGGACTCTGCCCACTGATGTTCAAGGGAGTCGAGGCCATGATGGTAGGCTCCACCAGAAATAACGAGCCACAAAAGGCAAGCCGTCCCTTTGACAGAGATCGAGATGGACTTGTCTCTGGGGAAGGGGCTGGGGTCATTGTCTTGGAGGAACTGGAATCAGCGCTCAGCCGCGGGGCCAATATCTACGCCGAGATGGCGGGCTATGGCTCGACCTGTGATGCCTATCACCTCACTGCGCCCGACCCCGGAGGCTCAGGGTTAGCTCAAGCTATGGAGCTGGCTCTTGCCCGTGCTCGCATCTCCCTTAAAGAGGTGAACTATATCAACGCCCATGGTAGTTCAACCCCCTTAAATGACCTCGCCGAAACCCGAGCCATAAAGAAGGTATTCAAAGAGCTAAGTTGGAGCATACCGGTTAGTTCCATTAAGTCCATGATCGGGCATCTCTGGGGGGCAGCCGGGGCTGTAGAAGCTATTTCGACCATCCTCTCGATCAAAGAAGGCATCATCCCTCCCACTATTAACTACGAGACCCCTGACCCGGAGTGCGACCTCGATTATGTTCCCAACCAGGCAAGAAGGGCAAAGATACGGGCAGCCCTCAGTAACTCCTCTGGCTTCGGTGGGGTTAATGCCTCTCTGGTGTTCACAAGGTATCAGCTATGAAGAGCGGTTAAGCTTGAGATGATTTGCCTTGATCGAGTGAAAGTTCTATAGTAGTTGCACAGGAGGTAAAAATGGAAGAGAAGATCGTGAAGACCATTTGCCTTAACTGTCCGCCCGGTTGTGGCATCGATGTTCATGTCCGGGACAACAAGCCGGTAAAGGTAGAGGGAATGCCGGAAAGCGTTATCGGTCCCATCTGCGTCAAAGCGGAGATAATCCCTGAATGGTATGAAGTTTCAATGAAGGATCGCTTGCTTCATCCGCTGAAAAGAGACGGAGTGGGGTGGAAGCAGATTTCCTGGGACGAGGCTTTCGATATCATAGCCACTAAGTTTGAGGAGATTAAGAGCCTATATGGGCCGCAAGCGGTAGCCTATTATGGCGCTTGCGTACCAGAAAATCGAGATTGGGCCTTTTTGGCCAAGCGATTTTTTCAATCTTTTGGCTCGCCTTCCTACTATGGCGCTTGGTCCTATTGCTGGACCAACCGACTCCCCGCCTGCACCTTGACCTATGGTCAATATGCGGTGACAACGATACGGCGAACTAAGTGCACAGTGGTCTGGGGTGGAAATCCGGTGAATGCGGTCCCTTTTGCTGGCGATGCCATGATAGCTGCCAAGGGCAAAGGAGAGACCAAGCTCCTGGTGGTTGATCCCAGGCGCATCACGTTGGCTAAAGCGGCTGATATCCACGCTATGATCTTGCCTGGGACTGACCCCGCTTTTGGCTTGGGTCTGTTAAACGTCATCATCTCGGAGAACCTCTATGATAAGGAATTTGTGGACAAATGGACTGTTGGCTTTGATAAGCTGGTGGAGCACGTGAAGGATTGGACCCCGGAGAGGGTGGCGGAGATAACTACGGTGCCGGCGGACACGATTAGGGAATTCGCTCGGACTTATGCCACAACTAAGCCGGCCTGCATTTTTTGGGGCAACACCTTAGATAACGTTGAAAATGGCTTTCAGGCTCATAGAGCGATTCTGACTCTGATCGCGATAACAGGCAATCTAGATGTCCCCGGCGGCTCAAGAATGGTCCCCTTAAACAGTTTCAACAAGATCGCTCTGGGGGAAGAGTATCCCCGCGGCTATGAGGAGCTCCTCCCCGAGCGGACATGGTTCAAGATGAAGGTAGCAGGTGAAGATGAGCATCCGTTGTGGGTGCAGCAATCGGGGCAGGGTCCATCCGCTGCCCTACCGGATGCCATCCTTACTGGAAAGCCGTATCCGATCAAGGCATTACTCGCCCAAGCTTCAAATATGGTTGTCGCCTGGGCTAACTCCAATAAGCTGAAGAGGGCTCTTTCCAAGTTAGACTTCCTGGTAGTATACGACATCTTCATGACGGAGACAGCAGAGTTAGCCGACCTTGTTCTCCCAGCACCTACCTTCCTCGAAGCGCAAGGGATCTATTATTATGTCGGGAGACCGATGATCGTCCTCCAAAGCAAGGCCATCGAACCACCGGAAGATTGCCTGTCAGATGTCGATTTTTGGCTCAGGTTAGCAAAGAAGATGGGCTTCACAGACCGCATCCCCTGGAACAATGTAGAGGAGTTCGACAATTTCTTGCTCAAGCCATTAAATCTCACCGTAGATGATTTGAGGAAGAATCCCGGGGGAATCTTCTTCTCCAAAGCCGGGATCGAATGGAAGAAGTACGAGAAGGAGGGTTTCAAGACCCCCTCAGGCAAGGTTGAGATCTATTCTCAGAGGGTAGCGGATTTAGGCGGCGATCCCCTGCCCACTTATAGAGAGCCGGTACAGAGCCCGCGGCGGAGACCAGACCTGGCCAAAAGCTATCCTTTGGTTCTGATTACGGGCACCAGGATGTTAGAATACAATGCCTCTACGCTTCGCAAAGTCCCCTCATTGAAGCAGAAGATTGCCGAGGGATTTGCCGAGATCAATACCGAGACCGCCGCCAAGCTGGGGATCAGTGACGGCGACATGATTATCATTGAAACCACTTTTGGCTCGGCGCGGATGAGAGCCGTCGTCACCGAAGATATTCACCCCCAGGTTGTCTCTGTCTCCCATGGCTGGTGGCGAATGGCCAATGGGAATCTATTGACAGGCGACGATTTGGAGGTGAGAGACCCCCTTACCGGTGCCGCTGCCATGAGAGCCCTCGCTTGCCGAGTGGTCAAGGATGTCGAACTTGGCTGAGCCACCACATCTGGTGCAGGACAATGGAGTCTAAACAGGGATTCCACGATACGGTAGTGGAGCTGGTGCTCAGGTTTAAGCGCAAGGAGTTAGTGGATTTGGTAAATGTGGGGCTTGGCCAAGGGATTGCTCCGCATGATATCCTGGAAATGCTGCTTTCCGCCATCCGCCAGGCTTGCCACAAGTTCGACACCGGTGATATCTACTTCCCGGAGTTCTTCTTGACCATTGATACCGTGCAGGCGGGTATAAATGCGCTTCTTCCCCAGCTCAAGTCCGCAGCAAGCCAATCTCAAATAGCAGGGAAGGTGGTTTTAGGTGTGGTGGAAGGAGATATTCACGACTTGGGCAAGAATATGCTCAGAATGCTTCTGGGCAGCGAAGGGATCCAAGTTATCGATCTGGGAACAAGTGTCCCGGCTGATACATTCATTCAGGTAGCGAAAGACGAGGGAGCACCGGTGATTGCGGCCTCAACTCTGATGAGCACCACGCTTTGTGAGATGGCAGAATTGGAAACAAAGTTGCAGAAACAAGGCTTGAAGGGCGAGATATGGACCATAATAGGGGGCCGGGCTACCTCTGCTGACTTCGCCGCGAGCATAGGCGCAGATGCTTGGGCTAAAGAGGCGATAGAGGGGGTCAATAAGATCAAACAATACCTGCAAACTGGAGCCAAAGCCCCGTAAAAGGCTTTGGCTCCAAGAAGCTAGAATACGACGAGTGCCCCCGGCTCTACATCTTCTCCAAATCTGGGGCACACTTCCACATTTTGGTGGCAAAGGACAGCCTTAGTAGCCCATCTCCATGACCCGCTGCTGAATGGCCTCCCATTTCCCCTGCGCTTTTAGGATGAATCGGGCAACCTCCCTGACAACTCCCTTGCCTGAGGATACAGCGGTCACATAATGTGCAGCCTCTTTAACCTCCTCTACAGCATCCGCCGGGGCGGCAACAAACCCCACCCGCCTCATCACCAGCAGGTCGATATAATCGTCACCGATATAGCCGATCTCCTCATCGGCCAATCCCAGCTCCTGCTCAAGCTGTTCCAATGCCTCTATCTTCCTCGGGTTTTCGATGTACCTCTTGATTTTCAGTTCCTTGGCACGCAATTGCGCTGTCTTAGAGACTCTGGTCAGCCAGGCGGTCTCAATACCACCCCAATCGAGCATATAAGTGCCAAGGCCATCCCTGTGGGAGAAAGGTCGCAACCTTATCGATCCATCCTCACTGTACCAGACTGTCTCATCCGTCATCACGCCGTGGACATCGATAATGACCAACTTGACCTTCTTCGCCCTCTCCACAGCCTCTTCAACACTGACCGGACTCATGTCTAACCTCCTGTAACCATTTATTTTCTCGGGCACATCGGCGGCGCACTATCAGTCAAGCCCGTATTCCTGCCATCTGCTCTTTACCTTCTCCACCATCTCATCATCAAGGCTGCACGGTACCGGTTTCTGTTTCCACTGGAAGGGGGTAGTGGCATCAATAAAGATCCTGGAAGTGACGCCCTCACGCTCAGGTGGCACGGAAAAGTCAAGGAAGCTGTAGCGACCCTTTTCCATAAGTTGGGTATCCGTCCAAGGGTCATAGCGCGCGGTAAGGGCCCAAAGGACGCGATCTATGTCATCAGCAGCGATATCATCGTCGACCACGATCACTCCTTTGGTGCCAAAGCCGGTAGTGGAAGCGATCACCGCCGAGTTCACATGGTTGGGGTGCCCGGCATAAGAATTCTTTATCGAGACAATGGCCCAGAACCTCCCCGCAGACTGGGGAAGCATGTAAACAGATTGGATGCCGCGCATTCTCATATCTGCCAGCTCTTTCCACAGATTTGCCGTCATTACCAGGGTGAGCATCATATTGGCCTCGGTTATCGGCCTGCCGGAGGAAAAGGCCCACAGTATGGGGTTATTTCTATGCCAAACCCTCTTTACCGCAATGAAGGGCTTGGCAATTGGTTTGTAGATCTCGTCTCGATAATAGCCTGTGATCTCGCCAAAGGGGCCTTCTATTCTAGTGGCTTCCGGGTCTATCTCACCCTCGATCACGATTTCCGCCTGTGCCGGTATTGGTAAACCAGTCAGGTCGCTGGTGATAATTTCCACCGGAGCCCCGCGGAGGGCACCGGCAATTTCAAACTCGCTTTTAGCCGTCGTTGGCGCGTTGGCTGCCAATAAAGAGACGGGATCAGCCCCGAGGACGATGGCACAGGGCATCGGCTTCCCCATCTTCCGATACTTGTTCAGTATCATTTCCCCCCGCTTCCCCGCCGCCACTTGGACTCCTATAGTCCTCTCATCATGCAACATCATCCGGCGCATCGCCAGATTTATATCGCCGGTTTCTGGCTCTCGCTCGATTTCGAGTGCCGCTGTTCCTATGTATCTCCCGCCATCACGGGGGAAATACCTCGGCGCCGGAAATTTTGTCAGATCGATCTTATCCCCCTCGATGACGTTCTCGGTAACGGGACCGGTATCGACCTCTATGGGAGGAATGAGTTGCTTGGCTATCATTTTCAGCCACTCTTTGGCCATATCACACATGGAATAATTGGGTGGTATACCCAGGGCCATGGCCAGCCGCCTCGGTGAGACAAAGGCGCCGATTAAAACGGAGCCGATGCAATCCTTCACATTCTCAAATAGCAACGCAGGCCCGCCCCTCTCATCGTTGAGCTTGCTGATATGGGAAAGCTCTAAATTCCAATCCACTTCTGTCTTTATTCTCTTTAATTCCCCCTCAGCCTCACACATCTGGATAAAGTCTCTGAGATTTTCTATTGCCATCATTTCCCCCTTCGATATTTTCATAGAATGCCAGCCTTATCGAGACGATAAGGCTGGCATTCTTACCACTGCCTTTTGGCAGGAATTCTAAGACAATCCTGAAACCAAACAATGTAACGGCGCGTGATAGTCACATTTCTCACCGCTCGATCTTTACTATACCCTGGGTCCCATCTACCTTCAGCTTATCCCCGTTCTTAATCGTGGTGGTGGCATAGCCAGTGCCCACAACCGCGGGCAGGCCATACTCGCGGCAGACAATGGAAGCATGACAGGACATGCCGCCGAGGTCGGTAACCGCGGCCTTGATCTTGAGGAACGCCGGCGCCCAGCTAGGCGAAGTGACGGGACAGACCAGGATCTCACCGGGTTGCAGTTCGTCAAGCTGTTCTACGCGCAGTATCACCCGAGCCGGGCCTTCGGCGGTGCCGGAGGATGCCGCGAAGCCCTTGAGTTGATTTACCTCCTCAGGCTTGGGCATCGGGGCCAGCCAGGCATCTAAGGTCTCCTTTGTGATGCCCCAGAGCTGAATGGTGAAGGGCTCGGTGATGGTCTCAGGCACCGGACCCAGTCCCGGCGGTGGGGCCCATTCTCCCAACTTTTTCAGCACATCTTTGCGCCATTCCACCTCCTTAGGCCAGTAACCGGGCCCTCGAGGGGGAATGCCTGGCCCCTGGGCCCAGGATGAGAGCAGGTCCTCCAGGATGGGAATTATATCGCTGTGGTAGAAGAGGAAGATGTCATCTGCCTCCTTGAAGAAGCCGGCATTGGCCAGAACTTGACCCAGCTCCCGCGCCTTGTTCCAGAAGACAGAGAAGCACCAGTGCTCGACGTAGAAAATATGGTTTTCGGCGTAGGGATAGCACATGGCCAGCGTTCCCCAAGTCTGGTCGAACGCATGCTTGTCGTCCTCCGTGGGCAACAGATCGCGATACTCTTTGATCAACCGCCCCCGCTCCGCGATTATGGCGTCTACCGGCCTGTCGATGCTTTCACCCCGCTTTACCTTTTCGATATAACCCCTGATATGGCCGAAGGGAATAGAGAGGTCATCGATCCAGGCCCTATCGAAGTGGTAGAAGCCTCCGCCCGAGGAGGTGTAGAACCAGGGATCCTTGGCATTCTCCATGGCCTCGAGCCATCTCTTGCCCTGGTCCGTCTTGTTGAGCTCGGCGATGCTCTCATCGGCTGACAGCCCCGATGTGAACACATCAGCCACTCCCAGATAGAGAGCGAGCCGGGCCAGCTTGGTCATCTCGACATCGGGCTGGAACATCATCAGGCCCGGGGCACCGGCAAGCATCTTAGCTATGGTGTTGTCCGATATTTCGGGGAATGCCTTCTTGCAGAAGCCATAGAACATCAAGTAGCTCAGGTACACCAAGTTGAGGAACTCGAAGTGGATCTGCCACGCCTTATAGTGGGCCAGGATCAGCTTACTGTAGCTTTCCAAAATGTTATATATGCTGTTCACTCCCCTGTGCTCCAGGACCACGGCGTCGTCTTCATATTTGGGCATGTCTTTGAACTGTAGCTGCTTGAGTTCGTCGATCACGGCCGTCATCTTGGGCACCCATAGGGCGTAGAGGTCGTTCCAGTTCTCGAAATAGAATGCGCTCCTCCTCCCGAACAGGGGCCCTCTCTCCTCCATTATCGCCGGGTCGGTAACCGCTTGCGGAGCGGCGTAGACGTAGCCGTTGAGGACGCGGATGACCAGTCCGTTAGCCGGCGGGATGGCGAACACTCGGGTAGTATAGCTGCTCAGTGAGCTATATGCAGCAACAGCAGTGATCAGGTCGAAGGGAGGCTCCGGATACATCCAGTGCATCTTGTCCTGAAACCAGAACTGCTTTTCGTCAAACTCCCTTCGGTCTTCAGCGAAGAGCCAGTAGTTGGGGTACATACGCTCCCAGCCCTCAGTCCCCGGCACAGTCGCGACCTCCCGCGGGTAAGGGAATCTGCCCTCTTCCCGTATGATGTCCTGCCACGATCTTCCCATTGTTGCCATAATCTCCCTCCTTTCTTTGAGTTTGATTCAATAGTATAACGCCCGCCTTGATTTGCCCATGCGCTCTCGAATTATATCACCCCCTTCCTCTGCTCTTATAGCTGTCCTTCTATTTACACAGCGAAATATGGCGAAAGTTTAAGCCACTTTTCCCTTTTTGTCAAGCCCTTTCATAGATACCCAGGCAGAGCACCTTGATGAGCAGTGTGGAAAGGATGGTATCATCCAGAGTTCAAAGCATCTCTTGGCAAGGGCAGTCCAGCTCTGCTAAAATAGCTTCGGCCGTGGATGCAGTTGAAGAAAGAATCTATCAATTAGCAAAACCCTACCTGACCATCAGACACAACGATGTACATACCCAAATTGCGCTGGATTTGGCGTTAAGGCTGCTGAAAAAGGTGAAAGGCAATAGGCACATTGTGGTCCCGGCTATTATCTTGCACGACGTGGGATGGAGCAGGCTTCCGGACGAGATGCTGTCCAAGGCATTTGGCCCCAAGGCTGATATGGCCCTGGCAAGGATTCACGAAGAAGAGGGTGTGAAAATCGCCAAAAGCATTCTCGCAGAGGTCGGCTACCAGAGCCAATATGCCGACGAAATCCTGCAAATCATAGACGGGCATGATACCAGAGCAGAAGCTATATCGATCAACGATGAGATCGTGAGGGATGCAGACAGATTGACACGATATTCAAGAAGCCTCTTTTGGCTTGAGGTCGAATGGTTTCAGCCCTCACCTGAGAAATTGTGTCGAGAGCTGGAATTCCTAGTGGAAAAGTGGTTCTCTCTGTCTGCATCCAAGGAGATAGCGAGGCAAGAACTCGAACAAAGGCGGCAAGAACTTCAGGCATTACGATCGCAAACAAATGGCCTTCCAGCACCTGGGACCGAATATCAAGCTCCCTAAGCGTCTCATTAACAACACATTGTTTCGGAGTTTCCTCAGCGGCTGCACTGGCCAACAGAGTATGGGCATGCCGACAAGCTCTCCTTTGTCATTTAACGTTGTCGCCTTCCCACATTTGCCTGTCCCTACCCCGAGCCTGGGGTTTCAGCCTCGGCATGAATTCCGTCAATTCTTCGTGAGCGAGCCTTCATTGGGCCGCCACAACAGTGGTTAAGATGTTTCAGGCTTCACTCCTCTTGCTTAATCTCAATTTCAATATAAAATAGGGGCGACGAAGGGGGCATAATGCAAAAGACCATCGTGCTGATCGGGACGCTGGATACCAAGGGGACGGAATATGGATATATCAG
>Ga0209427_10008256_pt1 | contig 11730 bp, 14 predicted proteins | sample DeeMarSWOR136_30_FD_187465 | JGI IMG/M metagenome (GOLD analysis project Ga0209427, IMG submission 187465) | Marine sediment microbial communities from White Oak River estuary, North Carolina - WOR-1-36_30 (SPAdes) (version 2) | ecosystem: Environmental > Aquatic > Marine > Intertidal zone >... | reverse complement strand
GGTGATTTTGAGCTTGTTAAGGACAATGGTCCTGACCTCGGCGCTTTTGCTGGCGGCACCTTTCAGAAGCTCGGCCAGCAGGAGGTCGGTGTTGCCACCGCGCCGGGGACTGCCGGCGATACCAAGAACCTTCAATAGCCTTCCTCCTCGATAATTTTAAGGATTTCCGCTTCCCTGGTCCTCATTAGTTGCTCAGGCTCAGGGAGGTCATGGTCATAGCCAAGGAGGTGGAGAATGCCGTGGATAATGAGAATGGATATCTCCTTCCTGACCGGATACCGGCGTTCGTTAGCCTGGATGACTGCCTGGGGATAGGAAATAATCACCTCGCCAAGGTGCGAGATGCTGTCGGGAGGGGGAACAAAGTGGGGAGATCCGGTCTCCTCTTCAGTGGAGGGTCCAGGGAGCATGGAAAAAGCCAGCACGTCGGTAGGCTCGTCCCTGCCCAGATAGGTCAGGTTTAGTTGTTGCACCATTTCCTGGCCGACAATAACCAGCCCGAGCTCGGACGTGGGGTCGGCGCCTTCGGCGGTAAGGACCTGCCCGGCTACGCCCTGTAGCCAGCTTATTTCAAGGAACTCATCAATGTCTTCATCGATTATTACATTAATCTCCATTTGTGCCAGTTATCATAGCACAGGCTGAGGTGGGGTCTCAAACAGGGTATTGGTGAGGGAAGTGGGAATAGTTGTTTAAGAGGGACTTCGTCCCTCTTAAACTCCCTGTTCTGCCAAGCGGGGGCCCTCTCTGGCTTTCCCGGTGGCATAATTTTTTGAAAGGAAAGAGAGAAGATAAAGGTAAAGGCGGGGGAACGATTGTTCTCTGTGCCGGAATGACAAGCAACAAGAACGCACGATGGCATATTATGTTAGAAAGTAGTAAAATGGACGGAAACGGGCATACGGGTTCTATTGAATTACGGAGGGATCGCATAGAGGCCTAGTGCGGGCGCCTGCTAAGCGCTTACCCTGGGAAACCGGGGTCGTGGGTTCGAATCCCACTCCCTCCGCCATTGTTTCAATAAAAGATGCAGCAAGATTAATTGGAGCGAGACATGTCGGAGCTAAAAACCGAATTTTCACGTGATTTTGCTGCGGATACAGACGGGGCGGGGATGGTGGATGCGGGAGATACACCACAGGGCAACCGGGAGACTGTATGCGTCAGGGGTGGCCTACAAGGTGTACGCCTTCCTCGAAATATAGAGCCATAGTGGCACGAGTATTGTCTGTCCACCCGATACACGCGAATCAGCGTGTCTGTTGATTGATGGCCAGTAATAAGGCAGGACAAAGGATAATGCCTCAATACCATATCTGGACAATAGGCTGCCAGATGAACAAGGCTGAGTCGGAGAGACTGGGCAGTTTCTTCGAGCGGCAGGGCTATCAGGCTACAGCCAGCGCCGAGGAAGCCGACATCATCGTGCTGAATAGCTGTGTGGTGCGGCAGAGCGCCGAGAGCCGGGTCGCCAACAAGCTGAATGCCCTGGAAGCTCTGAAAAGGGCACGTCCCGAGGTGACCCTGGCAGTAACCGGCTGCTGGGTAAACTCCAATATGGAGCAACTCAAAGAGAAGACTCCGCACGTTGATTACTTTTTCAAGCCGGGAGACTGCCCGCCGTGGCTGGAAAGGGAGGAGTGGGGTCAGGTATTACTGCAAAAGCCCATGATAAGCACCTATATCCCCATCATACAGGGCTGTAATAACTTCTGCTCCTACTGCATTGTGCCTTACCGGCGGGGGAGAGAAAGGAGCCGTCCAGTAGCCGAAATAGTCTGTGAAGTGGGGGAACTGGCAAGGCGAGGTACCAAAGAGGTTATCCTGCTGGGGCAGAATGTAGACTCGTACGGGCATGACCTGGACGGCATACCGGACCTTGCCGACCTGCTCGGTGAACTTAATAATATAAACGGACTTGCTCGCATACGCTTCTTGACCAATCATCCCAAGGACATGAGCACCAAGCTCATCGAGACCATAGCAAGACTGGACAAGGTCTGCGAGCAGATAAGCCTGCCGGTGCAATCAGGCAGTGACGATATCCTGAAAGCAATGAGGCGAGGCTATAATATCGAGCACTACCGCCAGCTTGTTAACGAGATACGCAGTAGAATACCGGGGGTAGCCCTGAGCACCGATGTAATTGTCGGTTTTCCTTCAGAGAGCTGTGAGCAATTCCAACAGACCTATGACCTGCTTTCCGAGGTGAGGTTTGATACGGTGCATATAGCCGCCTATTCACCAAGGCCGGAGACTACTGCCGCCAGGGAACTTGAGGATAACGTACCAACCGATGAGAAAAAGAGACGGCTGGACGAGATTGAACAGTTGCAGGAGGGCATTGCCAGCGAAATAAATGCCCGGCTACTGGGCGAGACGGTCGAGGTACTGGTGGAGGCGAAGAAAGGCGGTAAGTGGCAAGGTCGAACCAGAACTGATAAACTGGTATTCTTCACCGATAACGTCGATTACTCAGGGCAACTAGTACCTGTTAAGATAGAGTATACAAGTCCCTGGTCACTCCAGGGCAAGACCGATTACTAGAATAAGGAGGAAGAATTGGGGAAAAAGACAAGAATAGTCCTGGGACTAGTACTGGGACTGCTTATTACCAGCCTGCTGTTTTTTGGTGCCTGTTATCCAACGGCGGAAGAAGGGGAGGAGGGAGAGACCGATTTCTTCACCAGTATCTGGCCGATGCTTATCTTCCTGGTGGTTATTTTTGCGCTAATGTACTTTGTCATGATAAGACCACAGCGTAAGAGACAACAGGAACAACAGAGCATGATACAAGAGCTGAGGAGAGGGGACAAGGTAATTACTGCCGGCGGCATCCACGGAGAGGTTGAGACCGTCAGTGACGATAGCGTGGTGATAAAAGTAGAGTCGGGAGCCTCGCTAAGGGTGTCCAAGAACAGCGTTGCCGGTAAAGTAGTTCGAGACGCGCCAAGGATTAGCTAGAGTTAGGGAAGTTTGATTAGCCGGGGAGTATTGCTCAGGTGAGTTACTACGACTATATTATGGTGGGCAGCGGTATTGCCGGGCTTTATACTGCCCTGCTGGCAAAAGAGCAGGGCAGTGTGCTCATCCTAACCAAGGGCAAAATAGACGACTGCAACACCAAACATGCCCAGGGGGGCATTGCGGCACCCATAGGTAAGGACGACTCTGCCGACCTGCATTTCAAGGATACGATAGCCGCCGGAGACGGCCTGTGCGACGAGGAAGCAGTGCGCATCCTGGTAGAGGAAGCCCCCGACCGAATTGCCGACCTGGTTAACTTCGGGGTGCCCTTTGATACCGTTAACGGGCAGATTGCCCTCACCACCGAGGCGGCCCACAGCATGCCCCGCGTTCTGCATGCCGGGGGCGACGCCACCGGCGAACACATCGAGATTACACTGAGCAACCGGGTACGGTCATCCAGAATAGAGGTGCTGGAGAACTGCCTGGCTACCGAAATCATGGTGGAAAAGGGGACCGTGCGGAGAGTAAGAGCCCTTGACTGCCGTACCGGCTCCACCGAAGAATTCGAGTGCCGCTCACTGATTTTAGCTACGGGCGGCGCCGGTCAACTATTCAAGTTCAACACCAACTCGGAGATAGCCACTGGCGACGGAGTAACCCTGGCCTTTAAAGCCGGTGCCGAGATTATAGATATGGAATTCTTCCAGTTTCACCCCACTGCCCTGCACCTGCCCGGGGTAACCCCCTTCCTGATATCGGAAGCTGTAAGGGGTGAGGGGGGTATTCTACGCAATGTGGAGGGCCACCGTTTCATGCCCGAATACGCGCCGGAGGGCGAACTGGCACCACGGGACGTGGTGGCACGAAGTATACTTTACGAGATGGAGAAAACGGGCTCGGACAAGGTATTTATCGACGTTACCCACCTGTCGCCGCAGATTATCAAGACACGGTTTCCTCACATCTACCGGTTCTGCCTGGACCACGGACTGGATATCACCAAGGTCCCAGCACCGGTGGCACCGGCAGCACACTACATGATGGGCGGCGTCAAGGTCAACAGCTGGGGGGAGACCAATATAGGCGGACTGTTCGCCACCGGGGAAATTGCCTGCACCGGAGTGCACGGAGCAAACCGGCTGGCTTCAAATTCAATGCTCGAAGTGCTGGTATTCAGCAAGAGAATCATAGAGAAGACCTACGATAAGGATACGAAAAAAGCACCGGTACCGAAGCAGAAGAGAGATGTCCATCACACCTTGAGTAAGAGGCAGATTCCCAAAGGTATGCCCAAACCCAGCCTTTCAGGCCTGCAATCACTCCTCTGGGACAAGGTAGGCATCATGCGCAATAAAGAAGGTCTGACCGAGGCGGCAAATACACTGGCGGCGTGGCAGAAATCCCTGGCGGCACCAACCGAACGTCCTTCATACGAGCTAAACAACCTTTCACTGACCGGTCGACTGATGACCGAGGCAGCACTTATCCGAGAAGAGAGCCGGGGAGCCCACTTTCGCTCCGACTTCCCCCAGAGCTCACCGGAATGGCAACGGCACATCGTGTTTACGGTAAATTAACCAGACGTGAGGAACAAGAGCATGGAACTACCGGAAGACCAAATTCGCAGCATAATAGACCTTGCCCTGGCAGAGGATAGAGTATCAGAGGACGTAACCAGTGATACGCTGTTACCAGCCGAACTGCAGGGGAAGGCATCCATAATTGCCAAGACGGAAGGGATAGTGGCCGGTGGCGAAGTAGCCATGATGGTGTTTGTCAGGGTTGACCCCTCGCTTCAGATAGAGTTACTTATCGAAGACGGCTCCAAGGTGAAACCGGGAGACATAATAGCCACCATTTCCGGTAGTGTAACCGGCATACTCAGAGCGGAGAGAGTAGCCCTGAATTTTTTGCAAAGGTTGAGCGGGATTGCAACGCTGACGGCCCAATATGTAGCCGAAACGCAGGGACTTAATGTAGCTATATTAGATACGCGTAAGACCACGCCCGGTTTGAGGTTGCTGGAAAAGTATGCCGTCAGGATGGGCGGCGGGAAGAACCACCGCATGCACCTGAGGGACGGCATCCTGATAAAGGACAACCACCTAGCGGCGCTACGCTCCCTTGGTATGAGCCTGAAGGACATTGTCACCAGGGCGAAAGAGAAAGCACCAAAGGGACTGAAAGTCGAGGTGGAGGTCAATACCATTCAGGAAGCACTCGATGCGGCTGAAGCCGGGGCTGACATAATCATGCCGGACAATATGAGCCCCGAGGAAATGCGGCAGGTAGTGGACTCAATGCCGAGCGGGGTTGAGACAGAAGCCTCGGGAGGAGTTACGCTGAAGAATGTGCGGGAAGTTGCCGAGACCGGGGTTAACTTTATCTCAGTGGGTGCGCTGACACACTCCTACCAAGCACTAGACATCAGCCTGGAACTGGAGCTGCAGACGCTCAAGCTCATCTGAGGAGGACTGGTCATGAACAGCGTATACAGTGATGTGAGATTCGAAAAACTAGGAGTAATGCGTGTGGCATCGTACTGCATAATAAGCAGGAACCCAGAAGAAGAGGTAATTTCATACCTAAGAAAATGGGTTGAAGGCCAGGGTGTAAGAGGAACGAGGTCATTCGGATTTGATTATCCAGTGAGTGACGAGGAAAGAGAGAAGGGACTCAGAGGTTATGAGTACTGGATAGTTATACCCGATTATGTTACGGAGTCCGAAGGAGTTATCATCAAGAATATCCCAGAAGATGAATATGCTGTACTACGAATAACCGATCCATTTAGCGAGCCGTTTGAACGAATACCGATGGGATGGAAGCAATTAAGTGAATGGGTCTACGCAGGCGAGTATAGACCGAGAACAAGTCAAAACAGGTTCATGCTGGAGGAAATAATTGAGGACGAGGATGGTAATACATATATGGACCTATACTTTCCTGTGAAATAGGAGAGCAATCAAGTAGCTTGGTGAAGAGCCACCTGTTATTGGCTCAATTTCCATCCGGGTAATTCACACCACAGGCTATTTTTAAGCGGGTTTCCTGGCAAGAACCAGATAACTATCGCTTTCGTCTTCAATGCTTATCTCAATAAATCCAGCGGACGACAGCATCGACTGCATCTTATCCGCTTCAGGGATGGTATCGTGGTGCACCTCGGGAATCTGGCGGTGAATCTCGTTAATTTCATTTCTACTCTTGGTATGGCAGATTGATATCCCGCCGCCGCTTTTAACCACCCGGCATATTTCGGAGAAAGCTCTGGGTTTGTCCTGAAAGTGGGGAAAGCTTGAGTAACAGACAACAGCATCAAAAATACCATCATCGAGAGGGATATCCATTACATCGGCGCAAACGTAGTCGATATTGCCAGTGAATCCTTTAGCCTTAGCCCGCAGCAACATTGCCTCGGCGACATCGAGGGCAATGACACGTCCATTCACGCCAATCTTATCCAGGAGAAAGGGCAGGAAAACGCCGGTGCCGGTGCCGACATCGAGCACGGTGAAACCGGGTTCAAGGCCCAGGCGTTCCGCCATCTGTTCCAGCCTGGTTGTGTCCTTTTCAGCAACAGCCTCATCCCAGGTAGCCGCCTGTTGATTGAAATAAGCCCTAATCATAAGCTTCCTCCACGGATGGTTCTTTCAACCGCTTTACCCTCCGCTTGGGGGAGAAAACGGCGGCCAGCATAAAGATTACCGAAGAGGTAACCACGATGGTGGCACCACTGGGAATATCGAAAAGGTAGGAGAATAAAAGCCCTATCCAGCCAGAGAGGACACCGAAGACCGCCGAGAGCAAGAACATTCGTTTCATGCTATAGGTGAGCTGGTAAGCGGCGGCGGCGGGATTGAGAATCAGGCTGAAGATAAGGAGCCCACCGATAGAACGCAGGGACGTGGTAACAGTAGCGCCGGTGAGGAAGAGGACGCCATAGAGGATAAGGGTCGCCGGCAGACCAACAGATAGAGCCATGTCACGGTGAAAGATGGTAGCCTGGATTTCCTTGTAAAAGATAAAGACCAATCCGACGACAACCACAGCGACTACGGCCAGGAGGATAATATCGCCCCTGGTATTGGTGAGAATGCTGCCCCAAAGTATCTCGAGGGCTCCCGACTTGGTGCCGGGCATCAAACCCATGAAGAGGAAGGCAATCCCCAGCATAAGGGAGAAGATGACTCCGAGCGAGGTCTCCGGGCTCAGCTCGCCACGGTCGGCGAGGGGGCCGATAACGGCGGCGGCGAGGAGGCTGAAGGCGAAGGCACCCAGCAGGGGATTAAAGCCGAGCCACAAGCCAAGCAGTGCGCCGGCAAAGGCGGCGTGCGACATGGCGACACCAATAAACGGCATATGCAGAAGTACGACAAATACGCCTATGGTAGAGCAGGCAATGCCGCCGAGAAAGGCAGAAATAATGGCATTTTGCATGAACTGGTAGCTAAAAATCGATAGATCCAAGTCAAAGACTCCCCAACGTCAGGCGGGGACAGCTCCCCGGCGTCTATTCTGTACTGCCGAAACGGGCATATCATATAGCTGGCTGAGGTTCTCATCGGTGAGCAGTTTGCCCGGAGAGCCTTCACTGCTGATAAGCCCCTGTTTCATCAGCACCACGCGGTCACAGGCGAGGGGCAGGGCACTCAGGTCGTGGGTAACAAACAGGGTGGTCAACTGCCGTGAATCGTGAATCTGCCTGACCAGCTCCAGTATATCAGCCTTGGCCTTCCAGTCGAGCGAGGCCGTCGGCTCATCAAGGAGAAACAGCTTGGGCTCCTGGGCGAGACAGCGGGCGATAGCCACCCTCTGCTGCTCACCACCGGAAAGGTGACCGATGGGGCGCCGGGCAAGGTGAGTCATGCCGACCAGCTCCAGCATTTCATCCACGATTTGCCAATCGTGCCTGCCGGGTCTTCTAAACAAGCCCAGGACACCGTAGCGACCTATCATCACCACCTCACGGACATTCATCGGCATCCGGGGGTCGATACTCTCCACCTGAGCCACGTAGCCGACCTGCTTTCTAAGGGAATAACCATTTCGCCGGCCAACCGTATTTCCCAAGACCCTAGCCCGACCGCTACGCAGTCTGCCCAATCCGTTAACCACGGTAAGAAGCGTGGTCTTGCCGGCGCCGTTGGGACCGATGATGCCAACGAACTCGCCGGACTCTACCCTGAAGGACACGCCACGGAGAGCGATATCCTCCCGGTAGGAGACGACGGCATCCTCAATATTTATCACGGTGGTTGACATTCGGTTGCCCTCCGTTTTCACCTATTGAGCCACTATCTCCAGTATCCGCCTAATGTTCTCATCAATGGCTTTCTCCCAGGTCTCGGTGTTATCAAAGCCGCCAGGAAAATTAGACAGAATTATGCGGTCGCAATCGAGTTCTTCGGCGATGCCAGCCCCGGCATCCTGACCGCTCTGCAGGTTATCAATAATCAGGGTCACGTTTTCCTCCCTGCCCTTGTCCACAAGGTCTTTGACGACCTGCGGGGTGAGGGAATCGGGCCTGCCGTAGAAGGTAACAACGTTGAGGCCGACCCATTTAAGAAAGGCAGCCTGCATGCCAGAGCAGATGACGTTTGTAGCGGAAAGGTTTTCGCCGGCAAGCTTTTCTTCTATCTCAGCCGCTTTGAGCTCAATCTGGTTCTTATATATGGCTGCCAAATCCTGATAGGAAGTACTATTTTGAATATCGACCTGTGACAAGGCAGTGGCAATCCTATCGACTGCCTCCTGCTGTACTGACGGTGTCATCCAGTTACTTTGTGGGTCACTCGGTATATCAAGCGTAACCACGGTAAGGTAGGGATTATTGGCGGAGTCGATCAGCTCCTGAGAAAACATCTCCCCCTGCCAGCCACCCAGCAGAAAGAGGTCAGCATCGGCCAGTTTCTGAATATCGCTGGGCTTAACATCAAAGTGCCCGGGACACTGTGCCGGTGGAATGATGTTGACCACATCCACCAAGTCGCCCCCGATTCTTTCCACTATTTGAGCAATCAGCGATATGCTGGTAACGACCTTGAGCCTGGCGGTTTCTTCTGTCTTACAACTGACGAGAAGCGAAGAAACAACCAGACAAAATACCAGAATACCAATAATAAAAAGGTGGGGTCTTTTCACAGCCATGCCTCCTTTTTACAACTAGTTGTATTTGCAACAAGATGCAATAACACATTAAAAAAATTACTAGCTACAATTCACACAGCGCCCCATAATAGCCAGATGCTTCAGATCAGCGATGAACCCGTGCTCACGGAGCAGAGCATCCTTGAGGGAAGCCAGCAGAGATTCATCAAGGTCAATCACAGCACCACAATCCCGGCAAACAAGGTGATGGTGATGTCCCTTCTCCACAGGGTGATACCTGACACGGCCACCGCCGAGGTCGGTTGCGGTTACCAGGCCAAGCTTCTGGAGCAGGTCCAGGGTGCGATAGACGGTGGAGATATTGACATTGGGATATTTTTCTACAATCTGGGTATGTATTTCTTCGGCGCTGATGTGGTCATCACTGCTCTCAATGGCCGATAGTATCATCATACGCTGAGGAGTCAGACGATACCCCTGCTTGCTCAACCTTCCGGCTATATCACGTGACTGGTACACCTGCTTCACCCCGTTAAACGTAGCGGAAGGATTATATCATAATAAAATAATTAATGCAACAAGTCGTATTTGCAAATAGTTTCAAATGATTTTAGTTGCAGAAGAAGTAAAGTAACCGATTATAAACCACGCTACGACATTAAGACTAATCCGCCTTACAGCTACAACCAATCAACCAGTCAAGACCAAGGATCTGACTGGTAAAATGTTACCGAACACAGTGTGACGAGCCAGCGGCTATATCAGGCTGTAGCCGCTGCCCTGCCGGTCAACGCCAGCGCCCTGAGCCTTCTCAATCCAGCCAAACTCCTTGAGAATTTGCTGGCTATAGGTGACGCGGCCGGTAACCTTGTCCAGCGGTTCGGTTGCCAGCAGTAGGACTGCCTTTGCCATCGTCTCCGGTGGTTCAGCCCGAGGGTCGTCCATGCCGGTGACCAGTTTGTGGTAAACAGTGCCGGGCGTGGCCACGACCTGAGAAGGAGACACGCAGGTCACCGAGATACCGTACTTGTATACTTCCTCAGCCAGTCCCTGAGTAAACCGCTCCAAGGCGGCTTTTTCGGCACCGTAACAGGTACCACCACGCTCACCGGTGGCGGTATCTTTATAGGGGCCACGTCCCGGTCCGATGGCTGCTCCCGAGGAAATGTTAACAATGGAGCCACTGCCCCTCTCTATCATATCGGGCAGGACCTTCTGACTCAATATGAAGGGGCCGTGGAAGTTTACCGCAAAGGAGCGTAGCCAGCGGCGTACCGGGTAATCCTTCACTGGAATGAAGTAGGTCAGGGCGGCGTTGTTGACCAGCACATCGATAGGGCCGAAGGTCTCCCTGACTTTTTTCACCAGGTTGTCACAGCTCTCTTCCTGAGAGATATCGACCTGGAAAGCCACCGCGGTGCCTCCGTCCTTCTCAATCTCGGCAACGGTGGTAGTAAGCGAGCCCTCCAAGATATGGTCGCCTTCACCGAGCGTACGGGCGGCACAGGCAACCTTAGCGCCCTCAGCGGCCAGCTGCTTGGAAATTGCCTTGCCGATACCACGACTGGCACCGGTCACAATGGCTACTTTACCGTCTAGTTTACCCATAATATACCTCCTTCTGTGTCCCCAATAATTAGCACAAGCAGGCGGTGTTGTCAAATAAACTCGTTCATGTTTTTGCCCGGCTATCCAGCAAGACGGTTACCGGGCCATCGTTGTGGATTTCCACGTGCATGTATTGCTGAAAGCGGCCGGTCTCCACCTTGAGGCCGGTAGAGCTGGCCTGCTCCACAAAACGTTGAAACAAAGTCTCAGCCTCGGCGGGTGGTGCGGCGTCGGTAAAACTGGGACGGCGACCCTTGCGGGTATCAGCCAGAAGGGTAAACTGGCTGATAACCAGCAGTTCGCCCTTGATATCCAGAGCCGAAAGGTTGAATTTGCCCGTTTCATCGGCAAAGATACGCAGGTCAACCGTTTTCTGTGCCAGGAACCGGGCATCTTCCTCGGTATCCCCGGCGGCGACACCGACAAAAACCACCAGACCCTGACCTATCTGGCCAACGAGCTTGTCATCAACAGTAACCGAGGCACTGGTAACGCGCTGGAGAAGCGCTTTCACCTCTATTTCTCCTCTGGCTCTTCCTTTTTGACCGGTCTTTCAGGGACTTTTTCGGCTGATTTCTCTTTGCCCAATTCAGAATCGAAATCTCTGCCCTTGCGGTTATCGGTAACGTAGAAGCCACCCGCTTTAAAAATAATGGGGGCGGGATGAAAAACACGGCGAGCTTTTCCCTGGCAGCGGGGACACATGGATAATGGTTCATCATCAAACCCCTGCTTTTCTTCGAAACGAAATTGACAGGACTCACATTCGTATTCGTAAATGGGCACTGTTTCACCTCACAATAAATTCATGGGTAATTATATTTTAGCAGATTTATGAATATTATGCTCATTCTATACGTTTTTCCGTTTCCACCGGCCAAGTCTGAAATAGACCACCGAAGCAACCGCCTGAACCAGCAAGCCGCCAACCAAACCCCAGCGCACTCCGAGGACACCAAGATCCATGACGCGCGGCAGAAAGTAGGCCAGGGGCAAAGTGATTGCCCAGCTTGCCACCAAGCTAATCACCATAGGGGGCAC
>Ga0209427_10008254_pt1 | contig 11731 bp, 7 predicted proteins | sample DeeMarSWOR136_30_FD_187465 | JGI IMG/M metagenome (GOLD analysis project Ga0209427, IMG submission 187465) | Marine sediment microbial communities from White Oak River estuary, North Carolina - WOR-1-36_30 (SPAdes) (version 2) | ecosystem: Environmental > Aquatic > Marine > Intertidal zone >... | reverse complement strand
GCGGGGCGCCGTGCTCAAGGCTGCCACTCATTTGTGCCAAATACAAGAAGCGCAGTAATTTAATACAATTGGTATGAATCTTGTTCAGTCGGCCAGTTTCCTCTATAATTAAAATTCTGTAAAATTGTGCTATAAACGGTCTTAATCAGTCGCCTTCACAACGTCGATGACGAACTTCTGTGTCGCTGCGCCAATGTGCTCAGCCTCTATGGAAAGCACCTTCTCCCTACCCCAGCGGAGTACCGCCTCATCGAGCTTCCGCACCTGGCGATCAATGGTGACGGTGACGGCCACTTCGGACCTGCCCGACACATCAGGAATGCCCGAGAGCACACCGGTCGTTTCGTCGATCTTGAGCCACGCCGGCCCCTGAGCAAGCTTGAATTGGGGCTTCTCAATGTCGAAGTAGCCGCTTATCTGCCGACCATCCATCATCCGCGCGCTGAGGTCGCCCAGAGATCGATTGGCACGAATCTGATAACGATACTCAGTGCCGACATGGGCGTTCACCACCGGCTTGGTATAGATAACGGGTCGTGGAGCCACGACATAGTCAGATGGTCCACTTCGCTTGCCAAGTTCGTCGATCGCCACCACGCGGTAGTAAGTTTTGTTAGCGGTAGATAAGTTCACGTCACTACCAAGCACCGCCAGCTCTGTTGCCGTGGTCTCAGCGATAAAGTTCGCAGGGAACCACGGATTCCAGTCAGCCATCTCTTCTTTGCTCACACCCACGATGCCTTGGTGTCTCTGGTCGGCGATCGTGAAGCTTTTCTCGTCGCTGCCATAGACCCGGTACTTTGTCGGTAAACGGCCCACCGGATTGGCTCTCCAGCGAAGAATGCCCATACACCTCGTCTGGTCGTATTCTACGGTCACATCCAGTGGGCATGAAGGGCCGCGGGCGGTGAAGCTCCAAGTCCTGCTCCAGGGTCCCCACACGCTCTTTTCATCCAGAGCCCGCACGTGCCAGTAATACGTGCGATCCGGCGTGAGCAGGCCCGGTTGGGGTAAGGTATATTGGGCCTTGACCTTGGTTCTCTCATTGCCGGTGGTGTTGTCCTTTTCCTTAGTGGCATCGGCGGTTCGTGAGATGAGTTTATAGAAACTCATCGAGAGCGGCCACTTCATTTCGGCGCGGGCGGACAGTTCAAACTGGTAGTCGGCAATTACATCACCGTCAGGGTCATTGGAATCTGTCCACTGAAAGACGACGTCCGTGCCGTTTGTCTCGCCGCCGTCCGGCGGCCAGACAGCGCCGACCGGCGCCGATGGCGGTCTTGAAGCTGACCGCTCAACCCAGTTGTGGGTGATTCGCACCTTGCGGTCCCATGCGGACTGGTCGCTGTACGTGAAAACGTTCTTACCTACGACCATTTCCGGCATCGCCAAGGGGGCCATCTGCACGTCATTGATGATCGCCAAGCGCCGAAGCCGAGATGGCCCTTCCAACTGGCACTTGAGCCGGTACTCGTAGCAAGCCGGACCGACAATCGGAAAGAACTTATCAAAGTTGTCCTGCACAGGCCTCCAGGTCTTGCTATCCTGGCAAATGGAGAACCGTACCTCCACACCCTCCACATCGAGCCCGCCTCCCACGAAGATGTACGGGCTGCGCATCGACCAAACAATAGTGCAGGTTTTGCCCTCTTCGGCAGCCAGACCGTCCGGCCTCACCGTGATGTTTTCCACAGCCAAAGTCCCTTGACGCCATATAACCTTGGAGAAATCCGGATGATACTCCCACAAACCATTGTAGATCACGTCTTCATACGTGGGGGTTATGTGCAGCATCCCGTGATACCTGGGTGGGCGAAGCTATCCCCATCGCCAAGTGAGCGCCTCGCCGGGATGCAAGACCATGTTTATCGTGGTATCGGACTTGCCGGAGCGCTCGCCCGTGACCGGTCCCTCGAAGAAGTACATCGAGCACATTTCCTGCTCGGACCACCAGGTATCCGGAAACAGGATTCCCTTGGAATGGGTCCGCTTGATCAGGTCGTGGTCACGCACAATATCCTGTTCGCCAGCCACGGTCTGGTTGTCCCGCAGAAGGTAAACGGAGTGCATGTCGCCATCGTAGAAGTGCCATCCGCCATCGTAGAATGCCTGGGAGATACAGTGGCCGAGGGCTCGGGCTGGCGCCACTTTAAGTCCGGCCTTGCGCCACAACGTAGCCAGGCAGATAGAATCGTTGCCACAGGTGTTGTACCCATAGATATTGAAGACCTTCACGGGATCTCCCAGCTCATTGTTGTCGCCTGGGGAATGGTGCCGATACCGGATTTCCTGGAACCAGACGGCAAAGGCCTTGTCCGCGTCCATCATACCCGGCGAGACGGCAGAGGAAACGATTTCGTCGACGCTGCGGAAGTTGTTTCGACCGTTGGAGAGCCACGGGTTGACCACGTCAATGTCGCCGACGTTCTCCATCCGAACTGAGTGGTTGGATTCCCAGGTCTGGAGCAAGGCCCCTTCCCTATCTATTCCACAGCCCATGGGCGAGCGGCAATTATGGCCATCCATCGTGCCGCCCTGGAAGACCGTGTACTTGTGTGTCCCCTCGCTGATCTCCTCGACGTGCGACTTGGCGACATCGGTCGGGTGCGTATCGGTTGACCGGGGGTACCATGCATCGCCGGCAATGACGGGACTCGGTGGATGGGGAGCTTCCTCAACGGCGCAAGCCATCCCTTGCATCAGAGATGCTGAAGCGGCGAGCAGGATTAACATACACGCACAGGATTTCAATATCTTTGCCCTTCTATTATATTTTCACAAACATTGTTCCTACACGCTATACTATGATATATTACTTGAATGGTCTGTCCATTTCAATTCCCTTGGCGGCAAAGGCAGAATGCAGGGTGTGCAAATTCCGTTTTTACCCATGCGGAACGCTAATTGGATCAAACGGAAAATTATTGAAACTGAACGGTGAGTCTGGTATTGTGGGATCTTGGGTATAAAGCAAAAACAATAGGTGGCATCATTGCCACCCTACATAACAAGAAGGAGTGAACTTATGAACACTCGATTTGATTTGAACCGCCGTCAGCTTCTCCAGACCGCCGCGATAGCGGCCTGCGGACTGTCACTGTCGGGAGAAGCGACAGAACCGCCGTCACGCCCTCAAGGTAAGCCCCGAGTTGGCTGCTTGAGCTGGTGTTTTCACAGTCTGAGTCCTGCCGCGGATCCCGAGCCGGCTCTGAATGTTATTGGTGAGCTGGGTTTCGACGGCGTCGAATTGATCGTGACGGCGCAGAGAGACCTCAAGGAATTCTGGACAGACGCCCGGATCGACCGGCTCAACCAGAAGCTCCAGCGAAACAAATTGCGTGTATCGCAGTTCGTCCTTTTCCAGCCGGTGGTCGAGGACCTCTCGAGCACGGATCGAGCCCCTCGCGAGCAGGCACTCGCCTACTTCGAGGCAGGTTGTCGAATCGGCAAAGAGTTGGGCGCGCCGATCATCAATATCGTAGCTCCCTGGGCGCGCGAGCTGAAAGGGCCAACGGACTATCTGCCCCGCTACTACGAGATCGCCAAACCCAAACCAGGCCAGAAGTATCACATCAACATTGCGGAAGGATTCGATTGGGATCGGGTATGGAAAGCCTACGTGGAGACCACCAAAGCCTGCTTGTCACGGGCGAAAGCCCACGGCCTGAAGTTCTCTATCGAGCAACACACGCATTGCTTAGTCCCGGATGCAGCGTCGTTCCTGCGGCTGTGGGACCAGATTCGTGACGACGATCTGGGCTACAATCTCGACGCGGGCTGGACGCTGCTCCAGCGGGAATACCCCCCGGTCGCGATCCATAAAGTGGGCAGGCACCTAATGAACGTGCACATGCGCGATATCGACGGTTTGATGCGACAGTTCCCGGCGTTCGGTCGGGGCGTGATGGACATAGAGGCAATTGTCACGGCCCTCAAGAAGGTCGGCTTCAACGGCTTCGCTTCCATCGAGCAGGACCGGCATCCTGGCGACCCCGACATAGAAGACACCTGCCGAGAGTACCTGCGGATAATGAGGGAGTGTATATAGAAAATTATTGAAGTTGGGCATATATTGTTTCCGTTGGAAAGGAGGAAGAAACGTATGGCCATCTCTCAGATAATCTCAGGTCCCCTGGCACCTCAGCGGCGTATCTCGCGACGAACGTTACTGAAGGGCTCAGGGGCCCTGGCGATGGGAGCGGTGGCACTGCCGTTGGCTCACGGCACGGCTGTTGAGCAATCTGAAGCCAGCACGTCGAGCGGCCTACCCCACAAAGTCAAGGTCATTGACTGTCATGCACACTTGACTCATCGGAGCCGCACAACGTGGGAGGCGGACGACCGCAAGCTCATTGAGGCGGCAGACAAACTGGGAATCGACCAATTGTGCTGTTCGACCCTCACGCCGCGCCGACCGGCGACCGCCGACGGTTTTCGGGAATGCAACCAGTGGACGGCTGAAGGTATGCGCCGGTTCCCCGGCCGGGTGCTCGGCTATTGCTACGTCAATCCCGGCTACGGCCGAGAGGCATTGGAGGAAATCCGCCGCTGCGTAGGAGATCGTGGATTCATCGGCATCAAGCTCTACAACGAGTACACCTGCACGGAGCCGGTGGTCTTTCCTATTGTAGAGCTGGCGATTGAGCTGGGCGTGCCGATCCTGCAGCACGCGTTGCACTCGCACTACTTCGTTGAGGACCAGCCGCGTATGTCCGACAGTGGGCACCTCGCTGAATTGGCTCGTCGCTACCCGGAGGCCATGCTCATCTGCGCGCACATCTCCGGCGGGGGTGATTGGGAGTGGACGATCAAGGCCCTGCGCCATTCGCCGAACGTCTTGCTCGACACCAGCGGCAGCGTAACCGATGAAGGAACGGTGGAGATGGCGGTGGAAGTTGTAGGCACTGATCGGGTTGTCTTTGGCTGTGACTCGTCCATGACGGCGGGAGTGGGCAAGATTCGCGGGGCAAACCTGAGCACGCAGGACAAGCAGAAGATCCTGGGCGGGAACATCACAAGACTCTTGCGGAGGAGAAAATCATGATCGTTGACGTGAATGCTTATCTCGGCCATTTTGCGTTCCGCCGGTTGCGGTACAATACGGCCGCGTCGCTGTTCGCATTGATGGACTCTAAGAAGATCGACAAGGCGGTCGTCTCCAGCACGAGCGCCATCACCTATCGCAATGCACAGGCCGGCAATGAGGAGCTGGCGCAGGAAGTCCGTGGTCATAGTGACCGGCTGATTCCTTTTGCCGTCATCAATCCGTTCTATGCTGGCTGGCAGGATGATCTGAAAATCTGCCACGAGGAATTCGGCATGGCGGGCCTGCGCCTCTATCCAAAGTGGCACAACTATCAGCTCTCCAGCCTGTGCTGCCGGGAACTCGTGAACGCCGCGACAGAGCGAGGCATGGTCATCTCCATTCCCATTCGAGTGGAGGACAACCGCCAGCGGAGCTGGCTGCTGAACGTTCCCGATGTGCCGCTGGAGGAGATTATCGAACTGGTAAAAGCTCACCCAAAAGCACGCTTCATCCTGCTGAACGGTATTGGCTATACAAGGTGCCCGCTCGGGCGGAAGGATAACGGCCTGCCGTCCAACTATGCCCTCGAACTATCCCGCTTGAGCGCTGTGCTGGCAAACGAGCTTGGGCAGCTCATCACGAACCTGGGCGCCGAGCGTGTGATGTTCGGGACCGGGATGCCTTTCAATTATCCCGACCCAGCATTGGTGAAGCTGGAAGTATTGGACATAAGTGAAGCCGACAAGGAAAAAATCCGTTCACAGAACGCCATAACCTGGTTACGGTTGTAGCACAGGGAGAACACCGAAGGGAAAAAGCAATGCAAAGAAAGGAGGATTGTTCAATCATGCGATTCATATTGATGGTTTCTCTGGTAATATCGATGTGCGCGGCTTTGCCGACGGTTGGTGCTGACAAGCCGATGGTCGTCGAGGTTTGGCCGGGTATGGCTCCGGAGGAGACCGGCAATATCGGTGAGGAAATGGTTCGCATGTCGCCAAAGCTGGACCGCAAGCAGGTCGAGGTCACCGAGCCAACGAGACTGGTGACCAACGTCACCAAACCAACCCTCACCATCTATCGACCGTCAAAGGAGAAGGACACTGGTACTGCGGTGCTGATCTGCCCCGGGGGCGGCTACTGGGACCTCTACTGGCAACTTGAAGGTGAGGAAGTTGCTGCTTGGCTGAATTCTATTGGTGTCACCGGCATCATCCTCAAATACCGTGTGCCGCGCCGGCCCGATGAGCCCAAGGGCAAGCCGGCCCGACGCCCACTCCAGGATGCGCAACGAGCCGTCAGCCTAGTGCGGAGCAGAGCTGGCCAGTGGGGCATCCAACCACAGCAAATCGGCATGGTGGGTTTCTCGGCCGGCGGCCATCTGGCTATTGCGACAGCAACAAGCTTTGATCAGCGGACTTACGAGCCTGTTGACGTTGTGGACAAAATCAGTTGCCGACCCGATTTCGCCATTGGAGTCTATTCGGGCTACCTGAAGGCGAAGGACAAAGACCAGATAGCTCCAGGCCTGAGTATCCCGGCCGGAACGCCTCCGATCTTCCTCGCGCACGGCGGGGATGATATCATCAGCCCGCCGGAGCACAGTGTGTTGATGTACCTTGCGCTGAAGAAAGCCGGCGTCACGTCGGAGCTGCACATCTATGCGACTGCCGCCCATGACTTCGGCGTCCGCCCGAGCGACCATCCATGTTCCACGTGGACACATGCATGTGCCACATGGCTGCGGCATCAGGGATTCATAAAGCCGCTCACGCAAGTGCACTGAACGAAAACGGAAGCTTCAGAAGAGTGACACAACACAATTAAATAATCCCATTTTCCTGAGTCATAAAATACAAGAATTCTTCGAAAAGCCACCTCTTTCAGGAGCTGGAAAAACACCCTGATTTCCAGGTGACATTATGACACTAAAATGTCTCCATGAATGTCAATTCTTCGTATATCAAGTCCGAATAAATATCAATTTTTTGCGAAAATTCTGATATTTTTCGACAATTTTCTATGTGTAATCGGATTAAGTAGACGGTGAGAATGAAATGTATCAATCGTGTAATTCTTTTGTGGGTAACAGCAGGTATCATGAGGCTACCTGTAATGTTACACCTGATGATGTTTACTTTGGCAGGCGGGAAGAAATATTGGAAAAGCGAAAACAGTTGAAAGCAAAAACAATTATTGAAAGGAAAAGAATTAATTGTAAAATCATTGAAACCGGAGCTGAGATCGTCTCCTGATATAAAGGCAAATTTGTCTCATTTTTGCTGAAGATGTACAGTTCGGAGGCCGGACGGCTTTTTCTCTTCTCGATTTGACTTTGTGAGTTTATAATTTTATGTGGATAGGTTATGTCACCCATGATACCAGTGGAGAACAAGTAATGAAGAGAAAGGTTTTATCAGTTTCTTTTTGTTTGATTTTAGTAACCTTAATCGGATGCGGTGAAAAACATGAAAGACCAGCACAAATAAGATCTGATATAACAGAGGCCACTGAAAACAGAATGTCCCCAAGACAGGAACAACGAAAAGCCAATCAGGTCATTATGGCTTTCGGTAAAGGCGGGCAGATTAAAATGCTCTACGATCGCAGGCAAAGGCCCCAGTCAATCTATCTCAACAACAAAGTCCATATAGTCTTTAATGCCGGAGGGAAAATCGGGGCCTCGGCCAAGGCCCGCACCAAACCTATGGCCATCACTTATGACCGGGAAGCCCGCGTATTCTCCGAAGCAGTTACACTCGGCCCCGGGAAAAAAGACCATCACTATGGCCCTGTCATTTGGGCTGATGAAGATAACTATTTACATGTCCTTTTCGGCTGCCACAGTACCCCCGGCACACACCTAATTTCCAAACGACCCGGAGACATTGGAAGCAGCCTGGACGATTGGAGCCTGGGGCCCCAAATCGCTCCGAAAATCTCTTACCCTACTTTTTACCGTATATACGATAAAAAAGAATTGGTTTATTACCGTACAGCGGGGCACATCAGTTCCTGGACATACCGGATTACAGGTGACAAAGGAAAAACCTGGCTCGGACCTGCAAAAGATGTAACTGATATGGATATAAAGGGCAGGTTCGAATGGTCATCATACCAATGCACATTGCCAAGTCAGGACGGTCGGTTCCTCCACGTTGTTTTTATCTCCTACGACGACAACAGGTCCGAAGAACCAGAAAGGTATTACAATCCACGATACAAACATGAAGTCAGTAATGAATGGAAGTATAACCTTTATTACGTCAAGATCGATTTGCAGACGCACGATGTGACTAACTTCGACGGTGAAAGCATGGAAACACCCATCGATATCGAGCAGGCCGATGCAAAATGCAGGATTTGGGACACGAAATGGCGCGGGGCCGGCGTGCCGCCCACTATAGCTCTTGATGAAAGCGGGGACCCTGCTTTTTTACATGTGCTTTCAGAAGAAACTATCGAGGACCACCAGTACTATTATGTCAGACGGTCGGGTGGAAAATGGAAGAAGACGCCTATCGCCCGCTCCAACCATCAATGGAATAGCTGCCATTTAGCGAGAGACGGTGACGGCATACTGCACGCTTATCTGATTGTCGGCGATGGATATCTCGACACAGGCGGCTATATGGACAGTTATGGAGGAGGATCTGTTGAGGAGTGGATCTCTGCCGACAAGGGAAACACATGGAAAAAACAGCGGGACCTGACACCAGACAAATATAGATATCCGGATTGGAAATACAATAACATTCAGCCGGTTACAAAAGCCGATGGAAGCTTTGTGGAAGGTATGCTCCTCTTCTACGGCTGGAAGAATAAGGAATCTCCTGAAGCTAAAGCATTCCTTCTGCATGAGGATACTGTGCACGATTCCATCAGTACTATACCTCGGTATGATGAATAGTTTAAAAAAGCTGGTTTCCAATTCATTCTTCTGGAGTGTAGAGTGAAACTTTGGGCCATTTGGTCTTGACATCAGGTGGTAAATGTGATAAAGTCTTATAAGAAGTAGGTATAATAAGCTCTGAGTAGTTTTATAATTGACGAGTGGAGTCTGTTTTGCCGAACCAGCTCAATTCTTTGCCTCATACCGACTGGCAATAAAACTGAAACTCGGTGTTCAGAGCAGACGAAACAAGTGATAAGGAAGGAGTGTGCCATGCTTGGAAAGTGGACATCTTTAATTTCTGTTGTTTTGGTTGTAGGTCTGGTTCTACCGAACTTAGCTTATGCCGTCCACCCGACACCGGTCGCCTGGTGGAAGCTTGATGGTGATGCGCTTGATTCCTCCGGTAATGATCTTAATGGTACGCTCCACGGTAATCCACAGTGGGTACCCGGGATTTACGGCGATGCCCTGGAGTTTGACGGCGACGATTACGTAACTATAGACGGCTACAAGGGTATAGTTACTGATGGGACTAACACATCAGCTTTCACTATAACCGCCTGGATCAGGGCCGCCAGCGATGGTGAGATCATTGGCTGGGGTAGCAGCGGCGACGGTAACAGAGCGGAATTCCGTGTCGACGACGGCAGACTACGCTATGAATCCGGCGGTGGCAATGTCCAAGCCGACACTACTGTGTCTGACAATACGTGGCACCACGCCGCGGTGACAATTCCCGCGAACGCTCAATATGTTGACGTGACAATCTACCTGGACGGCAAAGATGACACTCAACCGGAGAACGACACAGACGTGGTCCATCCGCTCTCGAACTTCGATGCCATCATGGGACAGCGCTACAATCGCGAAGGAAGGTGGTACACCGGAGTGATTGATGATCTCCGCATCTATGACGTTGTATTGACGCTGGAAGAGATACAGGAAGCTATGGCAGGTATTGGACCCATTTCACCTTTGGCCTTTGAACCAGTTCCTGAAAATGAATCAACAGATGTACCAAGAGATGTGGTTCTTAGCTGGACGCCGGGAGAATATGCAGCGGCAGTCAATGGGCACAAACTCTACATCAGTGAAAACTTCAACGATGTCAACAACGGCATTGGCGGTATTATCCAGGATGCCAACAGCTACACTCCACCTCAACTGCTTGATTTTGGCAAGACCTATTACTGGCGAGTCGATGAAGTTGCCGCGCCGCCTGACTCCACAATTGTTGAAGGTGAGGTCTGGCAGTTTACAGTCGAGCCTTTTGCTTATCCCATAGCCGGTGATAATATAATTACCACTGCCAGCAGCAACGAAGAAGGCAAAGGTCCTGAGAATACAATCAACGGCTCGGGGCTCGATGAAAGTGGCTTATTGCACAGCAACGATAGCGTTGGCAATATGTGGCTAAGCAGCGCTGACGGGACTCAGCCTACCTGGATAGAATATGAGTTTGACAGGGTCTACAAGCTTCACGAGATGTGGGTGTGGAATTCCAATGACAGCCTAGAGGACTTGATCGGCTTCGGATTCAAGGAAGTTATCATTGAATACTCAGCCAATGGCACTGATTTTGCGACACTGGGAACTACTCATGAATTCGCCAAGGCACTAGGTAAGCCGGATTATGCACACGATATAACGATAGATTTTGGCGGCGTGGCGGCAAAGCACATCAGACTTATAGCCAACAGCAACTGGGGAGGCATCTTCAACCAATTCGGCCTTAGCGAGGTGCGATTCTTTAGCATACCAGTCTTTGCTAGAACACCAAATCCAGCTACCGGTGCAACGGATGTGGACGTGGATGTAATCCTTAGCTGGAAAGCGGGCAGAGAGGCCGCCACACATGAGGTGTACCTGAGTACCGATGAGCAGGCCGTGATAGACGGCACTGCAAAGGTTGCTACTGAGACACAAACCACCCATGGCCCGTTGAACCTTGATTTGGGTACGACTTACTATTGGCGAGTCGATGAGGTCAACGAAGCCGAGACTCCAACAACCTGGCAAGGTGATTTCTGGAACCTCTCGACACAGGAGTATCTTGTTGTAGATGACTTCGAGTCTTACAATGACATTCCCGCCGGAGAAGAGGGTAGCAATCTGGTATACGTGGTGTGGAAAGATGGATTTGACAATCCATCTGTAAACGGCTCGACCATAGGTTATACTGAAGCATTCCAGCCATCCATGGAGACCTTGATTTTTAATGACGGCAAACAATCTGTTCCTATTTTCTATGACAACACAGTAGCCGCCCATTCAGAGGTCACAGTTAATGTCACTGATCTACAGGCCAGCCGAGATTGGTCCAAACATGGCATTAAGGCCTTAACATTACAGTTCTACGGCGATCCGAATAATTCTGTTAATGATCAGATGTACGTGAAGCTCAATGGTTCCAAGTTTACATACGATGGTGATGCCGGGAACTTGCAGCGAATAGGTTGGCAGACGTGGTATATTGATCTGGCCTCATTCAGCGTGAACCTCAGCAACATCACTGATCTAAGCATTGGCTTTGAGCGTATTGGAGCGGTTGGCGGCCAAGGAGTGGTCTTACTCGACGGTATCAGGCTGTATTCTTATGATCCTCAACTGATCACGCCGACAGACCCCGGCACAACCGGTTTGCAGGTACACTACGAATTCGAAGGTACTTTTAACGACAGTTCCGGTAATTCACGCCATAGCGTTGGAATGGGTAATCCCACTTTTATGGCGGGCAAAGGTGGCGAGGTAATTGTTTACTGTCTGGGGGCTGTGCTTCATTGTCTGGCAAATCTGTGTCATAGTTTTTC
>Ga0209427_10008250_pt1 | contig 11734 bp, 7 predicted proteins | sample DeeMarSWOR136_30_FD_187465 | JGI IMG/M metagenome (GOLD analysis project Ga0209427, IMG submission 187465) | Marine sediment microbial communities from White Oak River estuary, North Carolina - WOR-1-36_30 (SPAdes) (version 2) | ecosystem: Environmental > Aquatic > Marine > Intertidal zone >... | reverse complement strand
TAACAAGGTGTATAATCTTACCTTGGACGTAGAGAAACTAATACCCTTAATTCAGGATCGGATAAAGGACTTAGGTCACATATTGGTGCAAAAGGCTTATGCCGACTGGGAAGATTATCCTCAGGTGCAATCCAAATTGGATAGCTTGAATGTTAAACCAGAATATGTGCTATCAAAAAAGGTAAGCAAGAAAGATCGAGATGGCATTATACGTATTGAGTCAAGAAAAAATAGCAGTGATATTGCTATGGCTTTAGATATTCAACAAACACTTTATGAAAGAAAAGAGATAGAACTTTTTGTTTTGGTTACCGGCGATAGGGATTTCATTGTGCCAATTAGACGCCTAATGGGACACCAAAAAAGCGTAATCATCTTTGGGGTGAAGCAGACTACCAGTAAAGACCTCTTACAATCTTTATCTAGCGAAGATAATTTTATCTCCATAGAAAGCTTACTCGGAATTGAAGCAGCCCCTAAACCGAAGACAACAGATTTTACTTCTTCAGATTTTGACTGGAGTGTTTTCATATCACACATGCATCAACTAGAACAAAACCTTCCTTTTGTGAGTCTCAAGTATCTACGGGATACCATACTGAGTGAATCGATGGGTTGTGGATTCACCGTAGGTTCAAAAACAAAGTTTTTGAATGAGGCCATAACACAGAAGATACTTTTAACGGATAAAGTCCCAAATCCAATGAAGGATGACACCTTTACGACGACCTGCAGGCTCAATAAAGGTCATCCTTTAGTAAAGGAAATTACTGAATAAAAAAAGCCCCGCTCTAAAAAGCGGGGCACTAAAATAAACTAGACTAGACTAAATTAAACTAGCTTTCACTATTAATATCGATCTTAATACGCATTTTGTCAAGTATTTTTTTCAAATTTTTTTAAAATTTTTCCAATATTTTCCTATTTTCTTGACACTTATGCTTTTATCCTTTTTAGTCCCTCTTATTTGACTTCAATTTTATTATACCATTACTACAAAATTTGTTAGACAAATCGCAAAAGGAATGGGGCTGGTCTTCTTACTTTTGGCGGGAATTTATCTTCTCTATTTGTCGATGAAGTGGATTCTTAACTTATGAATTTTTAATTTTGTGGCGAGCTTGCACAGGCCCAGAAGCTACTCTACCTTTGCGCAGTCCTTACATAGATCCTGCAATTCGCCATTCACAAGGATCACATCTTCTATTTCTTCAGGCTTAATGTGGCGTTTGCATTTCCAACAGAATAGGTGATTATCCATAATGTGATAGTGAAGGAAATAGTCCTTGACCTTCTCCCGTTCTTCCTCGGGCAATTCTGTCATGTTGTCACTATATACTTCCCCCTTTAGAGTGCGTTTACATTTGTCACAGTAATATTCACTCGACCATATTTTGCGAATTTGAAGCACCCCTTAACCAGATTGGTTTTGTGTTGTGTTAGTGAAATGGATTATTATGAATCTTTGATTTTCTGAATAGCTTTTTTTATTTCTTTCTTTACTTCACATATTAGATCCCTCCCTTCGGCAATTGTTTTTATTATTGCCTTTTTCCCTTCACGTAAGGCAAATTGGAGGATCCAGCAAAAGAAAAGGAACCCCAAAAGCGCTTCCAAGATTTCCATCATTTCACAGGTTCATTGCTTCATCCCTCCTTGTTTTCAGAATGGACGCTCCGAACTATCGTTTACAATCTTATTTTATTGTTCTAACTTTTGCTTGTCAAGTTTTATTTTCAATTTTACCGCACCTTTTTCCCACAAGATCCTCCGTGCCCTTAACCCTTATTTGTCCCTGTCTCCCCCACGCCTTATCTGACCGTCTCTGATCCAAGATAGATCAAAAAAGCCTTACTGGGATAACTACGCCAAACTACAATTAAAGATTTTAAGTCATACCATGCTTGAGCATAAAACAAAAACTGCCCTCAATTAATGAGGGCAGTTTTGCTAAGACATGCTTGAGAATCCTCTTTGCCTTTAAAATGCTAAGAAAAACGTTAGCACTGCTGAAGCAGCAAATAACACTATACTGAGAATCTTTTGTCGTCGGTTGTTCTTTTCCATCATTGCAATTTGATTATGAAGCAATCTATTATTCTCTTTCATCATTGCACTTTGATCACGTAGCAATCTAATGGTCTCTTGTTGGGCCTCGAGCACTTGCTCGAGGCCCTTATCATTTTCTGCTTCGTCATCGCCCCCCTCTTCACCTTCTGAGGCCTCACCACCTCCTGAGTCAGCCCCGGACTCTTCAATTGCATCAACTGTAACTTCAGTAGTTACCGTAATCGCCAAAATCGGAACTGGAGCAGCCGCTGGTGTATTCTCCTGGTGGACTGAGCCCATATCTTCATACAGTATCTCATCATAATCTTGCATCGTTCCGAAATTGGTTAATACGCTAGACCCGGTATAATAGGTTAAGCGTGTATATCCCATTGCTACCAATTCACGAAACACGTCTTTCTGCCTGACAGACAGTTCTTGGGCGTTGCGTAACGTTTTTGCTCCTGTCCAACGAGAACCCTCTACTTTTAGTTTATCCCATGATATCGTAGGCTTACTCCCAATTGAGTTTAACATCTCACGTATTTCCTGGAATATTGACGGCCAAGAGCTTACCGTTTTTGCGTCCACAAGCATAGGGTGATAACCCATCCTTGTCATATTAAACATTTCACCATGTGTCATAGGTTTATATTCCATAATGACCTACCTCCTGAATAGGTTTTTCCATAATGCCTATTTTTTTAAGACATAAAAATATAACCCCTCACACCTCTACTGTCAAGAAAATTCTTAAGTCACCTCATTGCAAATTAAAAATGTCAGGTTTTTTGCAAATCCAAAATGTCAGTGATTTATGGCTACAAGCTCCGCCACTACATTATATTGTTTTCAAGATTGTGTCAGGATCTTGTCCTCAGACGATCCGGGCGTCAGTCACCAGGATTCCACCACAGGTATCAACCAAATGAACCATACCAGAGGCGGAAGAGAAGCTCCTGACGTAACACTAAAAATAAGTATTCTTGTTACTTTCCAGCTAACACCACAAGCCCCCATGAACATTGAGCACGCTGCCGGTTACATAATTCGCTTCATCGGAAACCAAAAATAAGACTGCATTGGCAATGTCTTCGGGCTTTCCTAATTTCCTTAACGGAACTTCCTTCGGCATATCCTTTTTCATCTCTTCTGTATACTGATCAGTCTCGATGAATCCCGGATTTACCACATTGACCCGAATTCCGTTCTTTGCCTCTTCCTTAGCCAGACTTTTGGAAAGAACGACCACGCCGGTCTTGGCTGCGGCATAAGGGCAGTTTTGAACATAACCTTGTGTCCTCTCCGCATTAGGTGCTCCGATATTGACGATGCTTCCCGACTTCTGTTTTCTCATGATCGGAACCACAGCTTTGCAGCAATAGAAGGTGGAATTGAGATTGGAATTTATGATCTGATGCCATTCCTGAATGGTAGTATCATAAATTGATTTATAAAGAAAAGGACCCACGTTGTTGACCAATATGTCGATCCTGCCAAATTCACCCAGCGCCTTCTTTACCATCTCCTCCACATCCGCAAAATTGGAGACATCACACTGAATTGAGATCGCCTTCTGGTTCATCTTCTTGATCGATTCCACAACCTCATCTGCCGCCCAACTGTTGGATTTATAGTTGATCACTAAAGAAGCACCTGCCTCAGCTAATTTCAGAGCGATGGTCTTTCCGATTCCCCGAGAGCTTCCGGTTACTAATGCCACTTTATTCTCTAAAGACATCTTAGCTCCTTCCCCTCATACAAATGAAGAATCGAGAGTGGATACGCTGAACGAACGATATGTGGGGGCTCTGACGAGGTAACCCCCTCACCTTAATCCTTCGACTTCGCTCAGGACAGTTCCTCTCCCCAGAGGGGAGAGGAAAGTTCAGATCGTTGACCTATTTTTTCCCCACCGGCATAATGCCTAATGGTTCCTCTTTGATTCCCAGAGCCTTCTTCACCTTTTCGTCCTCAAAGGCACCAATGAAGACCGTTCCCAACCCCAGCGTTTCCGCCTGAAGATAGATGTTTTCTCCTACGGCACCTACCTCCATATGCACATATTGAATCCCTCTTTGTCTGTACTTTTTCATGGTCCTTTCATAAACTGCGGTGATGACGAAGGTGGCAGGAGCTCTGGTGATCTCATCCTGATACAATGATGCCTGGGTGAGCTTTTGCCTGAGATCACCATCCACTTCTTTAGTGATAACGTGCTCTTCCGGATCATAATGATAAAGACCGGGATCAAGTCCTTTCACCTCTCCCACTACCAGGTAAATTTCCAGCGGATACAAAGCCCCGGCAGAGGGAGCGGTTCTGCCTCCCCACTTCACGGTTATTCCTTGAGCCGCCCACAAAAGCTGGGAGATCTCTTCTGTGCTTAAGGAATCCTTACCATAGTCTCTCACCGATCTCCGTTTTGAAAGGGCTTCTTCCACACTGATTTTGCTTGACAACTCAGGATCAGGAAGTTCAAAGACCCCTTCTCCAGCATTATCTTTTGATGCTTTCATTTCTTCTCCTTCTGAGGTGCCTCTCTGTTCTGCGGAAACGCGCGTGAAATTCTGAAAAGGCAACAAAATTACCCATCCCGCAAAAAGAACGATTAGGCAAAAAACAACTAATTTCACTTTTCTTTTCATCTTAGCCTCTTTTCAAAAATTTATGGCAGTTGAAAAAAATTTATTGCTCTCAATATATTTAGTGGAAGGAAAGGGGTCAAGCCCAATTTTACACAATCCAATTTACACAGACGAATTTACGCAGTACATGGAAATATTTTGCGTTTGGAATAGGACCCACTTTTTAAAAGACAAAACTCTGTCTCCAATTTAGTGTTGACAGAAAAAATCAGAACAGATATATTGAAACATAGCAAAGAATCGTATATGGGAGAGGAAATAATCTATAAAAGATAGTTACCGATAATGGTTATTGAGATGGAAATAGAAGTGGATGCATCAGATTCTGTATTGGATGATTTTGATGATTTTCTTACTGCTGTTATAGGATTCTTCAAAAAATGAAGTCAAAGAGATGGCAAAACGTGATTATTACGAAATCTTAGGCTTAGGCAGAGACGCTACAGAAGAGGATATAAAAAGGGCATATCGCAGGCTTGCCTTGCAATATCATCCGGATCGAAATCCAGGGAGCGAGGAGGCGGAGGAGAAGTTTAAGGAGGCTACTGAAGCTTACGAAGTTTTGAAGGATCCGGAGAAAAGGGTAAGATACGACCGATACGGCCACGTAGGAGTGACCGGTGCAGGCGGATTTGAAGGATTCGATTTTGGGGCTTTTGATCTCTCCGATGCTTTGCGAGCCTTCATGCGAGATTTCGGAAGCTTTGGAAGCGTTTTCGATGATTTCTTCGGCACCACCACTCGAACCCGAAGAGGACGCCAAAGAGGACAGGACCTACAGATCAGACTTAGGCTCAGCTTGGAAGAGATAGCCACCGGAGTGGAGAAAAAAATTAAGTTGAAAAGATTGCAAAAATGTGAAGCCTGCAATGGCACTGGTGCGGAAAAAGGGACTTCAAGAAGGGAATGTCCTCAGTGTCAAGGCACCGGACAGATAAGGAGGGTCTCTCGTTCGCTGTTTGGACAGTTTGCCAGCATTACCACCTGCCCCACTTGTGAAGGCGAGGGTGCAGTTATTGATCGTCCTTGCTCCGTTTGTAATGGCCAGGGCAGGGTCAAAGGGATAAGCACTATAAACGTGAAAGTCCCACCTGGGGTCACGACTGGCAACTACATACCCCTCCGAGGCACGGGAAATGCTGGACCAAGAGGTGGCCCTTCGGGAGACGTCATCGTTTTCATTGAGGAACAAGAACATCCTACATTTAGAAGACACGATGACGATCTCATCTGCGAAATCCCACTGAGCTTTACTCAAGCCGCTTTAGGTGATGAAATCGTGGTTCCTACTTTGGATGGAAACGCACCACTAAAGATACCTCCGGGCACTCAATCCGGAAAAATATTCAGGTTCAGAAATAAAGGAATCCCACATCTTCGTGGTTACGGTAAAGGGGATGAGTTAATTCGTGTGATGGTCTGGGTTCCCACCCGCTTGAGCGCAGAGGAAAAAAGACTCTTAAAAGAGCTTGCTGATAAGGAAAATTTCAAGCCGCCAAAAGGTGGGAAAAGCTTTTTTGATAAATTGAGAGAAACATTGGGAGTTTGATTTTTGAAATGGTACCCGTCCGTACAGGCGCAGCGTGATGATTATTGATTAATTATTCTACACGTTAGGGTGGGGGTTGTACCCCCAACCTTACCACGGACAGAGGTGCAACCCCTGTCAGAACCAGACCGTGCTTTAGGATCTTTGGGATTCAAGGACAAATGTCGGAGGTTGTTTTCCTCTAACCCTTGGTGGTCGGGCAAGGTATGAACCAGATGGTTCTTACCAAGGTGCCCGACCTACGAAAAAGCAAGCCTTGCACGTCCGACAGAAACGTCGGACGCTACAGTTGCCGTAGCGCCCGACCTTTGTTTACCCTGAGCATGGTCGAAGGGTGTCGGGCGTAGATTTCTCAGGACGAAGTGTCAAGGGAGAGGTAAATTGTTCCTTTACTTGTGCAAACCTCAATAATCATGATCTCAAAGCAAAAGGGTGATTAATTGAGCCCAGACGGGCACTCCAATGCAAATGATTACCAACTTTTATGTACATCCGGAAAATGTGAGAAAAGATAGCCTCAAGATTGTAGGGGAAGAGGCTAAGCACATCGCCACTGTTTTGAGGCATCAGAAGGGAGAGACAATCGATGTGGTGGATGGATGTGGGACGAGGTATAAAGTCCTGATCCAGGATTTGGGAAAAAATTATGTGGAAGGGAAAATCTTATCGAAGAAGAGAAGGGAAAATGAACCTATTGCTCATTTGACCTTAGCTCAATCCATCTGCAAAGGAATGAAGATGGATTTTTTGATAGAAAAGGCTACAGAGGTCGGAGTGTCGGCGATTATACCAATATTGACGGAGAACACAGTGGTAAAGATGGGCAAGACTGCTGAGGAAGATGGCTCTGCTTCCTTCGGCTTCGCTCAGGACAAGTCTCCTTCCGCGAAAAGGAAAACGGAAAGGTGGAGAAGGGTGGCTATCGCCAGCATGAAGCAATCATTAAGGTCAATCCTGCCGGATATACATAACCCCATCAAATTTTCTGATTTCCTTCCCAAAATCAAAACCTTCGATCTCTCCTTAATTGCCAGTCTGGAAAAAGGAGCAAAAAGTCTGAGAGAATGTGGTGAATTAAAAAGAAGATTGAGAAATAAAGAATCCTTGCACGATGTTCTTATTATGGTGGGTCCAGAAGCTGGATTCACCGAAGACGAGCTTTCCAGAGCCAAAACTTTTGGGGCTATTCCCATCACCCTGGGATCAAGAAGATTGAGAACTGAAACCGCAGGAATAGTCTTTTCTTCCTTAGTTCTCTATGAATTGGAAGATTTAGGTTAGAGTAGAATATTGGATTAAAAGCTCTCCCCTATAAATAACCACTCCCCTCCTGTTGTTCTGTGTCCTGCCTTGGGCTGAAAAGCCGATTTAACCTATGGTAACGCTATACAAGGCATCAGAAAAGCCGATAGAAATATAGTAGATAGAACAAGAAATTGATTTTTCGAACCTACAACGAAGATATGCCCAAATTTGACCATAGTAGAGAAGAGTTTTTGATATTATTTGCTGAGATCTTTCTTTCTTTGGCTTGTTTCGCCTTTCTTTATCTAATCGAGCTGTCAGTTCATCTTAAACTCATCTCAGCTTTTATTATTATCTCCCTCTTATGGGTATCGGCCTTTTGGGTTTTCAAAAATTGGGAGAGAAGGCAAGACCTTTTGAGCAACCAGCGAGACCTCGAAAGCAAGAGATATTTGGAATTGACTGAATTGGCCAACCAGATATGTCAAACATCACTCTCCTTTAAGAAGGGTACGGATTCTTCCACAAAGATTGTGCTTTTCTTTAAAAAGCTTTTCAATTCAGACAGGTTCTTGTTTTTTGCTAAAAAGGAAAATGCCTATAAAATAGTGACAGCAAGCAATGTGCATTTACCTGGAGGGAGGAAATTGCTTTTCAAACATAACAGCGAATTTATTTGCACCTTAAAATCACTCGAAGAACTGAGTGATTTAGAATTCATACCTAGCATCAAAATACCCCAGACTTTTAAATCCATGCAAAAAGAAAACGAATTCAACTCTGCTATACCTTTGAAGACCGATCTGGACTTGTGGGGATTTGTGCTTTTGAAAAGTAATCAAAGATTGGCCCCGGCCGAGCAGAAATTGGCTAACCTGGTCTTCAATCGACTTGCGCTCAATTTGGAGAAAGAGAATTTGCTGGACAAGCTAAATCGAATAGAAAAGCAGTCTGCTATAAGCTTGAACCGATCCCGATCGGATCTGGAGGTATTGAACAAAGACGTAAAAAGAAAGATATTTGATCTCAATGCCATCTTGGGTATGGTAAATAATCTTTACTCTATACCGGAAGAGGAAGGACTTTTTTCATCTTTCGCCAAAATGATACAGGATCATTTGGAGGCAAAGTCGATACTGGTAATGCTGCCGGAAGATAAGACCGATGATATCGTGGTCAGACTCTCAGTCGGCACCGAATTGGCTAATATCGCCGACCTCAAGATAGAAAAGGGAAAGAGCCTTTATAGCTGGATTAAGAACGAGAAAGAACTATGGTCTCTTTACGACATGCGAAAATTATCTGAAGATGAAGCTTTAAGAAGATTATTAAGGGCCAGCTTCCAGATCGGGGCAAAACTTTCATTTGCCCGGGAGCGATTCGGCTTGGTTTTATTGGGAGAGAAATCGGACGGGTCTAAGTATCGGGAGATAGAGCTACAGATTTTGGCAATCTTGGTCAACATGGTGGGGATCACTTATAGGAACATCAAATATTACAAGACCATCGAGGAGCTCTCCTATACCGACAGCATGACCGGACTTTATAATTACCGCTATTTCTATAAACGTCTGACCGAAGAGGTTTTCAGAGCCAAAAGGTTTGATAGAAAATTAGCCTTGGTTATCTTCGACATTGACGATTTCAAAATCTACAATGATACCTATGGACATCAAGCAGGTGATCAGGTGTTAAAGCAATTGGGAGAACTTCTCTCTTTAACCATCAGGTCGATCGATGTCGTCTCTCGATATGGAGGAGAGGAGTTTTGTGTGATCATGCCTGAGTCAGATCAGGATGAATGCTTCAGGTTCATGGAGAGGTTGCGTAAAGCCATCGTGAACCATTCCTTCAAAGATGAAAATAAAGGACACGAACACAACATCACCGTCAGCCTGGGTGGAGCCATCTATCCCCATGACGCTCACACGGTGGATCGCATTATTTACTGTGCAGACATGGCTCTTTTGACCGCTAAAAGCCTGGGGAGAAACAAATCGGTGATGTATGCCGACCGAGATGCTGCTTCAAAGGCTGGTTTATCAACTGGTGAACCTGTGAAGATTCTTGATTCGATGATATATGGCGAACAGACAGATGCTTCGAAGGAACAAGATTGAATTGTTTATCCTACCGACAAAACATCCTTCTGCCAATAACCCCCAAGCACTGTAGAACGTATTTCCTTGGAACCTTTCAAAATATCTTACTTTTTCATTGCGGTTTGAAATCTTTCTCTTTAAATTTACGATTGCCATATTTTTTGGGAATAAACAGATTTACAAGACCTCGTATCACGGATGAATAAAATTCTCGTCACTTTAAGACCCCAACAGTGGGTGAAGAATCTTTTGCTTTTTGCGGGATTGATCTTCTCTCAAAATTTCTACAATTTGAATCTCCTTTTGAAGAGCTTAGCTGCTTTCGGTCTTTTCTGTCTTTTATCCTCCAGCATCTATGTGATCAATGACATTATGGACATAGAAGGCGACAGAAAACATCCTCTAAAATCTAATCGACCCATTGCTAAAGGAGAGATAAAAATATCGACCGCTTTCCTTCTTTTCATTTTGCTGGCCTTAGTCTCTTTCGGTCTTTCTATACTTCTGAGCCGACCCTTCGCACTGATGGCTCTGTCATATTTCGCATTAAACTTAGTTTACACGCAGTATCTGAAGCATGTGGTAATCATCGACGTGATGTGTATCGCCTTCGGTTTCGTCATCAGAGCAGTGGCTGGAGCGGTGGTAATTGGGGTAGAGATCTCTGCCTGGCTTGTGGTTTGCACTATACTTTTGGCATTATTTTTGGGCTTTGGAAAAAGAAGGCACGAACTTTTACTTCTGGATACCCAAGCCAGCGACCATAGAAAGATTTTGACCGAATACAGTCCCTATTTTTTGGATCAAATGATTTCGGTGGTAACCGCCTCCACTGTAGTGGCATATGCCTTTTACACTTTATCTCATGACGTGGAAACGAAGTTGGGAACCAAATATATGGATTTTACAATTCCTTTCGTACTATATGGAGTATTCCGATATTTGTATCTTATTCATCAAAAGGAGGGTGGAGGAAGTCCCACCAAGATGCTTTTGACTGACACACCATTGTTAGTCAACATCATACTTTGGTTTCTGGCGGTGATGCTGATTATATACGTGTTCTAAAACTTCTGGAGTATCAAGCTTCAGCTTGATCCGCCTGTAGGAGGCTTTGTGGCAAAAGCGAAGGTTGCTGTTATCAAGACGTCGCCAGAGAGGGTTTTGGAGGATTATAAAAAGCTTCTGAGGCTGGCCGAGGCGGAGAAATTTTTGTCCAAGGGAAAGGTGACCATTCTAAAGGACAACATTTCCTGGCATTATCCTTTTCCAGGGGCAAATTCCACTCCCTGGCAGCTGGAAGGGACCATTTTGGGTCTTAAGGATCTGGGGTTTTCTGAGCTGGTGGCAGTAGAAAACAACACTGTTGTCACTAATCCGTTCAAAGGAGATAAGTTAAATAAATATTCCCCGGTTTTCGAAAAGTATGACATCAAAGTCCACTTCAATTTCTCAAAGGATTTTAAATGGGTAGAGTATGAACCCAAAGGGAAAATTTTAGCTTTACACAAAATTTACAAGAAGGGAATATTTCTTCCGGAGTTTTTCTTTGATAAGAATATTGTGCACCTTCCCACTTTGAAATGCCATATCTATACCACCACCACCGGAGCCATGAAGAACGCCTTTGGTGGACTTCTGAACACCAAAAGGCACTATACCCATACCTGGATTCACGAAACTTTAGTTGATCTTCTCACCATCCAGAAGGAGATCCACTCGGGAATATTTGCGGTGATGGATGGAACCACAGCAGGAAACGGGCCGGGTCCACGCACCATGAAGCCGGAGATCAAAGATTTTATCTTAGCTTCAGGAGATTCCGTAGCCATAGATGCGGTGGCAGCTAAGATGATGGGCTTTGATCCCATGAGCATAAAATATATTCGATTGGCTCACGAGCAGGGTTTGGGAAAGGGGAGGATGGAGGAGATCGAAGTGGTGGGGGAGGATATATCCCAGGTAAATTTTGCTTTCTCTGTGGGAGACAATCTTGCCAGCCGGGTAGGAGATCTGTTCTGGTTTTCTCCGCTTAGATTCCTCCAAAAACTCTTCTTTCGCACTCCTTTAGTTTACATCTTTGTCTTTGGCTCCGCTTTTTATCATGACTGCTTCTGGTGGCCTATTAAGGGAAAAGGAAT
>Ga0209427_10008249_pt1 | contig 11734 bp, 7 predicted proteins | sample DeeMarSWOR136_30_FD_187465 | JGI IMG/M metagenome (GOLD analysis project Ga0209427, IMG submission 187465) | Marine sediment microbial communities from White Oak River estuary, North Carolina - WOR-1-36_30 (SPAdes) (version 2) | ecosystem: Environmental > Aquatic > Marine > Intertidal zone >... | reverse complement strand
ACTTGAATTAAGGGATGATCCAATAATAGAAATCAATGGAAACGTATTCTTTTCCTCACAGTATTTAATGGCCGAGGGTACTGCTATAAAAAATAAATCAGATGTCGAAAATTTGGTAGCACAAATCATTAGATTCTACACCGACGCGGGATATCCTTTCTGTCGTATCTATCCGGAAATCGTTGCCGAAGATAATGTAATCAAAAAAATAGTACTCACAATTGAAGAAGGTTCGAGAATAACAGTTACAGATTATATCTACGATATTCAGGGGAAGACAGCAGAGGGGGTGGTTAAAAAAATTATGGGATTAAAACAAGACAGTTATTTTTCAAGTGAAGAGATAAATCATTCAAAGGAAAAGCTGCTCAGAACGCGTGTATTCGAAAATATCACTGATAACATTATTTATCGTGATGGTAATTATTATGTGTTGTTTTCTCTCAAAGAGAGAAAGAGTGATTATTTAACAACCTTTGGGTCCTTTGGTGAAAGTGACATAAACTTTAGTATCAATTTTTTTTCATTAAACCTTCTTGGCACACTGCGTCAGTTACAATTCAATTATGAATATCAGAAACTCTTTGCATTACAATTTACTGAGCCTGTACTTATTTTCCCTGCGTCACTCAATATCCGTTTCTCCTTATGGACTTATGACAGTGTAAGACTCATTCAATTTAATGGCAGATTCATCGCACCGCTTGGCGATATTTTTAATGTTTCGTTACTGTCTGGGGTTGAAGCCATGTCATATCCTGAAAACAACTCTAATGCCCAGGGACACACTAATAATTTACTGGGAATAGGATTTGGCTTGGTTTATGATACTTTAAATCTGTCTTTCAAACAGGAAATAAATTTCGAATATCTTTTCCGTCACTATGATAGATGGAAAATGCAATATGACAGTGAGTTTGATATCAATAAATTTATAATAAAAACGCACTACTACACGGTTGAAACTGACAGTTTTGAATATTTTGACCACTATCGTATTGGAGGGGCTAAGGACTTGAGGGGATATTATGATGAAGAACTTATAGCCTCTCACGCAATGTGGCTGAACTGCGAATACAAAAAATTCCTTATATTCCCACTGTTTGACGTTGGTCTGTTGGACCACGATATACAATTTTCGTATGGACTTGGTATTGAAGCGAAATCGAGATTTGCCGATGCCTCACTCATTATTGCATGGCCGAAACACGGAAGCTGGCAAGATGGCAAGATCCATTTGATGTTTGAAAAAGGATTTTAGTACAATGAAAGTAAATCGAAAATAGGTTCGCGGTTGCGAGAGGCGATACGGTCTCGTTCCGCAAACGAAGCTGAAAGTCATGAGCTCGTTTAGATATTTATTATAGGCAGGAGGTTTGAGTGTTATTACTTTTTATATGCTTCTATACGATACCGTTTGATTCGCCGGTTATGGACAATATCGAGTATCTTCAGATTAAAGGCTTAATTGATATTCCTTCAATAAGGCCGTATGAGATGGGGTGGCTTGTTTCTCAAATTGATGAATTACTCATCAATGATTCCAAACTCAACGAGGTGGATAGAAAAATAATATCGTCCTTTAGCCCATTTTTGATAAAAAAGGAAGATTTTTCCACTCTATTCCATCTCAAAGGTGCATACCAGAGCTCTCCTGAGCTCTATTATGGTCTCTTCCGTTACCGTTTGGGTGGCCGGTTGGCTGACAATATTAGGTATTCACATGGCGGGAGCATCAGGCGCGCATCGGAGATCGATAGTCTTGGGGGGCATACGTGGCGCGACTTTCAGCCATATATGAATGAGGGACTCATCACATTTCAGGCAGGCAGGGTAATGTTAGATATTGGAAGACGCAATCTTCTTCTTGGTGCGGGTGATGACAATAGTCTGCTCTTCTCGCTCGACCCGCAGGGCTATGACGGCTTTTTGCTATTCATTCCGCTCCGCTATCTTGAATTTTATGGTGTTTTTTCAATCCTCGATGCATTTCAGGAGCGTTATATCTCGATCCATCGCATCGGCTTAAATATAAAGAGGTTCTTAAAATTAGGATTTTCCGAAGCCATCCTCTTTGGTGAGTCACTTGAACCGCTCTATCTCAATGTCCTCCTGCCGTACTACGTGTCTCAATGGGGCATGGATCGTGATGACAATATTATGTGGTGTCTTGATGGACAATTGTCAGTATCTAATTCAATCATCTACGGTGAGTTCCTTATTGATGACTACATGTATGAAGATGACCCCTATCCCCATAAGATTGCATATAAGATCGGACTCAAATCGCTCATACTGGATAATTTCTTAGTCAAGATGAACTATACATTTGTTGACAAATGGGTATACACACATGAGGAACCAATAAACACCTATGCACGCACCGATTACCTTTACCTCCCTGATTCAGGCAATCCCCTAGGATTTCCTCTCGGTAATGATGTTGATGAATTGTCATTTTCAGTCAAATATCTGAATAAATACGGCTTGTATCCAGGTCTAGAAATGAGTTATATAAGAAAGGGACAAGGAAGTATTTTTCTCCCCTATGAAGAAGAAGGCGGAACATGGAAACCCCCATTTCCATCAGGCGTGGTTGAGAAGAGATTTGACGTACTAGTCGGGCTGAATTATCTATTAAAATACAATTCTTATCTTGAGGCAAAAATTGGAAAGAGATATTGGACTAATTATAACCATACGTCAGGAGATGAAAGAGATGAAGTTCTCTTTAACCTCGCTTTATGGGTCATTTTGTAGAAACAGTATGAATCTGAGAAGATGCTATCGGTGAATAAAAAAGGACAAGAGCAGTGCAAAAAAGGTACACATATAATATCGAGTGTCACCTGTCGGGGTATCTACTATTTCAATGCTGTCATTGAAATCGTAGAGATGAGGTTGTGATGTTCCTATTATGGCTGCTGACATATACCATACCGTTTGATTCGCCGATAATGGATAATATTGAATACCTTCAGATAAGAGGCCTGATTGATATTCCATCAATCAGGCCGTATGAGATGGGGTGGCTTGTCTCTCAAATTGATGAATTACTCATCGATGATACCAAGCTCAACGAGGTGGACAGAGCGATAGTATCGTCTTTTAATCCACTGCTCACAAAGAAAGAAGATTTTTCAACCCTGTTCCATCTCAAGACCGAGTATCGGAGACTTCCTGACATCTCTGGTGGTATGTTTGATTACCGACTCGGTGGTCGGTTGACCAACAGCATAGAGTATTCACAGGCAATGATGATCAGACGGGCATCTGAGATTGATAGTTCTGGGGGGCGCTCATGGCGCGATTTTCAGGTCTATCTCAATGAGGGGTTCATAAGATTACGTGCAGAGAAGTTGACGTTTGACATTGGACGGCGCAATTTCCTTCTCGGCACAGGTGATGACAATAGTCTGCTCTTTTCGCTTGACCCTCAGGGTTATGATGGGTTCTTGTTATTCGTCCCTCATCGGCAGCTCGAATTCTATGGTATCTTTTCAATCCTTGACGCGGCTCAGAAGCGCTACATTTCGATTCACCGCATCGGCCTGAATATAGAAAAATTTCTTAAGATAGGGTATTCTGAAGCCCTCCTCTTTACGCAATCTCTCGAGCCGCTCTATGTGAACTTCTTCTTTCCCTGGGGTGTTTCTCAATGGGTCCGCGCGCATGATATCGACGCTAATATTATGTTATGTCTCGATGGACAGTTATCAGTATATAATTCCATTATTTACGGCGAACTCCTTCTTGATGATCTCCAGATTACGGCTGCTCCATATCCTAATATAATTGCCTATAAGATCGGACTCAAATCGCTCGTACTGAATAAACTTTTACTAAAGATGAACTATACATTTGTTGATAAGTGGGTCTATACACATGAGCTCCCAATAAATACTTATATCCGCACTGGTTACTTCTATCTACCTGATTCAGGTCATATCTTAGGGTTTCCTCTCGGTAACGATGTCGATAAATTATCATTCTCAGTTAAATACATGAATACATATGGCCTGTATCCAAGTTTGTCAATAAATCACACGAGAAAAGGTGAAGGCAATATCTTTCTTCCCTATGAAAAAGAGTTCGGGCCACTCAATCCTCCCTTTCCCTCTGGTATAGTTGAGAAGAAATTCGAGATTATCTTTGGACTGGATTATTTACTGAGATACAATTTCGGTATAGACACCCATATAGGCAGACGATACTGGCGTAATTTCAATCACACAGCAAATAATGACAGAGATGAAACGTTCTTCACTCTTAGCCTATGGGGTATTATTTAATTACATGAATGATAAATAGACGTGATTACTGAGGTACATTACAAGGAACGCAAATTCTTAAATCCTATAATGGTCAGTGTTTAAAATGCCTCATATGGGTAAAAACCATTGCCATACCCTGTTCATTACAGGCCTCGATTACCTCCTGATCACGCAGTGAGCCGCCCGGCTGTATTACTGCTGTCACCCCACCCTTTGCAACCGCATCAATACTATCTCTAAATGGAAAGAATCCATCTGAGGCCATCACTACCCCGGCACTCCTCTGTACAGACTGTCTCAAGGCAATCTCTACTGCCCCGATTCTCGATGTCTGTCCTGCACCTATCCCCACTGTCCTACCTTTGACAGCAAAGACGACGGAATTGGACTTTGTCCATTTAACCACCTTCCACGCAAACTTGAGTGTCTCTGTCTCGTAATCATTTGGCGCCCTCTTTGTCACCACTTCCCAGTTCTCAAAATCAGCCTGATCTCTTTCTTGAACGAGAATCCCACCGAACACAGGTTTATATACAACCGGGTGCGTGAGACGCGGCGATACCTCAATTATCCCCACATTCTGCTTTGTCTTCAATATTTCTAATGCCTTTTTCTCATAAGCCGGAGCGATTATGACCTCGAAGAAATGGCTCCGAATGAGTTCTGCGGTCTCCTCCTCAACACTTCTGTTCAATCCAACGATACCACCAAACGCTGAAATTGAGTCTGCCATGTAGGCACGTTCAAATGCCTCTGCTTGTGTATCACCAAGCGCTACACAGCAAGGAGTCTGGTGTTTGATGACTACACAAGCAATTTCGTCAATGAATTCATGCGCAGTACCGATTGCCACTTCTGCATCGATTATGTTGTTGTATGAAATCTGTTTTCCTCCATGAATTATGAAATCTTCTTGATGTAATCTATCCAAGAAAAACGCTGCTTTCTGGTGTGGGTTCTCACCATGCCGCAGAGAGATAAACTTCTCTGCGGCAGCTGAGAAGTACTCTCTTTCCATGAAGTCGCTCGAAAAGTATTCGGCAATTACCGTATCATACCAGGCGATATAATCGAATGCCCTCCGTGCAAGGTTCAACCGAAATTCCGGCGTAAATGTGTTGTCCTTTATATGTTCGATAATTTCATTATACTGTTTCGGATCATATACAACGCCTACCTGTTTATAATTCTTTGCCGCTGCTCTGATTAATGTCACACCTCCAATATCTACAAACTCAACCATCTCATCGAGCGATTTCCCCTTTTGAGCGAAGAATGGATAGAGGTTACAGACTACGAGACCTATCTCGCCGGTTTCAAGAATCTCTTTTGCAATCCTTCGACTCAACGTCTTAACCCGATCGCTCTCTGAACCACCAGTATAGTCACTGATTTTAATTGCCTCAACGCCATTCTCCTGCAATAATTTTTGAGTACCGCCAGTTGCAATGATGTCGAAGTGCAGACCCTTTAATGCCTTTGCGAATTCGACAATTCCCTCTTTACTGGCAACTGAAATAAGGACCTTGTCTTTCATGGACGTTTCATCACATTGCTTTGTTTGATGAGTCTGACCTTCAATCCTTTCCATAATCATGCTCCGTACTTTTTTAGTTTCAATGAGTGAGCAAGGAGTAATGGCATAATATCCATAGAACGCATTCTGCCTAATGTCCCTGACATACAATGTCTTTCAGTAAATCTTCTCTCTTCCGGAAAGACATATTTCGAATGGAGTAAGAGGGGATTCGGATGCCATGAATGTGAATGAAGAACAGTTGGTGTTGAGTGATCGCTCGTAATACAAAAAACCTCAGGTCTCAATTTTAGAATCTCGGGAAGGATTTTGTCAAATTCTTCAATATACTTTATTTTTTGCTGCTGATCGCCATCCTCACCAGCTTTGTCTGTTCCCTTTATATGAACAAAGAAGAAATCAAATCTGAGATAGTTCTCTTTAAGGGTTACTACCTCGTCAGTCATCGTGTCACCCGTCTTCAAAACATTCATACCAACTAATTTAGCAAGACCACGATACATCGGATATGCTGCAATGGCAGCAGGGTTGACACCGAACCTTTCTGACATTGGTTGAAGCTTAGGATTTCTGGCATATCCCCTCATGAGAACGTAATTTGCCTTTAGTTCATCCTTTAATACATCTGCTGCCTTTTTAATAAAGACGTTGATAATTTCGGCTGTCAGTTTTGCCTCATTATTCTTAGGTTGAGCAAGAACTGGGGGCAGATTATCTTTTTGTGGATCGGCATCGGTCACATCTCCTGAAAGATTGGCATCTGAGAATTTTACTACAAACCTGTGTTCCTTTGCTGGCTTAATGACAACAGGCACATTTTCAATATTTTCAATTGACGCCTGCAGTTTCTTACACAGTCTCGTGCACTCCTCGGTTGATATCCTACCAGCCCTCCGATCTGTAATAATACCTTTCTTTATTGTGGCAAAATTGACTCTTACTGCAAGGTCTCTTTCTGAAACATCCAATCCAATACCCAGTGCTTCAAGCACACCTCTCCCTATCTGATTCTTAATGGGGTCATAGCCGAAGAGTGCAAGATGCGCAGGACCACTGCCCGGTGTAATACCTGGAGCTACCGGAACTGTCGCACCAAAACTGCTCTTTTTTGCCAATTTATCCAGTGTCGGTGTCTTGGCGAGCTCGAGTGCGCTTTTTTCTGGGTGAGGCAAGTCACCGAGGCCGTCGAGCACCACAAGTATTATTCTATTTTCACTCTTACTTAACAGTTCAGGTAAAATATCTAGCATCATATTCCTTTCAATGGAACACGGCTATTACTATAGTCGAAATAATGAAAAAGTCAAGCGCTAGCAAATGCGGAGTATTTAAGAGTTCTCGGATCAGAAACTTCTCCAATGCAGGGAATAAAAATGATACTTGACTTTTTGGGTTTCTTTTCTAAAATAGTGGTGTCGCAAGAATTTACTATGCCACAAGTTCTGCTCATTTTCCCTAAGTCGCCTTTTCCTATATTTGCCAGTTCCTCAGGATTAGGAGTTTTAAAAAAACCGTTTGGGTTTGTACCTCCTCTTGGCATTCTCTATATTGGAAGGGCACTATTAGACGCAGACTATTGCGTTGAGGCAGTAGATTTCAATTCCACGCCCTATACTGAAACTACACTACGCAAACTATTGGCTGAAAAGGACGCGGTGGGAATTACTACCAGTTCATTTAATCGGGAAGATGTAGCAGCGCTGATTAAAGACATAAAGAAAGTGAAGCCGGAAGTAAAGATTATAACGGGTGGACCAGACATCACGCTTCATCCCAGACTTATCGAAGGATCAGATTTATCAATAGCTGGTGAAGTAGAAAAGACTGCACCTGAAATTTTTGATGCGCTCATTCACGGCAGAGATTTCTCTAATCTACATGGGGCAATCTATAAAACGCCTCTGAGTAAAAGAATTCTTCACGGTAAAGAGTCCTACTATGAATCACACCTTGATTCAATAAACTTCCCAGCGAGAGAGCTGTTAAGGGCAGAAGATAAATCCCAGGGTTATAGTCTCTTCGGTAATAAGTACAAAACAAAAATTGCCACCATCATCGTGACGCGGGGCTGCCCATTTCAATGTAGGTTTTGTGCGCATAATGCGGTAACGGCTCAGAAGTATCGAAAAAGAAGCGTCGAAAATTGCCTCGGGGAACTAGAACAACTACATAAAGAGGGATATTCTATACTCGGTTTTGCAGATGATAATTTTCTTTCGATAGTCAATAGAGAGTTGGTGAAAGGAATCCTCAAAGGCATCATCGAACGAAGATATGAGTTCATCATAATCGTTGAAGGAAGGGTTGATTCTGCCAAAGACCCCGAGCTTTACGCTCTTATGCGAAAGGCAGGGGTAGCCGGCGTTGTTTATGGAATGGAATCGATGAATCAGGAGGTGCTCGATTTTTACCATAAGCAAACTACGGTGGAACTGAATAGGAAGGCATCACAACTTGCTTTTAAATATGGCCTCTTCTCAATAGCGCACTTCATCATTGGCGCTCCATTTGAGGATGAAGTACTCATCAATAAGATGGTAAAAGATGTATATTCTCTCCGATTGGATGCAGTTACTTTCTGGGCTCTGGAATATACATATGGAGCACCATTATGGGAAGAGGCAAAGGGAAAAGGATTGATAGATGATTTTGAGCATACCGTTCCAGCAGGCTGTGAACATAATCTATCACCACTTTCTTCTTCTCAACTCGATTCAATCTGTTACAGAGCATTCAAAGGCTTCTATGCACGGCCAAGCTACTGGCTAAAATTCTTCCAAAAGGTATTGAGATTTGATAGGCGCACTATCTATTTCATGTTCCGCGTTCTCGAAAAAGTTCTTTCCTATTATTTTAATTAAGGTACGCTCGCATAATCATAACGTTTCAGACTACGTATGAGATTATCGAAGAATAGCTGATCTATCAACTCCTTCAAATACACCCCCCAGTATCTACACCATACCGTCCTGAGTAGTAGATATCCTCAACTCACACCATTGACTAAATTAGCTACTATGAGTATAATGGTTTTAATAAGACATAAGGAGCCAAAAGATGAAAAAGATTTTCGGTAGCATTATCATCATAGCAGTGTTTGCCGTGAGTATCTATTTGATACTTCACATTCCAAAACAACAACAGGTACCTATCGTGAGAGAAGAGCCCCTTCCAAAATCAGGTGGTTCAGAAGAATGGCTCGGCATCTTTTTGCAGGGCCAACGTGTTGGATATTCCTTCACAAGAATCTCAAGAGCCGACACGGGAATGACTGTTGAAAATCGTTCTATGATGACACTCCTCATGATGCACGAAAGGCGAACGCTCACCACCCATCTTTTTGCCCACACAGATAATGACTTCACACTAAAGGATTTCGCCCTAGAGATAAGGACGCCAGGACATCCAACAAGAATTGAGGGCGTAATAGAAGGAACCAAGCTTACACTAACGTCCTATTCTCAGGATATGCCTCATACTCAGACTGTTATACTCAAAGAGAAACCCTATTTCCCTGATGCAATAGAAGAAGTGATAAAAATGAAGAAATTAAAACCCGGTGATGAGACAGACATACCCTATTTTGATCCAACAACACAATCTTCCAGTGTGGCTAGAATAAAGGTCTTTGAAAGGGAGAGAGTCGATGTACGCGATAAAGAAATGATCGGCATGAGAATAGAAATTAACTATATGGGTATAAATTCCATATTGTGGCTCGACGATGACTACAAATTAATAAAAGAAACATCACCGGCAATGGGTCTGGAAATGCTTCCCCTCTCTCGAGAAGAAGCACTCGCTGAAGTCGATCCGACCGAGGACTTCGACCTCCTCTCTTTCTTTGCCGTAAAGCTTGATAAACCAATTCCTGATCCGCGAATATTATCATATCTAAAATCGGAGTTAAAAGATATTACCACTGAAGGTCTTGACCTGATAGACGACTATCAGAATCTGATTCAAAAGGAGCCAATCATCATCGAATCATATCGGCCTGATCTTGACGATCTTCCTAATCTTTCTATTCCTATAAGTCAGCAGAAAGAATATCTTACACCTTCAGTCTATATCCAATGTGAAAATCCAGAAATCGTTACCAAGGCAGATGAATTAGTGGGTGATGAGAAGAATGCAAAGAAGGTAGTCGCCACATTAGTAGCGGGCGTCTATAACCTCCTTGAAAAGAAGCCCACAGCATCCCTACCTTCTGCAATTGATGTTCTCAGAACAAAAGAGGGAGATTGCAATGAACATTCAATACTGTTTACTGCACTTGCACGTGCCAAGGGCATCCCAACCAAGATACACGTTGGTTTGGTGAATCTTCAAGGGTCTGCCTATTACTACCACGCCTGGTGTGCGGTCTGGCTTGGCAAATGGGTGCCTGTGGATCCCACGTTGAACCAATTTCCGGCTGACGTTGGACATCTGAAATTGAAAGAAGGAGAAATAGCTGAACAAGCAGAGGTATTAAGAGTCGTCGGCAAATTGCATATAAAGACCCTCGAATACAAAGAAGATTCACTATAATGGAAAGCGCTTTATGAAGAGATTAGTCATAAAAGATCTAAAAAAAAGCTTCAACAATGTATGGGCAGTTAAGGATTTCAATCTAGAATTAACATCTGGTGAAATTTTCGTGCTTCTCGGTCCAAATGGCGCAGGTAAGACAACAACCTTGAAATTGATAACTGGACTACTCCATCCAACAAGTGGAGAAATCAAGATCGAAGGAATTGATGTCCAAAAAGACCCTATAAAGGCAAAGTCACTCATTGGCTATATCCCTGATGAACCATTTATCTATAACAAACTGACTGGTCGCGAGTTCATAAACTTTGTTGCTGGTATATATAATATGAAGAGAGAAAATTACGGAAGGAGAATGGAAGAGCTATTCAAAAAGCTTGAGATAGGTGACTGGATTGATGAATTTTCCGAAACTTATTCTCATGGAATGAAGCAAAAGGTAATCATGTGCCAGCTCTTTTTACATAATCCTGATCTTGTACTCATTGATGAACCACTAGTCGGTTTAGACCCAAAGAGCAGCAAGACTATCCGCGAAATATTTTTTGAACTCAAAGAGGATGGAAAGACCCTCTTCATCTGCACCCACACACTATCATTTGCGAAGGAGATCGCATCACGCATTGGAATAATCAGCACAGGTGAATTGAAATTTGTTGGTAATCTCGAGGAACTATCCAAGATCTCCGGGGCAGAGGATATTGAGGAGATATATCTAAAACTCTCTGAAGGGCTCGGCAACCATCGGTTGGGATAGATACTTTTTTAAAAAATGAAAGACTTCCGTCTCATATTTTTTTCACGCATAAAAACTATGGCTTCACACATTACTTCGATGAATGCGATTAGATTTGCGACATTTCTATTTGTTATTAGCTGCTTCTTTGTTGGTTCATTCTACATATTTTTTAGAATCTTCAGCTACCTATTGAGCATTGAGATAATAGGATCAGCACTCATGGATAAAATTGTCGAAATGACATTTTTTGTCTTCTTTATTATGCTTTTATTCAGCAATGTGATTACTTCTTTCTCAACGTTCTACAACACCAAAGAGCTAAATTTCCTTTTTTCTTTGCCTGTTCGACCTACTTCAATATATCTCGCTAAGCTTATTGAAAATTGCATCTATGCATCGTGGGCAACTGTGGCTATTGCACTTCCCATGATTGTAGCCTACGGCGTAACAACCAGCGCACGATTTTTATATTATCCGATTTCTATTATAAGCATCTTAATCTATCTTATTATACCTGCAACTCTTGCATCGATGTTAATATTTACTATATTCCGACTCTTCCCCAAATTAAAATCAAGGGATGTTATCATTTTGTCCCTCACAATTATTATAGGTTTAACCTTTTTATATATAAAAATCAATAATCCTGGT
>Ga0209427_10008248_pt1 | contig 11734 bp, 11 predicted proteins | sample DeeMarSWOR136_30_FD_187465 | JGI IMG/M metagenome (GOLD analysis project Ga0209427, IMG submission 187465) | Marine sediment microbial communities from White Oak River estuary, North Carolina - WOR-1-36_30 (SPAdes) (version 2) | ecosystem: Environmental > Aquatic > Marine > Intertidal zone >... | reverse complement strand
GGAGCCAGTAAACATGAGAGCCATCGAGAAATACGATAAGATAAAAAATCGATACGACGATCTTATTGAGAAGCACGAACAAGTTACAACAGAGAGACAATCAATTCTAGATTTCATCGAACAAATTGAAACAGATAAGAAGGCAGTTTTTATGAAAACATTTAACGGCATCAACGAGAATTTTGCAGAAATTTTCTCTAAACTCAGTCCCAACGGAGAAGCTAAATTAGAACTTGAAAATCAAGAAGATCCATTCGCTGGTGGTTTAAAAATATTAGCCCGACCAGGAGGGAAGAAATGGTGTTTAACGCAATCAATGTCTGGCGGCGAAAAAACGCTCACTATCATTGCATTGATACTCGGAATTCAACAATATGTACCATCTCCCTACTACATATTAGACGAAATTGATGCCGCGTTGGACGAGGTGAATACGATTCTCGTTGCTGATATGGTAAGGGAACTTTCGCTCAAATCGCAATTTATTTTGATTACGCATAGAGAACAAACTATGGAAAGAACTGACCAATTACTAGGCGTTTCAATTGCCGACGGTTTAAGTTTCGTCTTAAACATAAATATTAAGGAGGCTTTAGCTCAAATTGCTGAGTGAGAATAATCAGCGAGATCTGGGAAATAAAGTTCCAAATTCAATTTCAAATCGAATTGCACTCCAATTAAAAGAGAAATTGGAACATAACGAATTCAAAAGAACCTTAGAGGCTGTCTTATTTGAAGCGCGCAGGCCTGTATCTATACAAGAAATGCGAAAAATTTTTCCAAGTACGCGAAAAAAAGCGATAAGAAAAGCTATTTACGAAATACAGGAAGAATTTAATCTATTCAATACTATATTGAAAATCGTAGAATATTCGGAAGAACGATTTGAACTATTACCTAAAAGAGAAATAGTAAACGCGATCGATAATTTCACCCTTGGTGATTTATTTAACCCTCTTGAAATCAAAATCTTGGCATATGTAATTTATAACCATCCAAATGCACTTAAAAGAGATTTGGCGTTTAAGTTAGGAAAATCTATGTATAAGCACATCAAAAATTTAAAGAAGAAAGGTTTTATTGAAGAAAGAAATGGAAAAATCTTTCTCTCTACTCATTTTTTTGATTATTTTGAATTGATTGATTGTTCTGTGGAAAATCTTAAATCAAAATTGTTATCATTGTTAAGTGGAAATTAAGAATAATTCTTTTTAACTTCTTTAATTACTAAATCAACCATATCCTTGACATTTTTAATTTGATAAAAAATTGCACCTTTATCGTAAAGATCTTTGAAGCGCTCGTCATCGTCGATTTTAGTTTCGAAAGAGTTAATAAAAAAAGCCACGATTTTATGACCTTTTTTCAGCAATTCTATCATCCCTTTTTTCGCAGGTCTCCAGTTATATAACCCAAAATCCGTGATTACGATGATTAATAACTTTCTTTCGCTTTTTTCCGCTAATTTAATCATGTGTCTTATCGGTAATATGGTACCCGAACCTTGCCATTTTAATAGTCTTTTTTCTGCTTTTATGTAGTCAAAGGTCCAATCTAATACATCAGCTCTTCCGGCAAAGTTTATTACGCTAAATTTACACCCTTTTCGAGCAATATAATGTAGCACTGCAAACGCTGCAACAAGAGCAACATGATAAGGTGTTTTTGAATTTGGACTTATCTTCTTTCGATACATCCAATTCATTGATCCAGATGAATCCAACACAATCATTAAGTCGGGAAGTTCTTTTTCCTCCAAAATCCCTGGGCCTTCTTCGTAATTCCACTTCTTCGTTGTAATATTAGGAATTATTTTTGGAAAGCTTAATAAGGTCTGAACTGCGTCAAGTTGTTCCAAGGGATCCCCGATCCGCCAAGTTTCGGGATACGCTGGCATTTGCCCACTTGGTTTTTCTTCGTACATTTTAATAGATATCAAATCCTTGGCCAATCCTCGATACCACGAATTTAACGCTTCGCCATCTTTTAAAAGTCCCGCCTGAACTGCTGGTGAACCGTAATCGTTAAAAGATCTGTCCTTAGCAAATTCTTCAGCTTTCCTCCGATTTTCTTCCTCGTTATCTTTTTTAATTTTATCAATATTTCGATTTTCTAACGGATTCCCCAGAACATCAATGATTTCTTCGGGCATTTCAACAACTGTTCGTCCACCCTCAGACCTTCTACGTTCCTTTCCTTTTGGGCATTTACCAGATCCAGGGCCGATAAGAGTGAATGTATCGTTGAGAAATAGTTTTAGCAATCTCCCAATTTTTTTAGTTTTTTCTTCCCATTTGGACTCGTCTTCAAAATTTGTGTTCACAATCTTCGTAATTTTTTGAGCTACAGTCTCAACCTCGCTAAAATCGTATTCACCGGCAATTTTTTCGTTCCACAAAATCTCGTAGCACCTAAAAAGCATCTCTAGAAAGGGTATTATCTTTTTTTTCTTATTTAAAATGACTTCAAAGGTGTGTCTGTTTTCCCATAACATATCTATTGGATGCTTTCGATAAAGCGTTGTATCGATGATTAAATCGGAAAAAACATTTACAACGATGGGAGCAAAATGATTTGGAACAGATTTCATTGCAGCAGCTAAAAGTCGAGCGTTTGTTAGACCATCATAGGGGATTAAATCGTAGTGTCCAATTTCGTGCATCGCAAGTAGCGAAAAATACCTAATATAATCCTCGTCTCTTGCGAATAAAGGAGCTTGCGCTAAATTCATTGTAACTTGCCATTGGTCGTAAGGGTCGATATAAAATCCCTCGTTATGAGTGTAATTAAATTTAAAAACAGGTTTTGATAAGGGAGGAAAATAATATTCTTCTAACGCTTTAGTCCACGCAATTTCGGCTAAGTGAATTAATTTCTCCTCGTCGTTTAAAGAGACCTTTTTAGAAATTTGAGGTTTTTTTGGGCCAGTTCTTTTTGATTTAGATGGCACTTATTCAATCTCCTCTATAAAAGACTCTTGTTCGATCAACTCCTTCAGTTTTAACGCTTCTGAGCCCCCAGAAATACCAAAATTGATTATTGAGTCTTCACTTGTTCCCGTTACATTTATCTCTATAAGCAAATCCTTGGTTCGGATTTGTTTTGTCTGTCTTTTTTCGAACGCTTTCTTTATTAACTCCCCTAATTCGGGAAACTCGACTTCGACAGATGCCCATATATCTTGCCAATACTTATGTTTGAAATTAAATACCGTGAGGGTTTGCTTATACAATTCTTGATTACATCGATTAATTAGATCTCCTCGATTAGGAAACTCAATATTTTCTAATAACTCGTCTCTAATTCTCGATAGGGTTTTAATGTCATTTTTCTTGGAAGCAAATGTTATTTCTTTAGCAATTTCTGAATATTCTTTGTTGTTTATGGATTCTACTAGTGGGAATAGGTCCAATTTTACAATTAAGTCGTTATTCACGAACTTTTTAATTTCTTGCAAGGTTTTTTCGGAACCTTCTCCTAATCGAAATCTTTCTACGATCTCGTAAGCATTTTGTCTTTTAATATATCTCTTCCTTCCTCTATCGATTAGATCTATCGTATATTGTAGTTTATCTCCAAAATATGGGCTCGCATTCAAATCTCTATCGCTATAATTAACTCGATGAGAAATCACATAAGGAGCAATCGTAACTACGAGATTAATATCGACTTTATTAAGACCCAGTAGCCACGCAAAAGCCTTTGCGTATCTTAAAAGATCTTTTGCCACTCTTACGCTTAAAATGGACGCAACCTTATTACAAATACTCGCTTTCGTGTTGAAATGGCATCCAGAACACAATCCTTCCCCCGGTTTTATATCTTCGAGATTTCCCTTGTCCACTCTTAAACAAAGCGTAAATTCTCGAACAATAGCGTGAATAAAATTGTCAGCGTCGCTCTTAGCTTCTATTTTATCCACTTGATACCAGATTTCCATCAATTCGTCCAATGTTAAAACTTGAGGAACTTGTACTAGCTCATCATAAGGTATGTATTTCTCATCTTTTCCTCTTAATATTATCTGTAAATCATGGCTAGTGGGCATAGATATCGGAACGGAAATACCGAATCTATCCAAAAATGGTTCGGAAAGTTGGAATGTTCCTACATCTTGCGGATTTATCGTTGCAAAGAGACAGAATTTGTTTATATCTTTTACTTCATCGAAATATTTCACTTTTCCCTCAGCAAGCAGTGATAAAAGGATGTCCTGTGCATATGGCGTTAGACGATTTACCTCGTCAATTATTTTCCAGAAATCAATAACAAATCGTCTCCAAATAACCATCTCCCTTCCTTGCATAAGTTCACCCAATTTTAGCGTACCAATCAATTTTTCTTCAGTTAATTGAGGATGGCCTCTTATAATTGACGATTCGATGTCATCAAGAGAATTTCCTGTTATCATTCTACCTAAAAGTTTGCAAATTGTAGTCTTTCCACCCCCATGACCTCCAATTAATAACATAGCTGAATTTGGAACTAACGCATTTAGAACGCAGATTGTTAGGATCTCTGGAAGTTGCTTTGATTCGACCTTTTTCTTACCATCCGGTGTGTATAAAACTTTGATATTTCGCGAATGAACGAATAATTGATTCGCTTGAATTAAATTTATTATCTTTTTTATTTTTTTTTGTAAGGTTTCATTCTTAAGGTTATTATTGGTCATATCTAGAAATTCCCTAATGATTTTATGAGTAATAGTAAATTTAATTCATATATTTATTCCTATCTTGACATTATTTTAATTATTAATTAAAAGATATTCTATTATTATAATAAATATCTTTCTCTATTCTTCAAAAATTTTTTTTGATTCCAATATCCTAATGGTGGTTTTTTAACATTCCACTCTTTACATAATTTATCAACTTGATGACGCCATACTCCATATATCTTAGCTATTTTTGACACAGGTGCTTTCCAAATTAAATCTTGAAGTTCTTCTTTAGAAAGCTTTTTCTTAAATTGTCCATATACTCCTTGTTTTCTAACTTCAAATTGCTTCCTTTTCCTTTCAAGACTATACTTATAGTTAGCCATCATCTTATTAAACAATTCTCCTCCGAGACTTATGCGATAGCAATTAGATCCCTTTACATAGCGGATTCTATAAGGTAAATGATATTTTTCTTTGATTTGCTTTATAAAATTAACACTACCAGATGTGAGGGTAGTCCTCCCTTCTGTTCCATCGCCATCATATAAGCCAAGAAGAAAAGCTAAGTTTAAGTCCATATTCCCAAGCTCTGGTAGCTCTATAACCTTAGATTTTTTGTTCATTACACCACATTTTTGCAGATTATTAACAAACTTTCTATTTGAAAATTCTATCACTATAAGTTTACTATTTCCTCTAAACCTGTATCGTTTATACCTTAAATTAAATCCTATTGCATTAGCAAAACGATCGATAAGAATTTCATCTTTTTTTCCTAATTCAATCGAAAATCTAATAAGATTTTTCTTAAAAAATGAAATACAAGCATCAGCATAAATGAATCCGAGCCAATAAGCTTTTTCTTTTGTATTTATTTCTTTAAAATAATCCAAAATTATTTTTGGATGATGATCATATATTTTATAACGATTTGAATAAGGTAAATCATTAATTTCACTATATTTTTCTAAAAAATCAATGATAACTCTACTTTTCTCTTTAAATTTTGATTTCAAACTTGATATAAATTCTTCTAATCTATCCAAACCAATCAAATAAAAAGAATTTTTCTTTAAAGCCGGTTTTAAAAAATCTCTTAAATAATTTTCATCTTGTCCAAAATATTTACTTAAAGTTTTGTCTGTTAATTTACCACCCCATAATCTATTAGCTGGAACGATCCTTTCTATTTCCTTCTTTATATCTTCTATTAATTCGATAGTTCCATAAGATTTTTTCTCTCTTTTTTCCTTAATGTCTCTAATATCTTGTCACTTCTTGTAGCGAAAGAATTTGTAATTTTAATGTAAAATCTATCTAGAAAATAAATTATATTCTTAAATAAGAATAGACACTTTTAGATTAATGGAAAAAATGAAGAAACCTATTTTATAAAAAATCAGCTAATTTTCGTTGTAAATTAAACCGATGAGTGGGCAATCCCATCTCCTTTTTAAGTGTGTTTGCATCCTCGGGTGAAAATCCTCGAAAATTGTTATTGAAAATAACAATAATTTCTTTAACTTTAGGCTTTTTTTGCAATACGTTTAAATTTTTATGCACATCAATCATAATTTCCGTTTGATCCCGCTGGATCTGATTAAAAACAGTAAGAGTATGATCCCCAATAAGTCTAATGTAATAATTCGCTTGATCGGGATAGTAATAAGGTTTTACACGTTCCATATATGGCGTTACAAACGAAATTTTGGAATTTATTAAAAATGGCTTTAGATTATCCGGAGAAAACCATGAATTATTCCTAAATTCAATGAAGTGTTTTACTGATGTTGGAGAAATTTCTAACGCCCTCCTTAACTGTGAAGCATGATCGGTTGAATGTTTAAACCTTGGTGGAAATTGCCATAAATATCCAGATATTTTAGGTTCTAAAGGTTTCATTCTTGAAAAAAATAAGTCAATAAAGGACTCGTTATCTATATTTTCCTTTTGATGCGTGATATTTTGCCATACCTTAATTGTAAAACGGAAATTATCTGGCACCCATTCGTACCAGTTTTGAACCGCCCCGTTGTAAGGAACATTGTAGAAGGTGTTATTAATCTCAACAATGTTAAATATTTTCGAATAGAAATTCAAATGGTCTTCTCGCTTCAGTTTTTTAGGATAAAAAGGACCAATCCAATCCTTATAGTCCCATCCAGCGCATCCAACGGAAATTTTTGCCATCTTATTTCCAGTCTATTTAGTGGTTACTCTACGGGCTAATCAATGCCATTAAATCTTAAAAATATATTGGTTAGAATCTATAAATTTTTAAAACTGATGTATATATTTAAAATATAGGAAACAAATCAATTTAGAAACATGACTCCGCCAAGGCGTAATCCAAAACGAGCTAAAGGAAAAACATACGATGTTGATGAACCGCCCGAACAACCACCCAAGTTAGTTTATCGAAAATCCAGAACTAGAATCTGGATGATATTAATTTTCGTTGGAATAGTTGGAATTTTATCAGTTTTACTTTTTATCACGCTCAATCCTCCGGAGGTTGATATTATTGAGCAGTATGATGTTGCTAAATTAGAATATTTTGTCTGGACAGAAGAGAATTATGATAACGACCGAACTAAGGTCTCTATCAGCAACTATAGTATGATAGTAAATGTAACCACAAGATACGACAATAAAGTAGATGGTGGATTAATTAAAGGTTTTTACGACGAGATTCTCGGAAAAATTGTCGGGTATCAGAGAATATTATGGTTAAATAGAACAGTTGATTTAGATAAAGATGGAAAGGACGATTACACGGATTACGATGCAAAAAGCTATGGGTTTCCAGAGGATGGAGAGTTATTTAATAAGACGATAGTAATTTCTTACAGAATTCTTGCAATTCAAAAATCAAGCATCTCCTTAGAGGAATTGTGAATAAAAGGAAAAGGAACTGTTGTCATTGATAGGAATCTTCAAATCATAAACTTTAAGATTTCATATAAGTGTCTTTAATCTTTTCAAGGTCGTAAGCTATATTCTCTATTGGTTGTTCGCCATCGATGACTTTATCGAGGCTCTCTATTAATTCTTTTGGAAATAATTCTACATTAGCGATGAAGTGTCTATATGCCTTAATTTCGTCAGTTACCTCGTATTCGCTCGTACTACGCTTAGCGTCAAATTCTTTCATTATACTTTCGATGAATGAATCGATTAAAGCGTTATTTACCTCAATTTCGTATTTATCAACATCAAGACTGACTTCTGCAACAAGATGTCTATATTTTTCTTCAAGTTCATTTATTTCTTCTGCTCTCTTTTCTTCTAATTCCTGAAGCTTGGATTTTATCTTTACTTGTTTTATCTCTAAATTCTTGAGTTTCTCTTTTAGTTGATCAATCATCTTAAGCTAAAAAAAACGAGTTTATATAAAAAATTTCGCGTTCAATTTTTAGTACAGTAAAATATTGCTATATTTCTATTAATTGCTTTAAATCTTCTATAATATAGTCGGGAGGGTGTTCCCATTTCCTAACTTCAGCAATACTTCGCAATTTCCTCCTAATAACCAGACATGATTTTATTTTGGCGTTGTGAGCTGCGAGAATGTCTACCTTTGAATCTCCGATCATTATTGTATTTGATTTCATCTCTACTATACTCTTTTCTTCATGCAAATTATTGTTTTTTAAAAAAAAATCAAGCGCAAGATTAATTCCCGTCGATTCAGGCTTACATATCGTCTGATCTTCTCCCAATCCAATGATAATTTTGAAAAACTTCCTCAAGTTAAAATGTTTCAATTGATAATCAACAATATAATCGGGTGTATTACTAATTATTGCTAATCTCTTATCTAAGCTTACTAACTGTTCTAAAGTAGGCAAAACATCTTCAAAGGGTTTAATCTTCCCTTGTTTGATTAGAGGTTTTCTGAGTTCGAAATCCATTATATCAAGCATTTCCCAAAAATTTTGATGTTGATTTACGCCCCAGTCTCGCAATAACTCAATGTATCCCTTACCAGAAGACCAGATTTTAGTTCTTTCTTCAAATTCTGGGATTTTTTTTACTTTAAAGTACTTGAGTGTATCTACTAACAAATTATCAAAATAGTGCTGAATATCAGGGATTTCAACAAGACAATTATCTAAATCGAATAAAAAATAACGGAAACTCATTAAAAATATCCTAAATGGTATTTTTTACCTTTATCATCAAAAACATATACAACCCCCATACCCAGAGCTTCAGAATCTTCGGCTCCTTCAGAAACTTTCGTAGGTTTGGCAACTCTCTTAATCGTTTCAAACGACAATTTAAAATCTCTGTCGCAAACATCGCAATGAATAGAATATGTTTGAATCAATGTCTCGTCGTCTTCGCTTTCTTCTTTATCGTACACAATAAGTTTTTTTTGATCTTTATTATCGCACCCGGGTATGAAGCATTGGGTGAGTTCAATACTTTCCATTCCTCTTCTTCCAAGAGCAATGTACCCAGTATATGGAATTTCGTCCCAATAATCTCCTTCGTATGACATGATGAATGTCTCGGATTTAATTTAGATAGTTTTAATTTCCATCTTCAATTCTATAACAATAATAATAAATTTCTCAATAAAAATAAAGTTCTTTTATCCTATAAAGGAGAAATATTTAGAAAAAATCCATCGATCGCTTATGGGCTCCAAGAAAATACTTTCCAAGGAAGAAATCGAGCATCTCGCGAGGCTATCTTTAATTAATCTAAGCGAGGAAGAGAAAGAAAAATTCTCCGAACAATTGAATGATATCTTGGATTATTTCCAAAAATTGGACGAATTAGATACTTCAAACATTGAACCTACTCGACACATTATTGACGAATTAAAGAATGTTTTTCGAGAAGATATCCCTGGAAAATCTCTATCTCAAGAAGAAGCTTTAAAAAATGCCTCAGAAAAGAAGGATGGTTATTTTAAAGCGCCTCGAATAATTAAAGACTGAGTATAAAAATTTTTTTTATACACTTAATAAATCCTTTTTCTAGACTCATCTAAATGTTTGTCCAGAATTCCAATTGCCTTTTTCATCTCATCTAATGCGTGTTCTTTTTCTTCTGGCGTCATATCGTAGAAGTCCTTTTCTATACTCTTGCCACTACGAGCTTCAGACATGGGTTTATATTTTCTATACAATAAATTCTGTAAATATTCATCGTACCTATTTAGAGTAAGATTTAATTTGGGATTCTCTTTAATCTCTTCCCATAAATCTAATGTCTCTAAAGCTTTTATACCCATATCTATTCTAAACCAAGATATAGGAAAAAGGAGTTCCCTTTGAATCGCCAAAAAAACAATGTCGATATTATCCTGATCGATGTAAATGTCTTTAAACTCCGATTCGCTTTCTACGATATTATCGCTTATGATATAAAAATTAGCTGCACCTCGAGAAGTGCAAACCAATCCCACCCCAAAACCCCTAATATTTCTAATTTTGTCAGCAACATCTTCGATTTTATTACCTGTGATTTGAAAGAGATATTTTGATTCTCCTTGAAATTCCATCCTTATCCGATTTCCCAAATGAGATCTGATTAAATTCGGAAAGAGCGATAAGTCTCTGCTTTTTTTGTGCGCTTCCATTAATCTATTTACAGTAGTATAATCCAACTCGAGCCCTTCAATGATGACATTTTCGTCCATAAACGCATCGACTTCAAAGTCTCCAATGCCGTACAATACTTTTCCTTCTCTAATTATTTTTTCAATAGCGTTAATTAATCGCTCAGTGAGCTTCTCTGGATCGTCTCTCACCGAAGAAAACTCCTCAGTAGTGAAAGTATCGATTTGGTCTTCGATCCCTTCCTCTTGATAAAAAGTAGCCCAAGACATTTCAGTAAAAATTTCAGCTTCGAAAGTTATATTACTCGCGTGATCTAAACTTAAAATGCACTTGCTTCCACCTAACTGAACCCCTTCCTTACTTCCATGTGCTAATAATGGTCTAGGTGGATTAATAAAATACATAACTAGAGGAGTTGTGTTTTTGTGGGCGATCTTTCTATAATATCTATACTACTAGTACAAATAAATAATTACAGTAAAAAACTTTGTTAAGTTTCTTTATTTCGCTTTATTTGAGTAGGCATAAGTGGATTTTTGAGGGGATTGTGAGGAAATCTTAGTTAAGGTATATCATAAGAATATAATCAAATTTAATCACATGAAATCTGATCCTCCTCTTTATATTAGTCTATTGAGCACCATAGAAATAGGAACTAAAATCTTTCGACTATAATTTGAAAGATCGTTTTTTCACTTTCTTGAATATCTTGAAATGTCGGTAAATTGTTAACGCTTCACCATTTGAGACATAACGTATAAATATCGCGTATGATAGAACAAAGACATCGATCCCAAATAAATGAGTAAAGACAATGGGATTTGTTTTTTAGGTGAGGAAATATGCAAAAAAATAAAATAAAAAATAAAAATTTATTATATTTACTAGGTATGTTAACTGTAACGACTTTTGGCTTTTTGCCGGCAATTTACACTAATGTTTTAATTAATAATGATAATACACTCTTCCTCGAAGACGAGGAAACCGTCTTAGACGAGGAAGAAATCACTTTAGACGAAGATAAATTAGGATTAGGAGGAGGGACTGGTGATTGGCAGCCTCCTGAACAGCAAGGACTTGGAACCCAATGGACTATTAATCAGGACACAACGATATACGACGAGACATTTGATCTCGAAACTAATATGTATATCAATGGTAGTGCAAATGTCACCATTAATAATTGCGTGTTTCGATTTGATAACCGAGAGCAAAATATCATGTATGGCCTTACCATCAATTCTACCGGAAAAGTTATAATTAATAATTCTAGATTTGAAACTGTAAATCATGTTAACAGATTTTTCACAACTAGTTATTCAAACAACCTTACTCTAATAAATACGAATTTTACTGATTGCGGTTTACAAAACGCATCATTCGGTCAAGAGATGGCGTTTGCGGGTTTATTAATTATCGGAAATTTCTCAACCATAGAAAACTGTACATTTAAAGATTGCACTTGGGGAATAAATATGATGAATGTTATGGG
>Ga0209427_10008247_pt1 | contig 11736 bp, 13 predicted proteins | sample DeeMarSWOR136_30_FD_187465 | JGI IMG/M metagenome (GOLD analysis project Ga0209427, IMG submission 187465) | Marine sediment microbial communities from White Oak River estuary, North Carolina - WOR-1-36_30 (SPAdes) (version 2) | ecosystem: Environmental > Aquatic > Marine > Intertidal zone >... | reverse complement strand
TCTATAATGGCATGACCGATAGATATCTTGGCACCCGCCCATGGTGAGCGGTAGCTCTTGGCCACCGTCAGGGCGAACATCGGGCCGGGCATCATTACCCCTGATAAAGAAATTACAACAACACTTGCCAGAATCGGCAGCACAGGCACACCTCAGCTAGATTGTAGCATACCAGCTATCTTCTCGTATGCGGCGATGTTTCCTCATAGTATCACTTGCATTCCATTCTCCTGCTATTGGAGTATCAGTTCCTGTAATACCAGCCCAGCGTTTCTCACCGACTGCAACCTGGCAGAACCCATTTTGACGAGAGCAACTAACTAATCTATAATTTGCCCAACTCTTCGGGGAGGTGGGATTATGCAACAGAAAGAGGCAATAAGAGAGGCTCTATCTCTGGCCAATCGATCCAGTACTGCTATGTTAGGAACTAACGGTGACGATGGCTATCCCAATATTAAGGCTATGTTAAAAATAGAAAACGAGGATTTGAAGATAGTATGGTTCAGCACCAACACCTCGTCCAAAAGAGTCGCTCAACTTAACCGGGACTCCAAGGCCTGTGTTTACTTTGTCGACTTTGACCAGTTTAAGGGATTAATGCTGGTCGGAAACGTCGAGGTGCTTCATGATATTGAGTCAAAGAAACGACTCTGGAGTGAAGGCTCTGAAAGGTATTATCCTTTAGGTGTTACCGACCCTGATTATTCCGTTCTTCGTTTTACGGCGCAGTGGGGAAACTACTACCACGCTCTATCTAACGTGACCTTTGAGCTGTAAACGTAGCACATTTCCCTTGAGTTCATTGCCTCAATTCATTATACTGGTAATTGAGGAGTCCTCTTTCCGGCTGCAAAACCGTCTGACTGCTCAGGCTGTGGCCTGGAGGTGATATTATGCTAAGGGTAGAAAATCTCTATTTGAGTGTGAACGGTAGGTCGATAATTAACGACCTCAGCCTTCACGTTGAAGAGGCTGAGATACACGGGATTCTCGGGGAAAACGGTACCGGTAAGACCACTGTTGCCTACTGCATAATGGGTGTCAATAATTACCGGCCAAGTAAGGGCAGGATTATCTTCCAGGACGAGGATATCAGTCAGCTATCTGTTTCCGAGAGGGCGAAGAGGGGAATAAGCCTTGCCTGGCAGGAGCCAGCCAGGATTGAAGGGCTGAGAGTCAGAGACTACCTCACGTTGAGCGGTAATCATTCCGGGTCTCAGCATATTGAGGACTGTTTACGCATGGTTGGCATGGAGCCGGCGCAGTACTTGGACCGGGATGTCGATAATACCTTGAGTGGCGGCGAAAGAAAGAGGATCGAGCTGGCCTCAATCTTGGCCATGAAGCCAAAGCTGGCAATACTTGATGAACCCGATTCCGGCATAGATATCGTATCTCTACCCATTATCCTGGATGGTATCACCGAGCTGAACAGGCAGGGCTCTTCAATCCTGTTGATTACCCACAGCGAACCGATGGCGCAGATGGCCCACCGGGTATCTTTGCTGTGCGCCGGTACGATACTCAGAACCGGGGAGCCGCAAGAGACCTGCCAGTGGTTCAAGGAAAACTGCCAGAGCTGCCGTCATATTAATGAGCCACTGGAAGAAAGTAGAGGACTATGATAAGTCGTTCGGTTGAGAAAGAATATGAGGTGATGGTGGATGCCTATGAAAAGGCGGGAGGCGACAGGACTTCTTTAGTGAGCAAGGACATAGCCAAGCTGGTTATTCACCAGAACAGGGTTCTCAGCGCTCAGGAAGTCGATGGGATAAAGATAGAAACAAAGGAAACCGAATCGGGTGTTAATATCGATTTTGTTGTTGAAAAGGGTGTTAAAATAGCACGCCCTGTCCACCTCTGTTTCGGCATTCTTCCGCAGGAAGGGCTTCAGGAGATTATTCTGAAGCTTAATGCTCAGGATGACAGTGAAGTGAACGTAATTGCTCACTGCATCTTTCCCAATGCCGTCAAGATAATCCACAAGATGGATGCTGATATAGTGATTGGCAATAATGCCAGGTTCGAATACAGGGAGACCCATTATCACGGAGAGTTCGGCGGCATCGAGGTGATACCTAAGGCAAAGATTAACGTTGGCAAGGGTGGAGTCTGGCTTAGCACCTTCACCTTGAGCCAGGGACTTGTCGGCAAGCTGGACTACGACTTTGAGGTGTTCTGTCAGGAAAAGGCGGTTGCCGAACTAGTTGTCAAGGCATTCGGCAAGAATGAGGACGATATAAAGATACTGGAAAAAATTCATCTCGATGGGGAAGGAGCCAGGGGTTTGGCCAAAAGCCGCCTTGTTCTGAGCGATAAGGCCAAGGCTGAGGTCAGGGGAGAGACCTACGGTAATGCCCCCCATTCAAGAGGGCACGTTGATTGTATCGAGCTTGTTAATGGTAAAAAGGCTCATGCCGTGGCTATACCCATTGTCTCTGTTACCGATGACAGGGCAAAGGTAACCCACGAGGCGGCTATCGGCAGTATCGACCGCCGGCAGGTGGAAACACTGATGGCTAGAGGCCTCGGCGAGAGTGAGGCGGTGGACGTTATTGTCAGCGGTATCCTGAGGTAGCTAGATTTGGGATTGTCTGTATGGGTTGTTGGTTAAGGGATTCCTCTTATTCTCAATATTTTCCACTTTTCACTATAGAAGATAGAAATTTGGTGCGTGACTTCGACTAGCTGGGGAAAAAAATCTCCACCTTATTGCTTGAGTTAGCTACCTCGATGCTTTATACTCTCCACTGAAGGAAAATGTCTCTAGATTTATCCAAGATTGTTTCCCAGGTAAGTGGCATGATAGCCAGGCTGAAGGCAGGCAGCCGGGAAAGGCAGGAGCGTCTTCAGCATACCGTGGACACTCTCCATACCCAGTCTGGCGATTTGGAACGTCTCAGGAGAAAGATTGCTGAAAGTAAGACTACCTGGCTCGTAGCCGGTCTGGTTGACGGGCTTGATCGGCGCTATAAAGCCCAGGCTCCACCTTCCGAATTCACCGTCATTGCTACCGATGGCTCTCACATTGATGTCGACCGCCACCGGACAACACGGTGCTTCTTGATTAACATAGGCTCGGTTGTTCTTAACTACGGTGCCAATCCCTCGGCTGCCCTTGACAGCCTTCCCCACCTCTATGCCGAAGACGAGGAACTGGTAATTGCACCTGCCGGTATCAAAGGACGTGAGCAGCCGATAGAAGGCACCCTCCTTGGTATCAAGCGCAGCGTAGACGAGTGCCACCGCCTGGCTGACCTGGCATCGGAACTGCCCCCAAACAGCTCCGCCCTGGCACTGCTTGATGGCTCACTCATTCTGTGGGGAGTGGAAGGCTACCCCGAGTTTGTTGCCGAGCGGCTTCTGGACAGGGGATTTCTGGTATATCTTGAAGATATGAGAAAACTCGGCAAAGACAGGAAACTTGCCCTTGCCAGCTACATCAGCTATCCCCGCAGTACCGACGTGGTCAATGTGCTCCGGGTAGCCCTCTGCCCGCATGAAATTCTGGATACTGACCGCCACTGCCTTTCTTGTGAGACCAGGGAATGCGATGCCGTGGTCGGCATTCGCGACCGGGAGCTTTTTGCCAGCCTTCTGGAACCTGGCGAGAGGTCGGCGTTATTTGTCAGCCAGTCGTCCGTCGTCCGGAAGCGCTACGGCCGGCACCAGATACATTTCTTCTACATGAGAGTTGGCGATGAAATAGCCAGGGTTGAGGTTCCATTATGGGTTGCCAATGATGAGTCCCTGCTCAGTCTGGCTCATGCCCTGGTCCTCGACCAGTGCCGGCGGGGGCAGGAATACCCGGTGGCGTTGAGCGAAGCCCACGAAAAGGCAGTAATAACCGGTGCCGATAGAGAAAACTTCTGGCAGCTTGTTGACACATATCTGGCTGAGGAACGTCTGCCCACAATCGGCTCGGCTAAAAGCCAGAGTAAGAGAACCCGGTGGGTCTGAGGTAGTTTCCTGTGCCGGCCGATTTTGATAACATCCTCCGACTAGATAAGTCTCATATCAAGCCAGCTACCGGGGTGCTGGCTCGGGCGTTTCACGATTACCCGTTATTCGTTTACTTAATTCCCGACGATTCCGAAAGAAAGAATAAGTTGCCTTATATTCTTGAGTCGTTTGTTCGCTATGGTGTTTTTTATGGTGAGGTATATGCTACATCCCCGAATCTGGAGGGAGTTGCCGTCTGGTGGCCTCCTCAACCGACCATGTTGATACCGTGGAGAATGGTTCGGAGCGGTATGCTCTCTGTTTTATTGAAATTTGGGAAGAATATCGTGGCAAGACTGTTTCTGGTTACCTATCACATGTCAAGGATACACAGACGCCACGCACCTCCCCGCTACTGGTCGTTACATATTATCGGTGTTAACCCCGATTTACAGGGGAAAGGCTATGCCGCTGCCTTACTCAGACCTATGCTCGCCAGAATAGACAGGGAGCAACTACCCTGCTATCTGGATACCGAAGACGAAAAGAATGTACCTCTTTATCAGCATTACGGCTTTAAAATTTGTGAGGAAGCGATAATCCCCCGCACCGAAGTTCGTCTCTGGGCTATGCTGAGAGAGAATTCTGATTTAAAATAGTGATTATGTATCCCATCTCCTCATTTCTGCTGCCAGTTTAAAAATTATCTAACTTGTGCCTTTATTTGACCCACAGGCAGCGTAGTTATAGAATTACCCAAAGGACAACCAGGGTCTATCCACTCCATGATAAAGGAGGGGAAGAATGGTTTCATCGGAAATAATCGAGGGTCTGGTGACCTGCGAGCTTTTTAACACGCTGGCCGAAACGGAGATGCAGATGCTGACCACCTCGATAACCGATGCCTGGGAGATAAAAGACTACAAAGCCGGCGACCATATATTTGACCAGGGCGAGCTTAGTTCCAGGCTATATGTAATTATCAGCGGTCAGGTGCTCCTGCAGAGGTCTGTGGATATAGGCAAGAAGAAGGCGCAGTGGCCGCTGGGTCTCCTCGGCAAGGGCAGGGCTATGGGATGGTCGGCTCTGCTGTACGGACCTCGTTATGCCACTGCCTCAGCTATCTGCCAGAAGCCGGGGCAGGTCGTCTCCATAGAAGGTGCCAGCCTGCGGTCGGTTCTGGAGAGGCAACCGGGGACGGGCTTTAAGGTTATGGACCGCCTCGCCTGTATGCTCGGCGAGAGGCTTAAGGCGGCTTACAACACACTGGAGGCGCATCTGTAACCTGGTGCTATTGAAAGGGGGAAGAAATGGGCACCAAAGGCAGAAAGAACATTAAGAAACCCAAGATGACCAAGGAGCAAAAAGAGGCAAAGAAAAAGAAGAAATAAATGGAAAAGCCCGAAAATAAAATGCCTGCCGAAGAACTGATAAAATTACTGGAGCAGACCTATTCAGTCCTCCGCCAGAAACACCCTGACCGGGATGAACACTGGTTACTGGCTAATACCTGGCTGGAAAAGTACGGCTCCGGTGAAGAGGCTAAAGAAAAAGGTGCTGAGTGGGCGAGATTTACCGCCTACAAAGAGACCTTTGAGTACGCCATTCTGGAACCGCCCGAATCTATCAGGGCACTGGCGCTTATTCTGGTTTTCCGGGAAAAGGGAGAGGAAGAGGCCAGGCAGTATGAAAGTGAGTTCTTCCGGCTCATGGAACCGGTTGTCAAGAGCAAGGAAAACGGTGTGTTTACTGACGAATACAGGGAGAGAAACCCGTTGACCTGGAAGGAACTCCAGGTAGTCGATGACTCACCTTACAGTTTATACTGGTTTTTCAGGGGACTGGAGCTCGACCAGGAACACGAGTACCTGGAAGACGAGGATTACGAGTTTGATATTATTGATTTATTAAGTGAATCGGAAGAGGAGGAAATGCTTGGATTCTGAAACGTCACGGGTCGGCGAGGTTATTGAAGCTACTTCTACAAATTTTGTCGCCGAGTGCTATGAGCTTTATCAGTCGCCGTCTCTGGGCAGTCTGGTAAAGACTATTGATTCGCCTGTGGAGCTTTACGGGATAGTCTGCCATGCCACCACCGCCAGCATTGAGCCCGGACGCCGCCCGATTGCCCGCGGTAAGGACGAGGCCACCGAGGAGGAGGTCTACCGCTCAAGCCCCCAGCTAACAAAGCTGCTCAGGAGTGAGTTCACCTCCCTGGTGGTCGGTCACCGGCAGGACGGTAAATTGCATCACTACCTGCCGCCAAAGCCGGCCCGGATACATGGCTTCGTTTACCTCTGCCCCCCGGATGAGGTCAAGGAGTTCAGCCAGTCGTTTGATTTCATCAATATATTGCTGAATACGCACCTGCCGGTCTCCGTGGAAGAGGTCGTTTCGGCTTCTCTACGTCAGATGAGCCAGGTGTATGAGGACGGGCAGGCTTTCCTGGTGGCCGCCGGTAAGGAGCTAGCCCTGTTGCTTGGCGGTGAGTTCGGTCGGCTCAGGGCTATTCTCGGGAGGATTATGCCTGCATAATGGTAGGTTATTATGGAAGACTTTAGAAAATACTATGCCAGTCCTGGTATCATGACCGATCCTGGAAAACATGGCACGCTCTTTGATGGGCTACCCTATGATGTTCCATCCTTGTGTGGGATTGTCCAGGGTCTGATCATCCACGTTCATTGGGCGGAAAGGTACGAGGAGAAGCTTTCTGAGGAACGACAGCAGGAGACTAATCTACGTATGGTTTCACGGCAACTGGAAAGAATAATCGAGCTTAACAGCAGCCCCCTGACCACAGCCCGTCCATTATCGAAGCGAGTGGTGGGTACCTGCCGTGATTACTCGCTGTTGTTGTCTGCCATCTTACGCCATCAGGGTGTGCCGGCTCGAGCCCGCTGCGGCTTCGGCACCTACTTCACCCCGGGTCAGGGCGAAGACCACTGGACCTGTGAATACTGGAAGGCCAGCGAAGCCAGATGGGTAACTGTCGATGCCCAGATCGACCAGTTCCAGCGTGATGCTCTGAATCTAACATTTGATACCTGTGACATGCCTGAAGGCAAGTTTCTGCCGGCAGGTAAAGCGTGGCAATTATGTCGTTCTGGCGAGGCTGACCCCGAATCCTTCGGCATCTTTGATATGCACGGTATGTGGTTCATTGGCGGCAACCTGGTACGTGACCTGCTTTCACTCAATAAAATAGAGCTACTGCCATGGGATGGCTGGGGACTCATGCCGGACTTTAAACAGCAGGACTTTTCTGCTGAGTACCTGGAATGTATGGATTATGTTGCTTCACTGACACTGGCAGGCAATGAGGCTTTCTCTAAAGTGCGTTCCTTTTATAAAAATGAAGAAAGACTGAAACCACCGGTTGACTGGGAACCATGAACAATTTTAAATTTAATGATTACCAGCCTTTCTCCGATGGCGAAATCGAGGTCGTCGTCAGTGAGAAACGTCCGGCAAATCCGGCGATGGGATATGTACCCGTGTACAGGTTTGATATATATCTTCTGGCCAAATCCGAGGTGATTGGGCAGGTCGAATTGCGAGTCGGGAATACCATGAATCTTGAAATGTACGGTGGCCATATTGGCTATGGCATAAAGAAAGAATATCGTGGTCATCGGTATGCCGCCAAGGCCTGTAACCTCATAAAACAGGTGGCTATAGACCACGACCTGAAAACCGTATGGATAACCTGTAACCCGGACAACTATCCGTCCCGCCGGACCTGTGAAATCCTGGGTTGTAAACTGGTTGAAATTGTCAATTTGCCCAGGTACACGGATCTGTATAAACAGGGTGACCGGCAGAAGTGTCGCTATAGATGGGACTTGGGAGGACTGGACAGTGAATGAAGAGAATATAAACCAGCCTCTGGGAATTGTTGTCTCCGGTTCTCTGGAGAAAGGACTGGAGGTGCGACTTGATAGCTCGGCTTCGGTTGAAGATGTGGTCGTCGGGCGTTACGTGACCGTTGAGGGGCAGAAACGCCGCTTCTTTGGCATGATAACCGATATCACCCTGGGAGTGACCGACCAGGAGCTAACCGTTACCCCGCCGGATACCTCCAGCCCCTTCATTGCCGAGGTGCTGGCCGGGACTGCTACCTACGGTATGCTCCACGTCCTGCCGATGCTCACCATCGGCGGCGATGTTGCCAGCCTGATTGAAGGCCCACAGCCGGTCAAGACCGTCCCCAGCCATTTCTCGGTGGTTAACCTGGCCTCAGACCGGGACATGGAGCTGGTATTCGGTGAGGAGGATGCAACCAGATTTCACATCGGTAATCCCCTGGATATGGAGACCAAGCTCTGCCTTGACCTTGAGGAGCTGGTCAAGCGTTCCAACGGCATCTTCGGTAAGAGCGGCACTGGCAAGACCTTCCTCACCCGGATTCTGCTTATCGGCATGCTCCAGAAGAGCAAAGCGGTCAATCTTATATTTGACATGCACAACGAGTATGGCTGGGAGGGGAGCAGTGAGGAAGGGCGGCGCAAGGTGAAAGCCCTCAAGCAGCTCTTCCCGGAAAAGGTGGCCGTCTTTACCCTCGACGAGGAAAACTCGCGGCGTCGCGGGGTGAGCACCGACTTTGTGGTTAAGATAGGCTATGATGAGATTGAGCCCGAAGATATGGTACTGCTGCGGCAGACCCTGAACCTCACCGAACCAGCCGTGGAAGCCGTCTACCAGCTGCGCCGCCGTTTTGGCAAAAAATGGATACAGAATGCCGTCGACCTGCAGGACTCCGATGAGACCAGGGAGTTATTGAAAGACCTGAACATACATGAGAGCACCTTCCAGAACCTCCAGAGGGGTCTGGCAACCGTCCGCCGGCTCCCCTTTATCGAGCCTCATGCCCCGACCAATGCCGTCAGGAGCATACTGGAGTACCTGGACAGGGGCATCAACGTGGTTCTGGAGTTCGGCCGCTACCGGGATATCACTGCCTATGTGCTAGTAGCCAATATGCTAGCCCGCCGTATCTATGCCCAGTATCAGGAGAGGATGGAGAGGTCGATGGGCGAGGGTATTGCTCCGCCCACACCTCTGGTGATAACCATTGAGGAGGCACACAAGTTCCTCAACCCCGAGGTCTCAAGTCGGGCTATCTTCGGCACCATCGCCCGCGAGATGCGCAAGTACAACGTCACTCTGCTGGTAATCGACCAGCGTCCGTCTGGCATTGACGAGGAGGTCATGTCACAGATGGGTACCAAGATAACCTGCCTGCTAGATAACGAAAGGGATATTGACAGTGTCCTGGCTGGCGTCTCTGGCAAGAGCGAGCTGAAGTCCGTCCTAGCCAAGCTGGCACCGAAACAGCAGGCACTCATCTTCGGCCATGCCGTGCCCATGCCGGTGCCTATCCAGACCAGAGAGTGGGGCACCCCCGAGTCTTACCGGCAGATTCTCTCCGCCGAGCCTGCCGGTCAGCAGGCTGAGAAAGACATCGAGGAGTTGTGGGACTAGCGGTACTGTCGTGGGTTCCGGTACACTTTCATTTAGGACGGTAGCATTATGCCCGTTGGTTTTGAGCAAATTAATATTGTTGGTGATAAAGTCCGACTTCGTCCCGTACGGTCAGGTGACGCCCGAGTAGCCTATAGCCTCCTGACAAACGATGCCATACTATCCAACCTGGCATGGGATGGTCCGGCCAGTGAAAAGGAAGTGCGTGAGACCTATCAGCGCTGGGCAGAGCAACTGAAGACTGGCGATTATTATCCTTTCGCTATTGAGCGCGCTGACCAGTCTGGACTCATGGGCTGCATAGATATCCGTTTCTCTCGACATCCCCAACAGGCGGATATCGGCTACTGGTTGGGTGAACCGTTCTGGGGAAATGGCTACATGACTGAGGCTGTCAGGCTTATCTGCCACCTTTCCTTCCAGCACCTTGATGCTGTCAGAGCTTACGCCACTGTCTTCGTCGACAATATCGCCAGCCGTCGCGCCCTTGAGAAAAATGGATTTTCCCTTGATGGCACTATGAGGTCACACGTTCACAAGCGTGGCAGGTGGCTTGATACATGGTTTTTCACACTACTCCGTACTGAGTGGGAAGCTGACTGTGCAAGGTTCACTCCCACTCATGAGGAAGTTGTGATGGTGAGGAAGGAAGAATGATGGTCTCCAGAAAGCAGCGTGTGAAAACAGAATCACTCTCAGCCCGCACCAGAAAACTAATGCGCCATTCCGGCCTTCGGGCAAGAAAAGGACTGGCACAGCACTTCCTTGTTGATGAAGATGTGCTCAAACTTGTTGTGGAAACCGCCAGCCTCAACCCCAATGATATCGTCATAGAAGTAGGTCCCGGCCTTGGCGTTCTGACCACCGAATTAGCCCGACAGGCGGGTAGGGTGCTAGCTGTCGAGCTGGACAACAAGCTGGCTGCCGTCTTGAAGCAGACCCTGGCCTCTTTTGACAACGTTACTATTATTAATGATGATGTACTAAAAATCGACCCCGCCTCTCTTCTACAGTCACAGAAGATAAAAGTCCCTTCAGAGACAGGTACCAGCTACAAGGTGGTGGCTAATTTGCCCTACTACATCACTTCTCCCGTCCTGCGCCACTTTCTTGAGGCTTCCCTCAAGCCTCAGACCATGGTGGTTATGGTGCAGAAGGAGGTAGCCGAATCGATTGCCGCCGCGCCCGGCCAGATGAGCCTGCTCAGCGTCAGCGTGCAGTTCTACGGTAAACCAACCATCGTTGGCTACGTACCGGCTGACTCTTTCTATCCATCGCCTGAGGTCGATTCGGCAATACTGAAAATAGACGTTTATTCTCAACCTCCTGTCCCGGTAACCGATGTGGAAAGCTTCTTCGACCTGGTGCGGGCTGGTTTCACTGCCTCCCGCAAGCAGATAGCCAATTCTTTTGCCCGGGGCCTGCAATTACCCAAATCTGCTATCCTGCCCCTCTTGGAGAAATCGGGTATAGCGCCGCAGCGGCGGGCGGAAACCCTTACCCTTGAGGAGTGGGCACATCTGTGGCAGGTATTTACCCGGAGAGGCGAATCAGGATGATAACCCTTCTGGCACCGGCCAAGATAAACCTGACCCTTGAGGTGCTGTCTAAACGCCCGGATGGTTATCATGAAATCCGCAGCGTTATTCAGGCAATAAACCTGGCCGATACACTCCGTTTCAGCTCGGGCCGGAATGTAGAGTTCCGGTGCGATATGCCCGGCTGGATTCCAGAGGAGAGCCTCGTTTCCCGGGCGGTCAGCCTGCTCCAGGAGACAACCGGCTGCACCAGAGGAACCATCGTAGAAATTGACAAGCGTATCCCTCTGATGTCGGGGCTGGGTGGCGATAGCAGTGATGCCGCCGCTGTTTTGAAAGGCCTTAACGGGCTGTGGGAGCTGGGTTTATCAAGGACGGAGTTGCTCGATATGGTACCGCAGTTGGGTTCGGATGTAGCCTTCTTTTTGTACGGCGGTACGGCTCTGGTTGAGGGCAGGGGCGAAACGGTAACCCCCCTCCCTCTTCTCCCTCACCGGTGGGTTGTCCTGGTTGTTCCAACTGTGGGCAGGAAAGCGGGGAAAACAAAACGCCTCTATAACAGTCTGGATTTCGCCCACTTTTCCGACGGGCAGATAACCGAGAGGCTGGTCGCCATACTGAGGGCTGCCAGCGAGTTTACATCATCCCTCCTCTTTAATACCTTTGAGAACGTAACCTTTGACGGCTCTTCGGAGCTTGATGTCTATCGCTCGCACATAATGAAAATCGGGGCCAGAAACGTTCACCTTGCCGGGTCGGGTCCTGCCCT
>Ga0209427_10008246_pt1 | contig 11737 bp, 15 predicted proteins | sample DeeMarSWOR136_30_FD_187465 | JGI IMG/M metagenome (GOLD analysis project Ga0209427, IMG submission 187465) | Marine sediment microbial communities from White Oak River estuary, North Carolina - WOR-1-36_30 (SPAdes) (version 2) | ecosystem: Environmental > Aquatic > Marine > Intertidal zone >... | reverse complement strand
AACCCTAGTTTTCCAGCATATTCTGAAGTCAGGTCTTTATCCTGAGCAGGTTGATTAGCTGTAGGAGTGGTTTGTCCAGCCAACGAATGATAAGAAATCAGGATCAATAGTAAAAATATGGGGGTTACTTTTTTCATTTTCTTTACTCCTATTGTAGTAAGGCTTACCTTTCACTCGTTCTTATGCTTTCATCCAATTTTTTACCTAATGCAAAAAGCTCGTTATAGATATCCGAATACTCTTCCTTATTTACAATTACTCCACCCATGCCCTCCACGAACTCTCCTACAATCTGGTATTCATAATATTCAATTACCAGACGTATGTTAGCTGCAGTTTTCTCATGATCGCCACCTCCTGAAACGACTAAGATCATGGCTGGTTGTCCCTTAAAGGGACGGGTGCCGTGATTTGGACCACCCTGCCAGGGATCCCCCTTGCTGGTGTGGCATGTGGGAATAGATCGATCGATGAAATTTTTTAGAGGTCCTGGTACGTTACCAAAATAGGTGGGGGATGCTACAATAAAAGATTTGGTTTCAAACATTTTCTCAATTGCCATTTTCATGTCATCGTCCTGCCAGCACTTTCCCGGGGTGACATCCCTACACTTCAGGCACCCTACACAGTGACCAATCTTCATAAATGCAGGCCATAGGATCTCGTAAGGCCGTCCTGTCCCCTCCAGCACTGCTTTTAATACGCTGATTGTAGTCCCATTTTTTCGAGGACTCCCGCAGATTGCTAAAACATCCATTGTTCTCTTCCTTTTAAGTAATTTTTTTTGATTAAATTTTTAAATAAAAATAATTTTCATTACTGTGCATCTGCTATCATAATATTAGAAATTAGACTATCTTTTTCTTTAGAATAGGCATTTTACCTAATTGGGTACTAATCTCTTTTTGAATTTCCTCCTCTGTTTTTTCTTTGGTGACGATTTTGTAAAGCCCTTTAAGGTTAATTCCTTGTGAGGTTATGTTCTTCTTTAATGTGTCTTCTTTTTCTTCATTTAACCTTCCATTATAGGTAAGAAATATATAGACGTCTTCACCCTAAAGCCCTGCCTGCTTGATAAATGTCCGAGCTGGTGAAAAAAGCTTTCCTATCCAGATTGGTGAGGCAATAATAATAGGGTTATATCATCTTACATCTTTCTTGAGGGGTTCAATCTGAGCATCCCTGTTGAGAAGCTGATCCACTACGCAGGTGATAATACCAAATCCAGTTCGTTTTACTGTTGATTTTATTTCTGCAATCTCGCAGGAAAGTTGATCCATCAATACATTTGCCACCGTTCGAGTCTTTCCTGATCTGGAGTAATACACAATAATGGGTTTAGACTCATTTGAACTAGAGATGTTCTTTTGTATAGAAGGTTCTGCTCTCACATCCCTATTGTTGAAAGTAGGAAAAGAAAAGTTGGAAAGTGAGAAAAATATCAGTGTGATTATCAACCATGGTGTCTTTTTAGAATTTCTGTTTAGCATGGTATGGCTCCTTTCTCCTGTCTAGTGCTTTTAAATATAATTTTCACACTATCAATAGTTTTTTTACATGAGAAAGGAGGATTCAAGGAGAAATAAAGGAGGAAATTTAGAGAGAGATTTGTTATCCAAATAGGTAGTTTTATCTTTTGTGGGTAAAGAAATCCTTCCTTCTAAGATGTCTTGTCCAAGGGATAAAACGTTTTTCTTTTTTAATACATTAGAGAAATACTTTAAGAATAGATTTTCGATGGGATTTAAGATTCCACATAAAGTACAGTGGCAGTGTCTACTTTTTGAGGGGTCTTTGGAGCTAAGAAATAATTTTATTGTAGGACTTTTTTCATAACAAATGAGTTGATATTCATTCTGGAAACAACAGGAACATAGTGACTGCTTTGAATAAGAAAAGGCGAGCCATAACCAAATCACAGAAAAAATTACTGCTAGTAACTTTCTTAAAAATTTCATTTGTTTTAGTATTTCAGAATTTCTATAACTTTTTGAAATCAGAGATCTTTTATTGTCAGTCTATTTTAGCCATCCACATGGATTTATCAGTTTACCAGCCTTCCTGTGAGCCGGTTAATGAGTCAACTGGATAAAAAGATAACTGATTGGCCCACTATTCCGATTGTGGAGCTTAGTTTTATTTGTTCTTGTTTAATATTTATGCTAATTTTTCAGAAATTGATATTATATTCTTTAACAATAAGTCTAAGAGAAGTATTCTTTTAAACTAATAATTTATATCAATGTAATTGTCAAGAAAAAATTAATCTCTGAAAAAAGACGTTCTAATACTATACATATTGTGATCTTACTATTAATTAAATGATGGGAGCTTCTCTTATTAATTGATGAACTGCATTTATGTTTTGATTTTCACTCTTACTTAAATATTCCCCATATAGTAGTTCTCCAGCAGAAAATGGTGATTATCTATCCATAAGCGAACACCCCTCGCAGTTTAACGATTCATCTATCCTGCTGTGTGCAATGTATTGGGGACGTACACGTCGATCGGCAAATCTAGTAACAAGTAAAGACAAAAAGAAAAAAGCAACTGCACAAATGCCCGCGTAAAGCTCTTTATTATGCGGAGCATCCATCCAGGAGGCAATCTGGATGCCAAAAGTACACCCTAAAAAGAAGGCTATGAGGGGAAGAACAAATACAAAAAAGAGGGCTCTATAAAATCCAGGTGAGAAAACCTCAACGAGTACCTTCTCTCCTACTCGTGCACCAATAGTATTTTTAGCTCTCACCCTATTTCTATCAGGAGGAATACCCTTAGCAAAGGTAGTGAGTGCACATTTATATGGACCGGAGCAAAATCCACTGAGTAAAAGTTCAATTTCACAACTATCCCCTTCAACGGAAATAACCTCACCCTGACGATAAAATCTACTCATAGAATTCCCTTAATCTTTTTAGCTTTTAACTTTCTGAGCTCAATGCTTTTTGAATAGCCGCTTTGATGTCCTCTTTTCTTGGAACATAACCCATAAATGCTACCTTGCCATCAATTAAAAGGACTGGTGTCATCAGCCATCCTTCCTCTTCTGCCTTAATTTTACAGGGCATCAGGAAATCATCCAGTTCTTGAGACCATCCTTTTGTAACAATCTCCCGAATTTTACTCCAGTCTATTTCCATCTTCGCCCATTCTGCAATATCATGGGCTGTTCCCACCTTTCCATAGCTTTGTGCTTCCTCTGCATCATAGGCAATCTTCTTCATCTTCACCTCTACTTCTAGCTCATCGGTAACCTCCTCTGCCAAATCATAAATACGTTTGCAACGTGGACAGGGAGGAACAACTCCTATTACTGTGATTTTCATATCTTTACCTCCTCTCAACAATAAAAATCAACTTATGACACTATTAATTTTCAAGCAACTATAACAAGCTCTTCTTTTGTCTGCACTACATTTGCAAGGTCTGCTTCACTATCATAATTAGAATTTTACAAGCCCCTATGGTCGGTCGATTCCCAGGAAACTATCTTCTTTATCATCAAATAGTGTAATAAAAAATTATACCATATTTAACTCTAATAAGACGTTGTTCAGACGATTTATAATGGGAGATTAAAACTTAAATTGAGTTATATCTCTCATATGCTCAAGATCAGCAGGGGTAGCGAGTTCAGTCAATACATTCATCACATCTCTTTCCAATTGATCACATCTTGAGCAACCAAAATCTAATATCTTGATCTCAAGGTTCTTTTCTTCTTTCACTGCCATATAAAAAATTTTTTATATTCATTTAATAGAGCGGCTGCATACCCTAATGGAGTACTTATACAAACAAATTCAAGTAGAATATATGCGTTAAAACATAGTAAATACCTACCAGAATAAAGATTATACCAGTTATCCTTCTCGTCCAATATTCGATGAGGGTAACCCTTTTAAATATATTCCCTATGTTCTTAACCCCGATGGCTATTAGAATGGCAAATGCCAGAACGGGAAGACCTGTTCCAATGCCATAAATAGATGGAAGAATGACACCTGAGTTGTTTTTTAAAGATAAAGGGATCAAACTTCCAAAGAACAGTGCTGCAGAAACGGGGCAAAATGCAAGGGAAAAAAGTATCCCTAAAGGCAAAGACCCTACAATGCCAAGATCTTTAAACCGACCTGCCACCTTCTCCGACATGGATAGGCCTGAAATACTGAATTGGAATAGTTCCAGAAGGAAAAGACCTGTAATGATAAGGATAGGACCAAGGATTTTATTCATATAGTTCTGGAGAAAATAAGAGGTCTGGGGAATACTCAGAAGCGAGTAGGTAATCAAAACCCCCAGTATAGTGTAGCCTATTACCCTGCCTAAAGCATAAAGTATCCCTGAGGTAAAAATGTATGAGGTGTGGTCTACCCTCCTTAAAATAAATGATACCGCAGCAATATTGGAAGCCAGGGGACAAGGGCTAATAGAAGTCAGGATGCCCAACCAAAGAGCTGAGAGAAGTGGAAAAGCAACTGCTTCCATTAGATCTGCTCCAGATAGTTTTGGATTTCTAATTTTACATATTCGTAAAATTTCTCTCTGTTATTCAAGTAGTTCCACACCTTGGTGAGATTCTTCCATCTGACCTGTTTGCCATCTTTGAACTCTGCAATAATGAGAGACCTGGTATAGAGCTGATAGTCTTGGATAAAGTGTTTATTCTCGGGCAGATCAATATTAATGATATTGAAGATCAATGTTTTAGTTTTAAGTTGTTCTTTAAAATATTTCTCTATTGCCTCACTGGAGTATCGCTCTATCTTATAACAGTTACTACAACGAAAATTCCCATGGAAATAGAATGCAACAACTTTTCCTGATCCTTCTTTCTGCAGATCTGCCTCGGTCTTCCCAGCTTCTTCAGTTACTCCACTTTTAAAGCAAAAACCGATAATGAGTATACATAGGACTATAATGTTTATTTTATTCCTCATACTTCTTACCTCCAACTTTTTCAAACTCTACCTTGGTAGAGAAACTTTTTGTTTTATCTCGGTCTTAACCTTTTCCAATGCTTCTTTATCAATTGAGCCAGAATAAGTCTTCTTCTCAAACCCTAGTTCGGTAACCACCACATAATCAGTAAGGGAGAACCCTGCATGCTCCATGGTCTTTTTAGTACACGCAACTAGAAAGCCATCAATACCTACCAAACGCTTTCCCGCCTTGGCTGATGCAATCATACCAGAAACATGCCCACCAATCCCTGCGAGGCAGAGCATCCTCCCCACTCCCTCAAGCTGTAAATCCACCGCTGCCTGATGAGCTACCTGACCCAGATTGGAAGCACCCGAACAGGGAAAAATCAGAATGTCAACCGGCACGCAACATTCTTCTGCCATAGCTAATCCCTCCCTCCTTTTCACTTGAAGATTTTTTTGAGTTCATCTACACTGAGAACTTTTCCTGCTGACCTTACCTCTCCGTCCACAGTTAGTGCTGGAGTCATCATCACCCCTGCATTCATAATCTTCTGAATATCCTCGACCTTTATTAATTCAGCCTTAAGATTCAAATCCTTAACGGCCTCCTCGGCATTCTCAAAAAGTTTCTTACATTTGGGGCAACCTGATCCTAAAATCTCAATTTTCATTTTCTCTCACTCTCCTGATTTAAATTTTTTTAAGCTTCATACATATTGATTTTTTTAATAATAGCTCTGGCGTTTAGATCTTTGAGCTGAGATATCAATCCTAATTTCTTTCTTTACTCCAATCGCATGTGGATGCATCCCTTTAGGCTGTATAACAGCAGAGTAAACCTTAAATTCGTCCCTTCTCAAATACATCATCAACCCCATTGCCATCTGACTGCGAGCAGAATTTCCTATGTATAGAAAAAGATCCACTTTGCCTCTTTTTCTCCAATAGAGAAAAACTTAAAATTTTTAGATTGCCAGGGCTGGGTATCCCTTTCAATAATTCATCTCTTCTGCTGAGGCTGAATGAAATAAATTGCATGTTCGTTTGCATATCCCTGCCAGCATCAACATTACCGGCACCTCAATTAAAACACCCACTACCGTAGCAAGGGCAGCACCAGAAGCAAGTCCAAAGAGCATCACTGCTGTAGCAATGGCTACTTCAAAGTGGTTTGATGCCCCGATCATGGCAGAGGGAGCGGCATCTTCGTAAGTTAGATTCATTGCTTTGGCCAAGGAATAGGTAATAGCAAAAATAAAACAGGTTTGGATAAAAAGGGGAATTGCAATGAGTACCACATGGAGTGGCTTGGTTAATAGAATTTCCCCTTTTAAAGCGAACAGGACAACCAAAGTAGCTAATAAGGCCACGATGGAGATAGGGGTTAATACATGGAGAAATTTTTCCTTGAACCACTGTTCTCCCTTTCTCTTAAGGATTTGCTTACGGGAAAAATAACCGACAACAAGTGGAAGCCCAACATAAATAGATACAGAAAGAACAATGGTTACCCAGGGCACGGGCATCTCGTTCTCATTAAGCAACCACCCCCCGATAGGTGCATATAGTACCAGCATGGTAAGCGAATTGATGGCAGTCATAACCAGGGTGTGGGCATCATTGCCACGTGCCAAGAATCCCCAAACCAATACCATCGCTGTACAGGGAGCAATGCCTAAGAGGATACAACCAGAGATGTAAGAGCGAAAGAGTGGTGTCACTTCACCCCGCACCATTTCTGTATCAATCAATAATCCTTTAAAGATAAATCCCAGAAAAAAGGTGGCAATGGCAAACATGGTAAAAGGCTTAATACACCAGTTGACAAAAAGGGTCAAGCCAACGGGTTTGGGTGTACGACCTGCCTTAACCACATTTGCAAAATCGATCTTTACCATAATGGGATATATCATAAAGAACAGACAAACAGCGATAGGAAGGTTCACCTGAGCGTAGGAGAGCTTGTCCAAAGCTATAGATACGTTGGGGAGCCATCTTCCAAGAAGGGATCCTACAACCATACAAAGGAATACCCATAAGGTAAGATACTTCTCAAAGACAGATAATTTTCTTTCTTCTGGCATGATCGAATCCTCCTTTCAAAATACAATGGGTTATAAGCCCTATGAAACACCATGCCCAAAAATGATGCCGGTAATAGTTGCCATTACTACCACAAGAGCAGTAAATACCATGGTCTTTTTGGTACCCATAATGCTTCGGATCACCAACAGATTAGGAAGTGATACGGCAGGGCCTGCCAGAAGCAGGGCAAGAGCAGGGCCTTTGACCATACCTAATTTCATTAATACCTCAGTGATAGGAATCTCGGTTAAGGTAGCAAAATAAAAGAAGGCACCTACCACCGAGGCAATGAGGTTAGAAAACAGGCTATTATCTCCAACCAGGGATGCTACCTGATTTTCTGGGATGAATATCGATAGAAACCCAATTACAAAGATACCACCATAGAGAAGTGGTACCAGAAGTTTAGTAAAATCCCAAGTGGCGTGCATCCACTGAGTAATTTCGTCGCGGGAAAACCATGAAGAGACCATAGCTATCAGCGCAAGCAACATTAAACCTGCCAGATACCAACGAATGGCATAAATACGTTGTGTAAGGCTTTGAACTGGCTCAATGCTTTCAATCTCTGACCGATCATAGGTTTTAACCTCCCCTTCAGGCTCTCCTCTATCGGTATACAATTGTAAGGTGAGGGTATCTTTTGTTTCGTATCGCACATGAACCTTCATTTCTGTGCTATCTTTTAATGTTACCGTAGCGATACCAGGGTTATACCAGTCAGTAAAGACAAGGAATAAGATCATACAGGCAAAATAGAGAGAGGTTTTCCATAAGGGGCGTTCCCCTTTCATAGGCTCCGGCATGTGCAGGGAAGCATCAGCCTTTTTCTTTTCTTCCTTCCTAAAAACTATTGCCATTAGAAGACCAATAATAAAGGCAAAAGCAATAGCTCCTACTGCTCGAGCTAAACCAATATCGAAACCAAGTACTCTGGCACTTAAAAATATCGCCAGGACGTTGATGGCTGGACCTGAATAAAGAAAAGCAGTGGCTGGGCCCAAACCTGCTCCCAAGCTGTATATCCCCGCAAACATGGGGAGGACACTGCAAGAACACACTGCCAGGATACACCCCGACACCGAGGCAACACTGTATGCCAGCAGTTTGTGTGCCTTGGGTCCAAGATAGCGCATCACTGAAGCCTGGGAGAGAAAAGTGGTAATTGCCCCGGCAATAAAAAGGGCTGGCACCACACAGGCTAGGGTATGTTCCCGTGCATACCACTGCAACAATCTAAAGGCTTCAAGAAGTGCCTCTTTAACTTTGTGATTGCCCAGTGGTATAAGGTAGGCAATCACAAATATACTAATGAATGCTGCTAACTTTTTCCATTCCTCTTTCATCTCACATAATCCTTACTTTATCTAAATTACTCGGCTTTAAGCTTTTATAACTCTAAAGGTGGCAATTACTAGGTATTGATTTTGTAATAAGCAAAAGAGCAAATTAGTTAAACTGCTATTTAATTATTAAAAAAAAATTAAACCTTACTGCACAGGTCCTCTCTTCTCAAAGATTTTATTTTTTTAAGATCTTCCTTGACTTTAAGGTCATCGTTAATCCACTCTTTTAGATAGGATTGAATAACGGGAGCATATTGATTTATCTTATCCTCGCACAGTCCGTAATCAATCCAGGGACTATTCCTATGGTCACTTACTAAACCAGCATCCTTCATCAAGCTAAGATGCCTTGAAACGCTGGGCTGGGTAATGCCCAGGGCTGCAGCTAATTCACACACACACATCTTCTTTTGCTGAAGCATCTTTAAAATTCTAAGACGGTTTTTATCTGCTAGTGCTTTAAATACCTTGACTAATTCTCTCATAGATACCTTGTTGATTTTTAAAATTTATTTAGCAATATAGCTATATAATAATATATTCATCACCACTTGTCAAGAAAGAAATAAATTAGAGTAACAAACTATACTTGACTCAAAAAAACATTTTGTTCCATTAAACTTGACAGATATATAGAGGTACCACAGAAAAAAATATTTTTAAAAGTCTACTAGGCCTTCTAGCTCCAAAGCAATTTATAGTATTTTGAGATGAGCAAAAATTAATCATTTTATTTAAAATATTTTTTATGGTATATACAACAAATGTTTTTTACCCAGCTATCAGAGGAGGCAGAAAACTATGAGAGTTTGAAAGTTATTGTGATAGTATTTTTTGTGTTGATCGCAAGTGGATGTGGGTAGTACAAATAAAAATCATTGAAAAATGTGATAGTATTTGGTGATGTTCTAAAAAACAACCTTTTCTACCATGTGATGAAGGGAAAATGTGAGAACTTTGATCAATACAATGTACATAAGCCGATAAGTTATCCTGCCTGGTCAGTACCTTACACCAGAGAATTAATCCAGGGAAAACGCATCTAATGTACAACGCTGTTCCTGTGGGTGAATATCAGAAGTATGTTATTGAGGTACTCTATTAATCTCTTGACTTGGTTTTATCAAAACGGAAGGATTAATTGAGAAAGCTGTTCTAATGGGAGTAAGAGCTCTTCTAGTAACGCATGGTTAGCATGTAATCATCATTTTCAAAATTGGGTATAAGAAGTGATAGTTTTAGGCATTGAGTCATCATGCGATGAAACAGCAGCGGCGGTGGTAAAAGATGGAAAAAAAATATTGTCTAATGTGGTTTCATCCCAGATTGATTTTCATAAAAAATATGGAGGTGTTGTTCCAGAGATTGCATCTCGCTCACATGTGGAATCTATCGTTACAGTAATAAAAGAGGCTCTAGAAGAGGCTGAACTTACCCTGGACGAAATTGAAGGGATTTCGGTAACCCAAGGTCCGGGATTAGTGGGATCTCTTGTTATCGGAATTTCGATAGCTAAGTCAATTGCCTATGTAAAAAAACTTCCTCTGATTGGAATCAATCATCTCGAAGGTCATCTGCACGCCATTTTCCTGGAGGAAGCGAATCTGGAGTTTCCCTTCATTGGGTTAGTGGTTTCGGGCGGTCACACCAATCTCTATCAGGTCAAGGCTATGGGGAATTATAAGTTTTTGGGTCAGACGAGAGATGATGCAGCAGGAGAGGCCTTTGACAAGGTAGCGAAGCTTCTTGGTTTGGGATACCCTGGTGGAGTGATTATAGATAAGATGGCTAAAGAAGGTGATGCGACTGCCATAAAGTTTCCGCGTGCCATTATTGCTAAAGATTCATTCGATTTTAGCTTTAGCGGCATTAAGACGGCAGTCTTGTACTATGTAAAGCGTCAAGAGACTGAGATTAACGGTGGTCATATAAAAGATATTGTAGCGAGCTTTCAAGAGGCAGTAGTTGATGTGCTGGTGACTAAAGTTCTTCAGGCTGCTAAGAAATATAAGGCAGATAAAGTTGTTTTGGCTGGTGGGGTAGCAGCCAACACTCGACTCAGAGAGAAAATGGTGGCTCAAGCTACAGTAGAAGATATCAGGGTCTTTATTCCCTCTCCTCATCTTTGTACTGATAATGCAGCTATGATTGCTGCTGCAGGTGACTACTATCTTAGGAAGGGAATTACCTCTCCTCTTACTTTAAATGCCTCCTCGCGCTTACCTCTTGGCAATTGATGAAATAACTCTTTTTTAGTTTATATCTCTAACACACACTGGACTTCTTTTTTTTCTTTCTCCAAAGATAAAACAAAAAGAACAGAACAATTGCTATGATTATAATTTGATTATACCTCTTAACGATAGTCAAAACTATATGCCAATTTTCTCCTAGAAAGTAACCTCCGGCGATGAGGATAGCATTCCATATTATGCTGCTGAAAAGACCTGCCAGTGTTATAGTAGAGACTTTCATATTTGATATGCCTGCAATCAGTGGGACTGCTGAACGAGCTCCAGATAAAAAACGGTTAGCTACGATTAAGCCAACTCCATAGTGTTGAAACCATTTCTCTACTTGTAAGATCGTTTCTTTGGAGAAAAAGCGATAGTTTCTCCTTAAGAAAAACTCTCTACCATAGTATTTTGCAATGAAGAATAGTATAAGGAATCCGAATATGCTTCCTAGGGTGGTTAAGATATACACAGTTAGTAAATCCAGTTTGCCAATTCCAACCAGATATGCCCCAAAGACCATTACTGTGTCACCTGGAATTGGAGGAAACAAATATTCTACGAGAGCAACAGTAAAAAGAAAAAAGTAGATTGTTTCGTTAGGTAGATTGTTTAGTGTTGTGATGGTGTGTTCTAACATGATAATTTTTTGTTTATTCTTATGAAAAAATTCTTTTTTTAAAAATAAAATACATACCTTTTCTACATTTCTTAGTAGGTGTCTACTTTATAATAATAAACTTCAAAAATCAAACAGTAGTATAGTTGGTGCTTGAAAAAAAGGCTCGTTCAGGCAAAAATCCTACTACACCGGTTAAATAAAACAAACTCATTTAACAGGGCAGGTCGAATATCGTGCGGAGCTTCCCGAAGGGATCAATTGGAAACAAATTCGAATATCGAATTAAAGAATGTTCTAAACTACTACAGCGAAATTCAGAGGTTTTGGTCATTGTTTCGGAGTAAAAGTTAAGCTAACCGCAGAGAGAACACGGAGGTGTTTACATACGTATTAAATCAGCTTGATGGATAAATAAATTAAATAGAGAAAAAAATAATTAGATGAATTGAAAGTGATAAAATGGAAGATAGAAGAAAATACAGACGTTTTCCCATACAACTGAGTGCTCGCTATTTA
>Ga0209427_10008244_pt1 | contig 11738 bp, 8 predicted proteins | sample DeeMarSWOR136_30_FD_187465 | JGI IMG/M metagenome (GOLD analysis project Ga0209427, IMG submission 187465) | Marine sediment microbial communities from White Oak River estuary, North Carolina - WOR-1-36_30 (SPAdes) (version 2) | ecosystem: Environmental > Aquatic > Marine > Intertidal zone >... | reverse complement strand
AGAAGGAATCTTCTGTGGTGGGGCGGCGGTATACGGATCGGCGGCTGTGGTTCTGAACACCGTCTACGGAAGGTGGGTTCTGCCTATAGGGCTGCTGCACAAATGAGAGCAGAAGCAGGGTCTCGATACGACCGAGAGAGGCTAGGGACACACTGATGGCTGGCGAATCCCTCCCTAGCCGTTGAGGTACACCCGTGGTACTCTCTTGCCCACAGTGGTGACTACCTCGTAGTTGATGGTGCCTATCTTGGCTGCGACTTCCTCCGCGGGCAACCCTCCGCCAAAGACGATTGCTTCGTCGCCTGCCTGGACGTCCGGCATATCGGAGACATCGATCATGCACATATCCATACAGATGCGGCCCATCACAGGAACTCGCCTCCCCCTGACCAGGACCTCGCCCTTGTTTGCCAGCGCCCGCCTGTAGCCGTCGCCGTATCCCAGGGGGAGAGTCGCCACCCGAGTCTGCTTCCGCGTGACGAATGTCCTCCCGTAGCTAATTGGGGTTCCTGGTGGCACCGTCTTGAGGTAGCAGATTCTGGTTTTCAGGGTCATTGCCGGTTTCACGTCGATACTGTGGCTGACCTCCGCAGAGGGATAGAGGCCGTAGATGATGAGCCCCGGCCTTACCACGTCGTAGTAGGACTCCGGAAGGTCCAAGGTGGCTGCACTGTTTGCCATGTGTCTTTGGGGCAACTCGATGCCCGCGTGCTCGATTTCGCGCATGGCCTCTTCGAATAACTGAAGCTGGTGCCGGGAGAAGGTCTTGTCTCTCTCGTCTGCGGCAGAGAAGTGACTGAACAAGCCGGCAACCTTGAGGTTTCGGTAGGTCCTGGCTCGGCGCAAGAAAGCAGCGGCATCGTGCGGTTCTAGCCCAATTCGGCCCAGGCCTGTTTCCACTTTGACGTGAACGTTGACCTGAGTGGAGGCCTTACCAGCCTCCCAGTCGAGAGCCTCCAGGAGAGCGATAGAACTCACGGTCTGGTCCGAGCGGGAATTAACCACCTTCCAGGCTTCGTCTGGCTGAATGAGTCCCAGAACCAGAATGGGGGCTTCGATACCGGCTTCTCTCAGCTGCTGGGCCTCCTCTGGAATGGCGACAGCCAGCGAGTCCGCTCCACTTCTGAGGGCGGTGCGGCTGACCTCCACGGCGCCGTGGCCGTAACCGTCGGCTTTGACCACGGCCATCAGGCCTTTCTGGTCTCCGATCTTCCTTCGTATGGCGGCGACGTTGTGGGATATGGCTCCCAGGTCAATGATCGCCCTTGTGGCTCGCTCAGTCCCGTGTTTCGCTTGTTGCACTCGCTGGTCTCCTCCACCGCTGTGCTCCTATTGAGCGCCGCGGATATGTCTGTGCTTCGGCTTCGACGCCGCAGGCCTTCATGAATAACCAGACCTCATAGCTTATCAAGTTTTGGCAGAGGCGGGAAATGCGAACTCGTCTCAGGAGGGCACGGCGCCCTACCCCTGGAGTAGCCTCTTCAGCACCATCTGCCACTCACTCCCCAGTCGCTTCAAGTCCAGCCTAATCTGTGCTGTGGTTATTCTGATGGCATCGGCATATTCTGTAAGATGGGCTAGCATGTTCGCTGTGTTCCCGGGGGCCATACTCAGTACTATCTGTCTTCCGTGGGTGCGGATAGACTCGACGCCCGCCCTGGCTGCCAGTATCTTGATTTCGAGTATCTGGAGGAGATTCTCTACTGGTGGCGGTAAGCGGCCAAATCTGTCTTCAAGTTCTTGAGCTACGGTCTTCACCTCCTCGGTCCTGTTTATGCTCGCCAACTTCGCGTAGAGGCTCAGGCGGGTGGCTAGACCAGGCACATACTCTTGAGGAATGTAGGCGGGCAGGGGCAGCGCTACACTGGTAGTGGGCTCGTCCTTGTCTCTTCTTGTTTCCCCTGACTGGGCTGCTCTCAGTTCCTCCACGGCCTCTGCCAGCATCTGGGAATAGAGGTCGAAACCGACGGCAGCTATATGTCCGCTCTGTCTTGCACCCAGAAGGTCTCCTGCTCCGCGGATTTCCAGATCTTTCACGGCGACGCCGAAACCGGCTCCCAGCTCGGTAGCCTCGAAGATGGTGCGGAGTCTCTTGTGGGCCTGAGGGGCCAGGTACTTTCCTTTGTCGAAGAGGAAATATGCGTAGGCTTGATTGACGCCGCGGCCGACCCGACCTCTCAGCTGGTAGAGCTGGGTCAGTCCGTACTTATCAGCTTGGTCGACAACCAGCGTGTTGACGCTCGGCATATCCAGGCCCAGTTGGACAATGGTGGTAGCCACGAGAACATCGTGTTTGCCTGCTATGAAGTCGATCATCACGCGCTCCAATCTGTCCTCGGGCATTTGTCCGTGAGCGATAGCTATTCTTGCTTCAGGCAGCAAGGCCTGCAATTTGACTACCGTCGGAGCGATATCTTGAACCCGGTTGTGGACGTAGAAGACCTGACCGTTTCTCTCGAGTTCTCGCAGTACTGCTTGTCGGACGAGGGTGGCATCATAGGCGCCGACGTAGGTCTTGATGGACAAACGCTCTTCTGGGGGGGTCTCCATGATGCTCATATCCCTGATTCCGGTCAGCGACATGTGTAGAGTGCGTGGAATGGGAGTAGCGCTGAGGGTGAGAACGTTGACCTCTTTTCTCATGTGCTTGAGTCTTTCTTTCTGCGCTACACCGAAACGCTGCTCCTCATCAATTATCGCCAACCCCAGATCTCTAAAGGCGATGTCCTTCTGGAGCAGACGGTGAGTGCCAATGCATATGTCTACGGCTCCGCTAGCCATGCCCTGGACAGTCCGTGCCTCCTGTTCCTGGGAGCAGAAGCGGCTCAGCATTTCCACTCTGACAGGGAAAGCCTGCAGCCTTTCGCCAAAGGTAGTGAAGTGCTGTTGCGCCAGCACGGTGGTGGGCACCAGTACAGCCACTTGCTTGCCATCCATCACTGCCTTGAAGGCGGCGCGCAGGGCGACCTCGGTCTTTCCGTAGCCGACATCTCCACAAATGAGCCGGTCCATTGGCTTGGGGCTTTCCATATCGTCCTTGACGGCGGCCATAGCTTCAGCCTGGTCCGGCGTCTCCACGTAGGGGAACGACGCTTCCAGTTCTTGCTGCCACAGTGTGTCGGGAGAGAACGCAAAGCCAATAGTGACCTCTCTGGCGGCATAGAGGGCAAGGAGAGCTCGGGCAATGTCGGCTACAGACTCCTTGACCCTGCTTCGTGTCCTGTGCCAGTCGTGGGTTCCCAATCGACTCAGGGCTGGGGGCCGGTCGGTGGTTCCGACATAGCGGGTGAGGCGCCCTATCTGGTCCGTGGGCACGTAAAGCCTGTCGCCAGCGGCGTACTGCAATACAAGGTACTCTCTCTCGACTCGATTCGTAGATAGCCTAGACAACCCGGTGAACCTGCCTATGCCGTGGTCGACGTGAGCAACGTAATCGCCGGGCTCCAGCTGGGGTAGCAGCCACCGGCGGCGCACAGGCGTCTTCTGGATGGGACGCGGTTGTTTCACAAATCCAAAGAGCTCGGCGTCCGTCACCACGGTCAGCTCGTTGCTCATCACCCAGCCTTGGGCCAGAGAGCCGTGAATGAGCGTAAGTGAGCCGTGGGGCGGCAGGCGGTCTATCTCGGAGGCCGCCGGGGAATAGAGACCAGCTTCCTGAAGAAGCTCGGCCAGGCGATTAGCCTGGTGGGTCACTACTACCAGACGTCGTCTTGCTTCGATCGTTTCCTTGGCGGCTTCAAGGAAGCTCTCCAGCCTACCGCCATATCTTTGAGGCAGCGTGAAAGGCAAATCCGCACTGGCAGTCCTGGAGCTATTCCACGGTTGCAGGATTAGCCGTTTTCTTGTTCTGAGTCTTCGCTCTAGCTCCTCCCAGGCGAAGTGGAATGAGGCAACTTGTGCAGGTGACTCACCCATCTGTGAGTTCTCTCCGCCAAACTCCAGAGCTTCCTTGTTCAGCCTATCGACGACGACCTTGGTCTCTTCAGGACTATCGATTACAACAATGGAATTGTCGGCATCAAGGTAGTCAATGATGTTCGCGGTATTGAGAGCGCCTCTGGTTGGGGTGATAGTTACGGCGGGCGTGTGCTGCGTTGAGCGTTGGTCCGCCGGATTGAAGAGCCTTATGCTCTCTACCTTCTTACCCATGAATTCCAACCGGACCGGCCACTGACCAGATGCTGGAAAGATATCGATAATTCCGCCGCGTTTGCTCATCGTGCCTGGCACTTCAACGATGTCCTCCGCTTCGTAGCCCAGGTGTTGCCATTTGAGAAGCAGGGCCTGTGGGTCAGCAGCCATGCCTTGTGTTAGTGTGTGGCAGGCGGAAGTGAACTCTTCTGGGGGCATAGTCTTGCTTATCGCTGCCAGTGCTGAGCTGACTATCAGAGGCGGTCTGTCGCTGCCCCCGCCGACGGTCAGGGCCGCGAGAGCCTGCGTTCGCTCCAGCATTGGGGTAGGAGAAGTAGGGAGGTGCCGATAGGACAGCGGGTCGGGCTCGGTGAAGCGGTACAGGCTTGCTGAAGGCGAGCACCAGAATTGAAGCTGCTCGTGGAGCCTCCTGGCGTCTTCGGGCTGCGGGGTTATGGCCAAGACCTGGAAGCCCAGGTCTTCGTACAGGCCAGCTATCAGAAAGGGCTTGGCGGCATCGAGGATCGCTATCTCGCGTTCAGTGTCAGCCGTGGCTAGTCGCCGAACCACTTGCCGGTAGATTGGTAGCTGTCTCAGCAGGGGAAGCAGGCACGATAGATTCACTTGCGGCTGTAGTATAGCAGGGTGGATTCGGCTTGTTGACCTGGGGTGCCGTTGCTATAATTCGAGCAATGCCCTACAAACGCATAGTGGCTAAGTTCGGCACAAGCTTGCTCACTTCCGGTACGGACCATCTTGATCTGGCAGTCGTAAGCGACCTAGTGCGGCAGGTGTCAGAGCTTCACCGCCTGGGCAAGGAGCTAGTGGTGGTTTCCTCGGGGGCAGTAACGGTTGGGCGGCAGAAGCTGAAGGGAATTGAGGAGCGCAAGAATACGCCCTTCAAGCAAGTTCTGGCTTCCGTGGGGCAGGGGCAGCTTATGCACATTTATGAGGAGCTGTTTAGTCAGCATAACATAACGATAGCCCAGGCGCTGCTGACGAAGAGCGACCTCTCTGACCGCGCCGGCTATCTCAATGCGCGCAATACTCTGCTGGCGCTGGTGGGCCTTGGCATAATCTGTATTGTCAATGAGAACGACGTTGTTGCCATTGATGAAATCGAGGAACTGAAGTTCGGAGATAACGACAATCTGTCTGCTATGGTGGCGAACCTGATCGATGCAGATCTTCTGGTGCTGCTGACGGATACGGGTGGCCTGTATACGGCGGACCCTCGTCGCGATTCCAAGGCGACGCTCATCCGTCGTGTGGAGCGGATTGATGCTGGAATCGAACGTCTGGCGGGCAGCAGCGGCAATATCCAGGGTATCGGGGGAATGGTAACCAAGATTGAAGCTGCCAGGCTGGCCACTTCTTCTGGCGTGAGCGTGATCATCGCGAGCGGACGGGAGAGGGACGTTCTAGGGCGGATTGACCAGGGGGAAAGTCTGGGGACGCTTTTCCCCGCGCGCGTGAGTCGAATGGAAAGCAGGAAGAGGTGGATGCTCAGCGGGCTGGCGTCGAAGGGCAGGGTCGTGGTCGACGAGGGTGCTGTGTTGGCGATGATTAAGCACAACAAGAGCTTGCTGCCAGCCGGTGTCCTGGAGGTAGGCGGGGACTTCCAGCGAGGCGATATCGCGGATGTGTTGAGCGCCGGAGGAGAGCGCATCGGCTATGGAGTGTGTAACTACAGTTCGGTCGATATCGGCGTCATCAAGGGCGCACATTCTGACAGGATTCTGGAGCGGTTGGGGCATGAATACGGCGATGAAGTGATACACAGGAACAACATGGTGGTCTTGTAGGAGGAGAGATGCCATGGAACTTGGGATAAAGGAACTGGAGGAAAAGGGGAGAGCGGCGAGGGCAGCATCCCGGAAGCTCGCTTATCTTTCGGCGGAGGTCAAGAATCGGGCCCTGCTTGGGATCGCCGAGGCCCTGATTGGCAATAATGGGGCGATCCTGGATGCCAACGGCATCGATTATGATCAGGCTAGGGCTTCGGGGATGGACGAGGCGATGCTTGACAGGCTTCTGCTGTCGCCGAGCCGCCTCGAGGCTATGTCGCTGGATGTCCGGACGGTGGCTGCTCTGCCCGACCCGGTAGGCGAGATGATCGAGATGCGCACCCTGCCCAATGGGTTGCAGATAGGAAGGAAGAGAGTCCCTCTGGGGGTAATCGGGGCTATCTACGAGAGCCGCCCCAATGTGACCGTAGATATCTCAAGTCTATGCCTGAAGTCGGGGAATGCTGTTATTCTCCGTGGCGGCAAGGAGGCCATGAACTCTAACAGGGCACTGGCTAGGGTAGCTCAAGACTCGTGCCGTCAAGCTGGGGTGCCGGATGGGGCGATTCAACTTGTCGAGCACCCTGAGCGTGCTCTGGTCGAGCATATGCTACAGATGAAGGGAGTGATAGACTTGATAATCCCACGTGGTGGGGCCGGATTGATAAAACTTGTTTCTGAGAAGGCTGCCATGCCTGTGGTCGCTGGTGGGATAGGCGTGTGTCATACCTACGTGGACAAGAGTGCTGACCTGGAAAAAGCGACGGCCATAGTGTACAACGCCAAGGTGCAGCGTCCAACTGTATGCAACGCGCTGGACTGTGTTCTGGTCCACGGTGAGATTGCTGAAGCGTTTCTGCCTCGGCTCGCCACGGGATTGGCGGAGGCGGGGGTTGAAATGCGGTGTGACGAGCGGGCTATGGCTGTCCTCAAGGCCGGCGCCGCTTCGAACTGTGTTGCAGCGACCGACGGGGACTGGGGGAAGGAATACCTGTCTCTAAGGGCGGCTATCAAGGTAGTTGACTCGCTGGACGAAGCGCTGGAACACATTGAAAGGTACGGCTCGGGTCACTCTGAAGCCGTTGTAGCGGAAGACTATTCGACAGCCATGAGGTTTCTCAACGAGGTGGATGCTGCCTGCGTCTACGCTAATGCCAGCACTCGGTTCACCGATGGGTCGCAGTTCGGTCTCGGTGCCGAAATAGGCATAAGCACCCAGAAGTTCCACGCCAGGGGTCCGATGGCCCTCAAGGAGATAACGAGCTACAAGTGGGTTGCCTTCGGGAGCGGGCAGGTTCGCCCCTAGACCAAGGCTCTCAATGAATTGCTCTGGATCTTGAAGATCTGCTTGATGCCTTGCTGGGCCAGAGACAGAAGTGAATCAGCGGCCTCTTTGGAGAAGGGCTTGCCTTCGGCAGTTCCCTGGATCTCTACGAACTCGTTCTTGTCGGTCATCACCACGTTGAAGTCGACCTCGGCGCGGTAGTCCTCTTCGTAGCACAGGTCGAGCAGAGCGTCCCCACTTACAATTCCAACGCTGGTGGCTGCTATCATCTTGTTCAGAGGCATAAAGGGAAGCACTCCCTGCTTCTTTACGTTGTGGAAAGCTTGATACAGAGCGGCATAGCCGCCGGTGATGGCTGCTGTCCTGGTGCCCCCGTCCGCCTGCAGGACGTCGCAATCCACCACGAATGTTCTCTCTCCAAGGGCGGCCAGATTGGTTGCTGCCCTGAGGCTACGGCCCACAAGCCTCTGAATCTCCTGGCTTCTTCCTCCTGACCTGTCGCGCGGGGTTCGGGTGAGTGTGGAGCGCGGCAGCATGGCATATTCGGCGGTAACCCAGCCCTCGCCAGTGCCTCTGAGGAAAGCCGGCACCCTTTCCTCCACTGACACAGAGCAGAGCACTCTTGTCTTCCCCAACTCGATCAGGGCTGACCCCTCGGCAAAGCTCTGGTAGCCCAGCGTTATAGAGATAGGACGGAGTTCATCGTCGGCCCGGTTGTCTATTCGTGTCATAGGAATGGTGTTTCTCCAGCTTGATTTGATATGTTAGAGGGATTCGGTTAAGATGTAAAGCCGAATTTTCCTGGGGGTACGATAGATGAAAAAGTCCAAACTGCTCTGTGTGTTAGTAGGTTTCTTGCTGTGTCTGGCTGTGCTTGGCGGACTGGTAAGCCCGCAACTGGCCAGCGCTGACTCGGAAGAAGAAGAGGAAGAGGAACTGGTCCCCGAACCAGAGTTTGAGCTCCAGGCCAAACATCCGTCTCTGGAGGGGCCAGCCGATACCACTTTCGAATTCGAAATTGGCTTTGCCTACCGCCACGGCGAACAGCCTCTCGATTTTGACCTTAGCACGAGTGCACCCGAGGGCTGGCTGGTCTACATAGCGGAGTCAAGCTACAACAAGGACAAGCGGATAACAGCGGTTCGGCTTGAGACTTACTCCGTGGCAGAGAAGGTGGTGTTGATCGCTATCGCCCCATTCTGGCTGTTTCCGGAGCCGGGGGACTACACCATCACGGTCGACGCGGTGTCGGAGGAACTCAGCGACAGCGTGGATTTGACGGCGAGGATTACGGCGCGATACGGTCTCGCCGCGGAGACCAGCAGCGGCCGGCTGAATATCAAGGCCACTGCAGGAAAGGAAAGCAGTCTCTCCATTGTGGTGACCAATACCGGGACCGCAGTCCTGGACAGGGTCAGCTTCTCTTCGAGCAAGCCTTCAGGAATCAACAACGAGGAGTGGAAGGTAGTATTTACGCCGGACAAGATAGAGAAGCTGGGGCCGTTGGAGCAGCAGGAGGTCGAGGTTACCATAAGCCCACCGTCTAAGACCATTGCGGGGGACTACATGACCACCTTGAAGTTCGATACTGACCCCGATCCCTCATCTCAGCCTCCCGAGCTCGACATCAGGGTGATGGTGTCCACTCCCACGACGTGGGGTGTGATAGGGGCGGTCATTGTGGTTGCAGTGATAGCTGGTGTGGTACTGGTCTTCAGGCGCTATGGCCGGAGATGAGGGATGGGCCAGGTTGTTGTTCAGACGGAGAACCTGACCAAAGTCTATGACGGCTTTACTGCCGTTGATGGGCTCACTCTGCGCATAGAGGAAGGGGAGGTGTATGGGTTTCTCGGCCCTAATGGAGCAGGGAAAACGACCACTCTGTTGATGCTTCTGGGACTTACCGAGCCCAGCTCGGGGACGGCGCGGGTTTGCGGCTATGACCCTGGCAGAGAGCCGCTTAAGGTGAAGCGTATGGTGGGCTACCTGCCGGAACGGGTTGGGTTCTACGAAGATATGACGGCGAGGCAGAACCTGAGATACACTGCTGAGCTAAACAGCTTGCCGAAGAGAGAACTCGAGGAGAAGATGGATGCTCTGCTGAGTACAGTTGGGCTGTCCGATGTGGCTGATCACCAAGTTAGCACGTACTCACGGGGGATGAAGCAGAGGCTGGGAATCGCTGACATATGGATCAAGGAGCCGAAGCTGGCCTTCCTTGATGAGCCCACTACCGGCATAGACCCTCAGGGGGTGGAGGATATCCTCAACCTCATGGTGAGCATGTCCAGGAAGAAGATAACCATAATCTTCTGCTCTCACCTGCTGTACCAGGTCCAGAAGATATGCGGCCGCGTGGGCATACTGGCCAAAGGACATCTGGTGGCTGAGGGCTCTATAGACAGTCTGGGTGGAGAGGTGGGTGGCGGTGGGCGCTACCGCATTGAGGCCGAGGTGGAGAGACCCAGCCGGGGGCTGGTGAGCGCCATAAGGAAAGTCAAGGGAGTGAGGGATGTGCAGAGTTCCGGCAAGTCGCTGCTTGTCAGTTGTGACAAGGACCTTAGGGGAGAAATATCGAGGATCATTGTTGCGGGTGACAGCCAACTGCTGGGCATCAAGATAGAGGAGTACAATCTGGAGAAGATCTACAAAAGGTACTCGAGAGAGGCCTAGCCATGTATGCCGTCTTCCGGAAAGAACTAGCTGACCATCTCAGCAGCAAGAGATACACCATCTTGTTCTTGCTGGTCTTCCTGGCCGCCGTGTTCGCCATCTATATAGCTCTTCAGAACATAAGAAGCGTGGTGACTCCGACCACGGAGTTCGTTTTCCTGAAGATTTTTACCACCTCCGGGAAATCGATACCATCGTTTCTCTTCTTTCTTTCGCTTTTCATCCCCATCATAGGTATCGCTCTTGGGTTCAATACCATTAATGGCGAGAGGAGCAGCGGTAACCTGAGCCGGCTCCTGTCGCAGCCGATCTACAGGGATTCGGTGATCAATGGCAAGTTCCTGGCCGGCCTGGCCGTCCTGGGTATCATGGTAGTCACCGTGGTTGCCATTGTTGCTGGGCTGGGGCTGCGCTTAATCGGCGTGCCTCCCAACGGGGAGGAGGTGATGCGGCTGGTATTCTTCGCCCTGCTCAGCGTCACCTACGGTGCTTTCTGGATGGCGCTGGCGGCTCTCTTCTCTGTCTTCTTCAATCGGGCAGCTACGTCCGTGCTGGCTTCGCTGGCGCTGTGGATATTCTTCTTCTTCTTCATGTCTATGATTGCCGTGGCCGTGGCCAATGTCCTGGTTCCTGTCGACCAGAACTCCAGCGTGGAACTGCTAATCAGGAATGCGGAGGTCCAGGGGATGCTGGGGCGCATCTCGGCCTGCACCCTGTATGGTGAAGCGACTGCTGCCCTGCTGACGCCCGAATTGGGCAGCCTGAACCTGGCTCTGTTGGTGATGACCTCTGTTCGTGGGAGGTTGGGCACTCCTCTTCCCCTGGGCGAGAGCCTTCTGCTCGTCTGGCCTCAGGTGGTAAGCATAATAGCCTTGCTGGCCATTTGCTTCGCTGTCTCCTACATCAAGTTCATGCGGGAAGAGATAAGGTCAATATAGGCCGCGGATGGCCGGTCTCGCTCGCTGTGCCATGCCCTTGTCGATATCGTCTGGTGACATGTGACGAAGCTTGTGCTGACCTTTTTCGATCGCAGGTGCAGTTCAGGTCCCGCCAGGCTCATCAGCGCCAGGGGAGAAGCTCTCCGAATGCGGCTGCCGTCGATGCAACCTAGGAACGGACCCATCCAGCTAGCTTCGGGCAGGGGAGTCAGGCGAACGCAGTCTGCCGGGAGCAACCATGTGCATCAGGACGGCGCAGGCGACCAATGCCCCTACGATTAGGACGAATGTCGTGAAGTAGCTCCCCGTCCTGTCATGAAGAAACCCTGCGAGCCAGGGGCTGATGGCGCCTCCCAGAGAGAAGCCCAAGACTACGAAGCCCTGGATGGAGCCGAAGTGCTTTCCGTGGTACAGGTCAGCTACTGTGGCAAAGAACACTGTCACCGCTACGCCAAATCCGAAGCCAAAGCAGACCGCAAACAGGAAGGGCATCCACAGCGCGGAGGAGTCATTCATCAGGAAGAGCAGAGCTACAGCTCCGGCGCTCAGCAGACAGCTTGGTATGAATACCTTCTCTCTCCCTAGGCGGTCGGATATGAAGCTACACAGGTTCCCTGCCATAAAGGCCAGGCCGCATACACTGTAGATGGTGGCAGCCATCATAGGCTGGTATCCAGCATCCCTGTAGAAGTAGACCTGATGAGTTATCGCTATCTGCTCAGCCATGCCCATAAGCAGGAAGTTGGTGAGGAAGAGCAACCAGAACTGGTGGGTCTTGAGTGCTCGCGGCAGGGTCCAGGCGGTGTCCTGTCCAGGCGTTCTCGGTGGTATAGGCTGACTGGCGGAGTCGGTCGGCGCCTGGGGCATACCATCGGGTTGTAGTCCTTTCTCCTGGGGAGTGCGGCGGATAAATAGAGCACACAA
>Ga0209427_10008243_pt1 | contig 11738 bp, 8 predicted proteins | sample DeeMarSWOR136_30_FD_187465 | JGI IMG/M metagenome (GOLD analysis project Ga0209427, IMG submission 187465) | Marine sediment microbial communities from White Oak River estuary, North Carolina - WOR-1-36_30 (SPAdes) (version 2) | ecosystem: Environmental > Aquatic > Marine > Intertidal zone >... | reverse complement strand
TGACGAATCATCGGGGGAAGAAGCCAGTCATTGCTTATAAGGGCGGAAGGGCTGAAATAGCGGATCGCGTTTCCCTTTCCCATACGGGCTCCATGGCCGGGAAAAATGAGATTTACGAAGGGGCCTTAAGACAGGCGGGTATACTTGGTCTCCATAGTATGGAGGCCCTCTTGGATCTCGCTCGGGCCCTTTGCTCTTGTCCGCTCCCCAGGGGCAATAGGGTTGGAATTCTTTCAGCTCAGGCAGGCCCTGGCATGGTGGCCTGCGATGTATGCGAGCGAGAGGGTCTGGAGATGGTTCGCTTCAGTGACCAAACACATCGTATCATTAATGAAATTTTGCCTCCCATTGTGCACAGATCCAATCCTGTGGATATGGGGCCCGTGTTTTCTGACCCTGTGTCTACGGCGGCCATCATAGGGGCTGTTCTGAAAGATGAGAACGTAGACGGGATCCTCCTCATAACCCTTTTTGCCTCGGCAAACAGAGAAGTTTTGGGGGGTTTAGGGAACCTACTTCTGGAATGCAAGGAGCAAAAACCTGTTATCGCCTCACTCATCTCTCCGCCAGGTATTTGGGATGAACAGATAGACGCTCTGGAGGAGGCTGAGGCTTTGGCAAATTTTCCCACACCAGAGAGAGCGGCCAGGGTCATGGCCCATCTCTGGCAGTATAAGAAACTTAGCTCCCTCCCCCGTTCCTGATGTGATGTGCCGATTTCAGAAAAGTGGATATTCTTGGTCATGTTTACGACTTATAAGCATTTCTACGAAATTTAAAGTAAAGGACAGGATGGAAAATGGACAAAAAAGTGAAGATCATCGAGAAGGCCCTGAAGGAAGGTCGCGGCGTACTATCCGAGCATGAATCCAAGGAGCTCCTGCGTGTCTATCAAATCCCCGTGGCCCGTGAAATCGTTGTGAACACAGAGGGTGAACTTATAAAGGCGGCCAATGACATAGGCTATCCCTTGGTTATGAAGGGATCCTCCCCCGACCTGACCCATAAGACGGAACAAGGGCTGGTCAAGGTGGATCTCCGCAATGATGAAGAGGCCCGCGGGGCCTTTCAAGAGATCATGAAGAGCATGGAGTATCAACAGAAGGCGGTTTTGGTCCAGGAACTGGTAAGAGGCAGCAGGGAGCTCATGGTGGGTATGACCCGAGATGCCCAGTTCGGCCCATGCGTCATGTTTGGGCTGGGGGGAATTTTCACAGAGATTCTCAAAGATATATCCTTCCGCGTGGCTCCCATTGAGAAGAGGGATGCCAAGGAGATGATGCAAGAGATCAAGGGCCACAAGATCTTGGAAAATGTGCGTGGCATGCCTGCGGCAGACCTGGAAGCGCTCTCAGAGATCCTCATCCGGGTAGGGGAGATGGGCCTTGAAAATGATGCCATCAAGGAGATAGATGTTAATCCCCTAATCCTTTCAGGAAGTAAGCCTGTGGCCGTTGATGCCCTGGTGGTTTTGAGTCCGAGTGGCTGATGACAAAGGTCTTGGCCTCAAGCCTCCTTTTCTAATTCAGGAATCACGATAACCATCGCTGTCACGAACCAGAATGGCTCCATGATTCGTACAATGATAAAGGTGTTAGCGCCAAGGGCATGGCATAGGAGACCCACAAAACCGGCCAGATAGCCCATTGTGAGGCCCCTATAAAAAGGATCCCCAGTTCCCTCAAAGACGCGGTATCCTTGCCTGAATATGGTGGACACCAAGAAAAGGAATGTGATCAGTCCTACTAATCCTGTCTCCGTGATAACCCTGAGATACTGCGTATCCAAAAATTTGTACCCCGTCACCCCATATCCCAGGACAGGATGCTTCACCCAATCCCGAGTGGCCGCTTTATAACTCCTCACCCGGGCGGAGAGTGACGTATCCAGCTTTACGCCCCCCACTTCCACCACATCTCTTTGTTCTCTGCCCTGCGTAAGCGTATATGTGATCCTCTCTTTGGCAGGCTCAGGAGCGATAAAAGGAAGGCTGATACCCACAAGGAGAACCGCGGCTATGACCCAATTTCTTCTTTCGGATAGCCATACAAAGGCAAGTACCGCGGGAATGGCAGCCACATAGGAAGTTCTCGACTGGGTGTAAAGGAGGGGGACAGCAGAAAGGAGCACCAAGAAGCCATAAAGGAGTTGGCCGCGGAAAGAGTTGGACGCTAAAAGTAATCCCAGAGCGATAGAGATCATAAAGACTAAGTATCCGCCAAAGGTGTTGGGTTCTCCCACCTCACCCTCAAATGGCGCCGAGACTCTTCCACCGCCAGGGATCTGGGCTATGCCTATGATAGAAACAATGGCACAGGTGATGAGCATCGCCCACAAATAATTCCGAATCTGCTTCTTGCTCTCAAGGTGGTTGGCGACCATGAAATAGATGATCATGTATTCAAAATATTTTAGGACAAATAAAAAACCCGTCTTTAGGCTCACTGTGCCAAACATGGCCCCTAACAGGGTAGAAATGAGACAAGTAATAATGTAAAAGGCGATGGGTCTGTTGAGTGAAGTCTTAAGGAACAGGCCCAGTTCCTTCTTGATAGACATCTTTGCCAGCCAGCTCACCCCTATGATCACAATAAGGAAATCATCAAGCCTCAGTGTCACACCACGACCGAGAGCCGCGCCTTCAGTGGTTCCCACAACGAACTCTGGACTCAGAAGCATGGAAAATATGAGCACGTAAAGGGCGATATCTGTACTGGCGAAGCCCACAATGAAGATGACCATACCAGCCGTTAGCGCGAAGGTCTGGAAAGTGGAAAGCACGGGTATCATGAAGGCAAACGCAATGAGTACGATGAGCAGAAGGACGAGGGGCAAGAGGAGTTGCAGGGTCGTTTGGCCACTGATGTTGAAGTATTCTGTTATTGGCTTGTTTCTCAAATGTATTTCTCCGGAAGGCTTTTTTTATATGGGAAGAAGATTTTGAGAGCTGCTTTGGGAGGGAAAAGATTATCTTTTGACGATCTGACTCTGAATACCCCTTGACTTCAGCTCATGGTATTGCTGCTCTGCGCCCTTCCTTGTTATAAAAGCACCCACATAGAGTCGGGATTCTCCATCCTCGCCTTTTATGACATATGGAAAGTATCCCATCCTTTTCAGCGACAAAAGCCTATTTTCTAGCTCGCTTGACTGCTCATAGGTGCCGATCAAGGTCGCAAAAGCCGTTTTCTTGACTGTGCCCTCCCTGAGCCTATGACGCTCTTTAAACTTCTCCGCCTTCTCACGATCCTGGAAATGTCCCGTAAACACCCTGAACCATATCCCCTTTTCATGGAAATCAACTTTGGAACAATAGGGGGATAGGCCCTTTTGGTCATACAGGGAAATGGCCCTTTTGGCCCGCTCCAGGGTCCGGAACGACCCCAGGTAGAGGGAATAGGGGTGCGAGAGAGCTTTTTTCGCAATCGCTGGCCCCTTGCTTTGCACAGAGACGGTTTCGGGTTTTCTCTCCGTGGGAGCCTTAGAAATACCCTTGTCGGTTGGGGTCACACTTTCGACCTCAGGTTTCTTCTCAGATACCAAAGCCTTTGGCCTGACAATGATTGTATCCGGTTTCTTTACGGAGGCCGTTCTTGAGGTCTCTTTCTGGAGCGTAATCACGCTTTGAGCCTCAGGCTTCTTCACAGGTACAGCAGGCTTGGGCGTGGGGCTGATTCTCTCTGGTTTTCTGGACAACACCGTCTTTGAGGTACTTTCCTCGACCAACGGCTTCCTCTGATCCGCCACACCTTTTGTCACGGGTGGAGTCTTAGGCGTAGGCTTTTTGACCTGAGACTCCGCTTTTGCCTTGGAGACCCTTTGATTGGGCTGCTTTCTCCTCTCCGCTGATCTCACTCTATCCTTTCTGATCGATTTTCCCGTTCCTGGCGGTTTGAAAGGATCTATGACGCCGCTCTGCCAGAGGAGACCGCCCGTGAGCAGCGCCATGGCCACCAATATAAGGGCCACTTTCCGCTTGCTCAGCCCCTTTGCACCCTTGTCTTGGAGTCCTTCTGCCTTTTCTCCTGCAGGGATCTTCTGCCCCTCTTTCGGCTTGTGTTCTCGTTTCTTTCCTATAAATGAAAATAGATTTCGCCTCTCGGCCTTTTTCCTGTGCTTCTCTTCACCATATGCATAGTAGGTGCTGTAGTACTTATAATCCTGGAAATCGGGACTCACATCAGGCCTCATGCCATTGAGCACGACGCCCATGATATGGCATTTGACCTGCCGGAGTTGGGCGGTGGATCTTCTTAACAGTCCCCTGGATACGGTACCCACACGATATACCAAGAGAACCCCGTCCACCTTTGTCCCCAGGATAGCCGCATCGGCCGTGGAGAGAATGGGCGTGGAATCGAATAAGACAATATCATATTCCTTTTTTGCCTCTTCTATGAAAGCCGTCAGGCGCTCAGACTCTATCAACTCGGCAGGGTTAGGCGGTATGGGTCCACTCGTGATGAGGTGGAGATTGTCTAGACCGGGTGTCATCATGACCTCATCTGTGCTCATCTGCCCCATGATCATATCTGTCACCGTTTTGACCGTATCACGCCAGGGATAGTTCCCCATCAAGATATCCGTGAGTCCGGGAGTCATCTCCACGCCAAACACTTTATCGATGGCGGGCTTTCTTAAATCAGAGCCAACCAGGAGCACCTTCATTCCAGCCTGAGCTATGGTGACGGCCAAATTCACAGCGACCATGGTCTTTCCCTCTTCAGGAGAAGTGCTGGCAATACCAATAGTCGCTATTTTTTTCTCCGCCTCTTTAAAATGAATGTTGGTCCTGAGCGCCCGAAAACTCTCTGCCATCATGGACTTGGGAACAAAATGGGATATGAGATACACCAACTGCTTTTCGGTGGACTCTTTGATGCCCTTCGGATACTTTTCCCTCAATCCATCCCTTATGTCCTTGGCATCTGCTTGGGGGACGATACCCAGAACCTGAGTCCCGAGGGTCTCCTCCACGTCTTCTATGGCGCCCAGCGAGGTATCAAAGGTCTCCACCACGAAACCTATGACTATACCAAGAACCAGGCCGATAATAATGCCCACGGCTCCGGTGGCCACCGTCTTTGGGGGGTTGATAGGAGCGCTTGGGGGGAGGGCGGGTTTGACAATCGTGATTTCCTCTGGTTTCTCAGCCTGTCTGATCAATGCCTCCTGATTTTTTCGCTCCAGAAGGGCAGTCATGTCATTGTATGAATCCACCCTTCTCTTCAGGCGGTCAAACTCCAGCTTTTTGTCCATCAAGACCTGGGTCTTCTTGTCCACTTTTTCCAGCTCTTTATTCAAATCGCTCTCTCTCTTTTCCAATCCAGCGATCTGAAGCTGAAGAAGAATCGCCATTTTCCTTGCATTTTCAATAATTTTGCGGCCGATTGCCACCACTTCAGGATGCTGGGGGGTAAAATCTTCCAGCAATGTGTCTTTTTTGAGCAGGAGGCCTACCAAGGCGTCGTTTGTGCTCTGATACTGGGCCGTGGCCCTCGTCGAAAAAAAGTCGTGACCTGAACCGTACGGATCCTCTATAAATTGACTCAACCGCAGGCGTATGCCTTCTAGTTCCCCTTTATCTTCCTGGACCTGTCTGATGCCATTCTGGATTTCTTGGGCCCTTGCCAAGAGGACTTCGCTTTGAAGGTCGAGGGAAATGAGCTGATTTTTTTGGCTAAAGCTGTTGAACTCCTCTTCAGATTTCCGGAGCTTTTCTCGCACCGCCGTGAGCTGCTCCCGAATGTATTTCAGTGCCTCTGTGGTGCGCTTCATCTGCTGCTCAGCATGCAGTTCTTTATACGTCAGGGCAATGGTGTTGGCGAGCCTCTGAGCCAAGAGGGCGCGACTATCTGTGACCTTAATATGGAGGATATTTGTCAGATTCTCCCTTTCCACCTCTACTTTGGACTGAAGGCCTTCTGCGATGCGAGCTACGTTCTGTTTCGACTCCCCGCCTTTTTTCCCTTGCCGCGGGATCATCCCCAATTTTTCGGCCACTTTTTGGAAAACGGGATAGCTCTTGATAACCGTAATTTGGGTCTCGATGTCATCACCGCCGGACCAGGTAATCGTCCTGGCGTAAAGCCCTTCCACAGTGGTCTCTTTTTCAAACTTTATACTGCAGATGGCGGTATAGAGGGGATCGGGGGCCCTAAGGATGGCGAAAGAGGTGCTAAAAAGACCTAGAACAATGGTGATAAAAATGACGACGAATTTCCTCTTTTTCAGGATACGCCAATATTCTCTGAGATTTATATCGTACTGTGCCAAAAGAACTCCTTGCCCTGTATGTCGTTAGCTCTAATCGAGCCCATCAAGATGAAACGGTTGTCTATTGAGACCAGGGAGGAAATAGAGTGCGGGACGCCTTAGTCTACTAAGAGCCCCCTCCCTTCAGCCGTGTAGTACGCATCAAACCGTCCCGGATACAAGATAAGCTCAAGTAAGGGCTTTGTATTTTCGATCCAATCATTGATATCCCCTATCAGCATGCGGGGAATATAAACCAGGTCTCCATCCTGAAGCCGTATGTTCTGGCCCAAGTCCGCCTTTCTCAACAAGGCCTTCACGTCCGACATCATCACAAGGGGTTCTTTGCCCTGTTCATATCCTCTCACAATCAGGGTATTTTCCTCCTTGGCCAACCGGGTAATACTGCCGGCCAGAGAGAGGGCCGCCAACAGATCCTGGGCATCCTTGAGGGGATAGATTCCCTGCTTCACCACCTCTCCCATCACGTATACCCGTTCACCAAACTCTGGCAATTCGGGGATATCCACCGTATCTCCATCGTCGATGATCACATTCTGGCTCAGGTCGCCCTTCTCAATGATGTCGAAAAGATTAATAACATAGGCGCGCCCTCCCCTGATGAGCCTTGTGCTCTTTATGTCCGCATCCACGGTGTAACCCCCCGCCTGACCTATCAGATCCAAAAGCGTCGTCTTTCCTTCCAGGTAGATGGTGCCACTGGCCGCCTCAGTGGTTTGCCGGGCCCTCAAGGCGGCAAATTCCCCTATGACCGTGGCCTTCTTGCTCTTGAATTCCTTGACCAAGACGTCTATCCTGGGATTTCTTATGTAGCTGGATAACTTCCTGGTCAGAACCCGGTCCAGTTCACTGGGGGTGAGCCCTACCGCATCCAGGTCATCGATGAATGAATAAGAAATCCTGCCCCTGCTATTTACCGTAACCGTTGTTGTCCTCACCTTGTCACCAATGTGGGAATTGATTTCTAGGACATCAAGAGGACCAATACGGTATTCGGGCATACCAGCCGTTTCAGCGAAAACCTTATTTTCCTTCACCCTGCTCATCTCCCTGATCAGGTCCTTGTCTTCCAGGCTAGGCAGCCTTGAGAGCACCCTCTGATCTTCTGCAAGGGCCAAGTCCTTCACGGGCGTCCCCCTGACGGCCGTTGAGGAATAACAGGCCGGGAGAAGAAAAAGCATGAATATAAAGGTTCCAAGAAATGCTATAGGTGAACGATTGTATCTCATCTTTTTTTCGCTTCTCATTTCTCTCACCATCAAAAGTTTTCTTAAAGATTGCTCCTTCATGGGAGATCTCTTGGATGAATGCTCTCGGTGATGTAGAGCAAAGGATTATCCGATAGTTTAACAACTTCCCTTCTCTCCATTTTGCCCCCGGTGCTATTATAAAGAACCTCAATGGTGGGCCTCAGAGGCTGGTGCTTATCCGTGGATATCACCCGTCCTATGGACTTGTTGTTCAACATCACATACGTGTTCACGGGGAAAAGGGTAATCCGATTTAGAAAGACTTTTCGGATATTTGCCGGAAACTCTCCTTTGGCCTCCTCAACGATTTGCTTGATGGCATCCGTCTGCACTATTTTGTCTCGGTAGGGTCTGTCACTTGTCATGGCCACATACATATCCGTCAGACCTATAACGGACGAGAGCTCGTAGATCTCTCCCCCCTTCAGCCCATACGGGTAACCCGAGCCATCTGTTCTCTCATGCACCTGAACGGCCACTTCAGCCAGCCACCGGTACCTCTCACCCATCTGATCAAGGATCTCATAACTCTTCTTGGGGTGTTCCCTGATCATTGTCATTTCGCTGTCATTAAGGCTTCCCTTCTTTTCGAGGATGTTGTCTGGTATCTTGTACATGCCCACGTTTTCCAGAAGCGCAGCAAGCCCCAATTTCAATAGCATCTTTATGTCGTAACCCAATCCTTGCCCGAGAATCAGCGATATAAAAGTAACGCGAACGTTATGGACAAGGAGCCAGTCGTAATCAGCAGGAGCGAACATGGTATATTCATAGAGCTTGTCAACCAGATCTTTATTGAGAATGTAATGAAGATCAGAGAGAATAGGAGATGGGCTTATCCCTTGCTCACTCATGGCCCTGCTCCGACTATCAATTGCCCTCTCGATAAACCTTTCATAGTAGGTGATGACCTCTGGACCCCATTCCTCTCCCAATGAGGGGGCTGCAGAAGCCTTTTTTCCCCTCACCTTCAGAATCTGGGTATCACTCATCACCCTTGAGATTTGAGAATCACTCAGCCTCAGGTCTTCACCTTCAGCTGTGGCTTCAGCGGATTCTTTGGTGGGTTCCTTTTTCTCCCCATCCGTTATGATATCAGAAAAGCGCACCATCGCTTATAATATCCTCGATGATTTGTGGGTCTATCACCTTCCCATTCTTGCTGAACCCGATCAAAAGAGATAGATCACACAAATTGTTGATCTTTCTTGGCACTCCTTCAGTGATTTCGTAAATCCTCTCCATGGCCTCCGGGGTAAATACGTTGTCTTCTCCACCTGCCTTATCTTGCCGGAAAGTGATATACCGGACCGTATCATCCTGGTCAAAAGGCGTTAAATGGTACTTGATGGCGATTCTCTGCTCCAACTGCTCGATGCTTTTAATTTTAGCCCTCAGCTCCGGCTGGCCCACGAGAATCACATTGATGAGAAAACGATCATTGAGTTGAAAATTGAGCAGAAGCCTTACTTCTTCAAAGGCCGATTCACTGAGCACCTGGGCCTCATCCACGATCAAAAGCGTCTCCCTGTTGGTTTTCATATTCTCGATCATCTTGTCGTTTAACAATCGAAGGCATTGCACCTTGCTGTCAGGCACATCCGTCATACCGAACTGGTATAAGACCTCTTGTAAGAACTCTAAGGGCTCAAGCTTGGGATTAACGATGAGGCCGATATCAAATTGTTCGACTGAGAGTTCCTGCACATAGACCTTGGTCAGGGTCGTCTTCCCGCATCCAATATCCCCGGAGAGCATGGCACCACCCTTTCGCATCTTGGCGGCATAAATAAGGCGGGTTAGGCCCTCTTCATGGGTCTTGGAAAGATAGAAAAAATCCGGATCAGGCACATTTTCAAATGGGAATTTCCGGAATCCCCAGTAGTCAAGATACATAGTGGTCCATTTTAAGTCTATTTATCAAAGATTATACTTAAAATTAGTTATTTGTCAATATATAACACAAGAATTATATAAACTTATATATAATTATAAGATCCCTATTATATAATATAGGGAAATCATCATGTCACATGCCTCATATCTTTCCAGGGCCATGCGAAACGCATGTCCTGAAGTTCTTTCTGCTTTGGGCGTCTCATCCTTTTGGGCGACGCATGCAAAAGATCCCCATCATTGCCAAGGGGAGGCGACCACCAGGATGGTACAGTCTTCCTGGTCCGAACTGGTCAGAGCGTGTTCCGACCCCACGGGTACCCAGATGGCATCGCCTGGGCCCACATGCCTCGTTTCCTCATCCACCTGCATCTCCCCTTCCCCGCTCAATATGAAATAGATCTCCTCCATGGGATCCCTATGGGCCTCAATCCTCTTTCCCCTTTCCAATCTTGCGATGGCCAGGAAACCTATTTCTCTCAGGATTCGGCGATCCAGGATCATCTGTGCGATGGCCCCCCCATGGGCAATATAAGTGGTCTCCAGGACCTCCTTATCCTGCACGTTTCTTACGATCATGCCATCTCTCCTCAGACGAGATTTGAAACCGAAGGCCTGGTAAGCTGATACATCCACCCATTTGATCTTGATTACAATGGGAGATATAGCTTAAACTGAGGCTCAGTCCCGTGAACAAGGCGGGCATCCCCAAAATCGGAATGGAAAGCCTGGGATTCCGGGGGTCGCCCGCTGTTTCCAACATGCTGAAATTGTTATTATAACGTAAATCTAGGGGGTTTGACAAATGGAAAAAGGGCGCTTGGATCCCCGGTTGAGACTCATCCAGCAGGCGCAGATAAAGGGAAAAGTGGTCCTCGTCAGAGTGGATCACAATGTGGTCAAGAAGGGGAAAATAAAAGATCCCTATCGGATCGACGTGACTCTGAAAACGATTCAGACCATAGCGGAAAGTGGGGGGTACCCCATATTGATGACCCATATTGGCAGGCCAAGGGACAAGAAAACCGGGCGAATAGAATGCAAAGAACAGGAATCGGTACGGCCCATTATCCCCTACATCGAGGAAAGACTCCTCAATGAGATCGTTGTACCGGATTTTCCCATTGACCCCCAATGGGGTATCACCCAGCTAGATGACGCCATGGGGGCCCATATCGAAGACCTCAAAAAGGGCAAAATGGGGATGATATACCTGCCCAACATTCGTTGGTTTCAGGGGGAACAGGGCTCGGGAGATGAAAGGGAGCGATTTGCAGAGTGGCTTGCCGGGTTAGGTGATCTCTATGTCAATGATGCCTTCAGTGCTTGGCGTGCCCATGGATCCACCTATGATATTACGAAGCACCTCCCCTCCTATGCGGGGTTTCAGCTCCAAGAAGAGCTCTTGAATATCCATAGGGTCCTTAATCCCACGAGGCCCTTTGTGGCCGTGATTGCTGGGGCCAAATATGATACTAAGATTGGGCCCATCCAGGCCCTCTACCATAGGGCAGACCATGTCATACTGGGCGGTCTCATATACAATGTCTACCTTGCTGCTAAATATGGGGTAACCATTTCTGGGGTCTCTGAGGAAGAGAGCATTCAAGCCATGGAACTCGTGGATCTGGATGGAAGGCAAAAGAAAATCCTGGAAATCCCCGACCTGGTGGAGTCTGAGACCTTGGAGGGGAAAATTGAGGGCCGTTATAAAACCATTCATGTTGAGAGCATGAAGCAAGGTAACAGGTTTGAGTATCTCCTCGATTTAGATCCTCAATCCCTAGAAATGGATAGAATCGTGGAGATCATTCGTGATGCAAAGACCATCTTCGTCAATGCGGTGATGGGATTGACCCCGCCTTTTTTCGAGGGGACTCAGGCCCTGTATAGATTGATTGCCTCCAACCCAGACGCCATGAAATTGTTTGCCGGAGGGGATACGCTGCAAGAGTTGAGAGATCTCTGTCCCGAAATCTATCAGGCAGGCCTGCAGGCCCCTGACTTTTACTACTTTACGGGCGGGGGAAGTGTCCTCACGACCCTGGAGCAAGGGAATCCCTATGAACTGAAACCTGTAAAAGCATTAATGGACTAATTCCATAAGCTGAGCCTCTTTACTTTTTTTGTCTGGCTTCGCAGCTTCGCCATTAGACAGCTAAAGACCCGGAACAAATACTTTGGAAATTGTCGAAAAAGCAGCTTCTGAGAGGCTGATGGAAAATGTCCATATGCAAGGCTTCCGAAACTGGGGACCCGCCCGCAGGGTGGGGAGTCCAAGCGAAGCGCGGACAAATCCCGAGGAATGAGGCGTAC
>Ga0209427_10008238_pt1 | contig 11746 bp, 15 predicted proteins | sample DeeMarSWOR136_30_FD_187465 | JGI IMG/M metagenome (GOLD analysis project Ga0209427, IMG submission 187465) | Marine sediment microbial communities from White Oak River estuary, North Carolina - WOR-1-36_30 (SPAdes) (version 2) | ecosystem: Environmental > Aquatic > Marine > Intertidal zone >... | reverse complement strand
AGGAAGATCCTATAAAAATAAAAAAAGAGATTGAACGCCTTGAGACTATTATTGAAACAGAAGCTATTTCTTTCCAAAAAGAGCAGAAAATGATGAAGCAGATAAAGGAATTAAAGAGAAAATGCAAGGAAGCAGAAAAAGTAAGCAATGTCTGGGAAAAAATACACAAGGTGTCAAAAGAGATTGACGAGTTAAAGAAAAAATCAGAAACTGAACACAAGACAGTTCAGGCAAGGGCCAAAGAAAGCCAGACAAAACATGAAGAAGTCCTGGATATGTCAAAAGAAGTTGACAAGCTAAAGGCAAAAGAAGAGGAATCATTAAAGCAGTTTGTGAAATTCAAGCAGAAATTCATGGAAATCAATGAGGACCTTCAGAAAAGGTTAATCGAGATGAACAAGCTGAAGGAGGAAATGGACAAATTCAGGCAGATAAAGAAAAAAGAAAAAGAAAAACAGGAAAAATCAAAACTCAAGGAAAAAGAGGATGTTGTAAAAGAAAAATTAAAAAGAGGTAAAAAAATAACAACAGAAGACTTATTGGTGCTGCAGCAAAGCCCAGATGAAGAATAATCAACGATCAAGCATTCTTTCTATCCAGCGTTCTCTGGCTTGTTTCTCAATTTCTTCCAAAGGCACATTTCTGTCTATAAGTGATTTCACTTCAACACTATTAAGTCCTGCATTATATTTAACATTAATTAATGCATACTTGTTGGCAATCTCAGGAGAGATTGAATTTTCGCAGAATTTGATTATACTCCATGCATCAAAAGAATCATGATAAGAACTTGCAACATCTGCGCTGATCCCTTCTTTGATAAGACACTTAATTTCTTGTGAATCATTGAATCTTGAAAAATAAGGCGCTGCTTTTTCTCCAGTTATCCGTTCTTCAGCCAGGTCAATTATATAGCTTGTATAATTCTTCAAGTCAGTTTTAACATAAGTGTTGACAATTACAGCATCAACCCCTGCTTCTCTAAAGCGTTTGATGTCATAACTGCCATAAGCGCAGGAATATCCAGGTTCCCTTTGGTCAGATATGTCATCATTTTGATATGCTGTAGTTTCTGTTTTAGGCGTTTCTTTGGCAGGCTGTTCTGAATCGCAGCCTGAAATAGCTGCAGCAAGTGCAAATACAATAGCTGCAAGTGTTTTGTTCATTTTACCACCCATTATCTATTGCTAAGTGTTAAATTTGAGAATATTTAAATATTAGTTGTCATATATTATGACTACTATGTATCAAGAGCTTATGGAATTGGGATTCAACCGGAATGAAGCAAAAGTATATGCATCTCTGATTAAGTTTGGAAATGCAGATGCCAGCCAGATAATCAAGGATACCAAGTTTCATAAGAATATAGTATATGACAACCTTGAAAAGCTGATTGACAAAGGTTTGGTTACTTTTGTAATAGAAAAAGGAAGAAAGGTATTCAAAATTGCCCCCCCGAACATGCTGGTCCAGCTATTTGAAGAGCAGCAGGCTAATTTAAGTAAAAAAAAGCAAAAAGCAAAAAAACTGGCGCAGGTAATTAAAAAATCCCGGAAAAAGGCAAGGCACAAGCAGGAGGCCATGGTTTACAGGGGCGTAAAAGGCATAAAATCATTTTATAATCAGTTGATGGAGATAGGCAAAGATTATGTTGTGTTTGGAGCTCCAGAAGAGTCAGTTGAAGTTATGGGGGAGCTGTTTTGGCTGAATTTCAATAAGAAACTGCTTGAGAAAAATATTAGATGCAGGCTGATTTTCAATCCCTCAATAAGGGAGCATGGGGATCTGATAAAGGACAGGCATGTAAAGATAAGGTATTTTGATTATGATTTTGAGCCAAAGACAGAAACCAATGTGCAGGGCGACAGGGTTGCAATAATTGTGTGGACAGATGAGCCTGTGCTTTTTTTGATACAGGACAAGTTCGTAGCTGGGAGTTATAAAGAATATTTTGAAGAAATGTGGAAAAAATCAGTTGAATAAGGTTATTTCTTCTCTTCCTTTTTCTCAGGTTTCTTTTCTTCCTTAGGCTCTTCCTTTTTTGCCTTGCCTAAAAACTCAGTATAACCGCATTTCCCGCATGTAAGCCTGCCTTTGTGTGCCGCAAGAAAGATCCCTTTTCCGCATTTAGGGCAGTTTTTGTTTTTCCTCTTCAAGCCTTCGCCAGTTTTTTCATAAAGAGTATGAGGCTTTACAGATTTCTTTGGTTTTTTTGTTTTCTTTGCCATTATTTCTCACCTTCTTCCTTCTTTTCTTCAGCAGGCTTTTCTTCTTTCTTCTCTTCAGCTGCTTCAGCAGGCTTCTCCTCTGTTGGCTTCTTTGCTTTTTCAGATGGGGCAGGTTCTATCTTCTCCATTGCCTTCTTATCCTCATAGATATTTGCAATAATCTTCACCCTGGATTCTCCGTAAGAAGGATATATATGCTTGACTGCAATTAATGATTCATCTGCATCCAATTGTTTTGCAAGCGCCTTCCTAATAACCTCATAGCCAGGTGTTGGCCCTTCATGAACCATTTCAGCAATAATCTCTACTCTGGACAATAGTTTGTTATCCTTTTTCTCAATGATTTTTAATTCCATGTTCTTACCTCACTTTAATTGCATACTCCCCTTTAACAGTAATCCCCATCTTTTTTGCAATATCAGATTTGTTTGGGTCAATGATGAAAATCCTGCCCTGCCAGTTTGTAGAAAACTGGTTTCCGTGGCATATAGGGCACTCATTTCCTGTTACAAAGATTTTGCATTTCTTGCATGCTTTTTTCTTCATTCAAACCACCATTATTTTTTCTTTTTCTCTTCAGTCTTTTTTTCTTTTTTTGCTTCTTTTTCTTCTTTTTTAGGTTTCTCCTCAGCTTCTTCTTTCTGCTCTTCCTCAATCCAGTCAACCCTTCCTAAACCAGGCTGCCTCATTGTCAGTCCAAGCTTGGGGTTTGTTGGGTCTTTAAAGCTCACAGCAATGATTCGTGCAACGCATTTGTCGCCGACCTTCAATACCCTCTTGCTCTCTTTTCCTGTAAGCACCTTCTCCTTTGAAAAGGAAACAAAGTCATCCATTGTCTGTGATATGTGAATCATGCCTTCAATTGGGCCCACGCTTATAAACGCCCCGAAGTCAGTAATGTCCTTTATTCTTCCGTGCACAACCTCTTGAAGCTCTGGCTTGAACACAAGCAAATCAAATGCAGTTTCATAATATGAAGCCCCGTCGCCAGGGATTATAATGCCTTCCCTTACCTCTTTTATCTTGCTTACATCTATTGCAATACCTAAATCCTTGGAGATATATCCCTCATACTCTGCCTTGATCCTTTTCAAAACAGCTTCTTCCCGTGACAGATTAAATAAATCCGGAGGAACACGTATATGGTCCCTTATCTCAGTTTTATAGAACATTTGGTTTACCTCAATACCAGCAGCATCTAAGACCACTGGTATTTCATTTTAGAGTAGAATATGCCCAGCCATTTATAAAGATTGCGCTTGTTTCCATAGGTAATTAAAATATTGCTTATATGAATTCATTATTTCTTTGCTTCTTATCAATACAGCCATAGGGTTCTTTGACCAAAGGATAATTGAAACAAAATCTTCAAAAATATATATTCCTGTTAATGATGCAAATTCAGTTTTTAATATCTTGACTTTTGTATAAGACATATTTTTAAGTTCTTCTGCCCTCTTTCTGGAGCCCTCAGGAAAAATAAACTTAATAGATATTTTTTTCTTTATCCTAATCTTGTGGAATTTTGGCAGGATATATTTAAGGCAAAACTTCATTCCTTCAGCTTCTTCTGAGTAGCTTCCAAGAGCAAGGATTTCTTTTGTATTGTACATGTATTCCAATACAGACTGTATCCCTTTATTGCCTTTAAACAAAGTTACATCCTGGGGCTCTTTGGAAAGAAGTCTCATTGCATTTAATTCAGGCATCATCTTTTTGATTATAGCTTTCTCTTCCTGCAGTTCATCCTCTTTTTTTTCAATAAAATCAATAAGCCGCTCTGGCAGCATTGCCTCAAAATATTTCCTGTTTGCCTTAATTACATAAGAAACAAGCCCCTTATCCATCAATCGTTCTAGTGTATCATAAACACCAGCCCTGTGTAAATCTGTCTTCTTTATAATATCCCCTGCAGTAACTGAACCAAGTTTCAGCAATGCAAGATACACCTTTATCTCATTTCCAGTTAATCCAATCTTCTCAAGTATCTTGATATCCATGACAAATAGATAATATCTTTCTGCTATATAAATATTGTCATACTAGCTTAGGACAACTATATTTTAAATAAACAAGTTTGTACAACTGTAACATAACAAATCAAAGGTGATATTCATGAAAAAACTGGAAATTGTTTGCTTGGGAAACAACGGCAGAAGCCCAATAGCAGAAGCTGTTTTTAGGGACGAAGCCAAAAAACAAGGCATCGAGAAAGAAGTAGAAATAACATCTTCTGGAGTCTATGTCAACACAAGGCATCCTTTTGAGATGCTTGTCAAGACAATGCAGAAAACACTTGACAATCCTGCATTGGATATCTATGGCTCTGAAACAGATGAAGTAAGAAAAATATTGGAAGATCCTGAAACAAAGCAGAGATATGAAAATGACCCTGAATTCAGAGAGCAGTTTCTTTATTATTTTGACCAGACATACAGGCTGTTCCAGTCAGCAGATGTTGCATTTAGAAATAATGTTCTTGCAAGGCATGGTTTAAGATATGAGAGCGAAAGGCATCAGTTCCCTTCGCAAGAAGGACTTGACTATGTCCTTACAGCAACAAAAGCATTAGTAGAGCCAGCAAGAGAACTCGTCAAAAATCCAGAAACAATTGTAACCTCACTTCCAGAATTCACAGGAACAGAAGACATCAAAGGAGGCTTCGGGAAATTTGACATAAATTTCTATGAAAATCTCTGTCAGGGAATGAAGGATATTGCTCCGATAGTTCTGGAAAAGGTGATAAAATATGAATAGGTATATGCCAGAGAGCAGGATAATAAGAGCTAAAAAAAGCATATTTTATTTCCCAAGATTAAGCATGTCTGGATTGGAAAAATTAAGAGATATAATTCAAGAAGAAAAAAAGATAAGATGCTTTGGAAAAGTATGCAAGGATAAATCAATACCTAAGAATACTGGAGAGTACATAGATGATAAGCATGAAGGAAAACAATGTGCATCAGATTCATATTTTACTGAAGTGTATTATGATAGTGGCTCTTTTGATTATTCTGGAGAATATGATTATCTGATGGTTAAATCAGATCAGTCTTCTGTTGTTATTGATGGCTACATACATACACATTTACTTCCTGTTAAAGGTTATGAAAAAGATTATCCAGGTCTTTCTAAAGAGAAGAAAATAGAAGCAAGAGAAGTTAATGTCTACGTATCAGAATATAGAGAACCCTATGTTAGCAATCTAGAGGGAGTATTAAATTTTATTATAAAGCCCATTGTATATAGGCATCCCGCAAGATTAGATTTGGAAAAAAGAATAAAATCATCTGTAAAAAATGAAATGGCTCAAAAGGTTTGAATCAAGGCATCCACTGTTGAATATGCATACCTATTGCAAGACATTTAATAGTGAAAGTGCGGGGTGTGAAAATAAGAATGCATTAGTAACATCAGAGAAAGGCAAAGTGGTATTTTACAGGTTAAAAGAAGAGAACAAAAAACTAAGAGAGCTATGGAAGCAGAAATATCTGGACAAAGAATATATGGACGAGCGTTTTAAATGGATTAACCAGGCTTTAGAAAATGCAGAAAATTTTGTAAATAAAATAAAAAATCTCCTGGTTGAAAAATTAGCAAATGAGGGATTATATGAATTATATAAGGAATATGTTGATATCTTTCTCAGGATATTCCAGGGATACAATCTGTCACAGCCAGAAGTCCCTGCTGTCTGTGAAGAAGAATTAAAAAATCTAATCTCAAAAAAATCAGATAAGTTAATTGAAATATTTTCAGTTATAACAACTTCTTCAAAGATGAGTTTTCTAAAACAGGAAGAGCTTGATTGGTTAAAATTGCTTCTTGAGATAAAGGAATACGGCCTGATGCCTGAAATAATGGACAAGATAAATCTGCATTCAGGTAAATATGGCTGGATTTCAACGCAGGAAAATCTTCCATTTCTCGATGCAAGGCATTTCGTCAGTCTTGCAAAAGAAAATAAAGAGGATAAAGAAACAATAAGGAAAAATATTGATAAAATCAAAAACAATCCAGAACAAATTAAAAACAAAAGAAAGGATATTTTAAATAAATTAAAAGATAAAAAAATTGAACAGCACAGCAAAACCCTTAGAAAAGCAGGTCATCTAAGGCTATTATTAAGGCTTGCCTGGACAAAAACCTCTTATTTCTCAAGAAATCTTTTTACAGAAATAGGAAACAGGATTGGATTAACTTATGAAGAAACAAGGTACTGTTTTCCAGAAGAGATTAAAGACGCCTTAACAAGCAAAAAAATTTTGGATAAGAATGATCTCAATGAAAGAATGGAAAAATACCTTATGCTTCTTAATGAGGGGAATTTTGAATTTTACACAGGGAAAAGAGCAGAAGAAATAAAAAATAGGGAGATTATCAAAGAAGAAATAAAAACAAGTGAAGTAAAAGGCAGCTGTGCAAATCCTGGATTTGTCAGAGGAAGGGTAAAGATTATCCATTCACATGTTGATGACCAGATTGAAGAAGTAAAAAAAATGCAGCAAGGAGAGATACTTGTTGCAGGGCAGACAAAGCCCCAGCTGATAGTTGCATGCAGGAAAGCATCTGCAATTGTAACAGATGAAGGAGGCATTACTTGCCATGCTGCAATTGTATCAAGGGAATTTGGCATACCTTGTATTGTAGGGACAAGCATTGCAACAAAGGTCTTCAAAGATGGAGATATTATAGAAGTAGATGCAGCAAAAGGAATAGCAAGAAAAATCAGATAAGAACAAGCCTCTTCTTCTGCCTCATTGTAATTATCCTGGCACCCTTCTTCTTAACTCTTCTTTTCAAGCCAATATCCTGTGTTGCAACAACATCCCCTCGTTTCACAATTGAAACAATCAAATCATCAACATACCCTTTTCTATCTGTTTTAATGACGCCAACCTTTTTTGCCTTCATCAGCTCTAATCCTAATTTAGCGCCCCGTGCATCCCTGCTTTTTCCCATTCCCAGCCTTTCAAGCTCATCAATTGTCTTGTCAACAACATAAATCCTGTAAGAAAAATTACAAATCCTCCTTATTTCAGAAAATATATCCACACTAAACTGGCTTGGAATAAGTAAAAAGTTTGTATCAAGTATTATTTGTCTCATTTCTTGCTTATTCCTATCCTTATGCTCTGTGTCCCTACTCCAAATGAACTGGATTTAACCTTTCTGAAATAGTCATAAACCATATCATCAATTTTTCCTGTTTTGCATTGTACTTCAAAAACTGTCTGTGATTCATCTTCTCTTCTAACTACCACATATTCTGCTTTGTTAGAAACAACTCTTCCAGTATCTTCCTCAACCTCATAAGATACTTCTTTATGTTTTTCTTTCCTTAATGCATGAGAAATTTCAGTACAAATCCTTTTTAATGTTAATTTGTTTATTCCTAATAATATCTTTTCTTCTTTTGGTGAAAAACGTCTGTTATCAAAACCCTTGCAATTATCAGTATAATCATAGAGGTAACTAATAAGCCCTTTAACACAAGTTATTTCAAAATCTATCTCTGATTCACCTTCCTGTCTTATTACTTTATATTCAGCCTTGTCAGAAACAAGCATTGCCTTATCCCCTTCAAGGTTATAAAGAACTCCTTCATGCCCTTTTTCCTTTAGAGCTTCAGAAAGTTCTTCGCAAAAGTCAGATAATTCCATTTATCTCCCCTTAAACCATTTCATCATCTTTACAGCATCGCCGTAAATAGATGGGCTTTCACAGATAATAACAGCATTCTTTTTATATTTTTTCAAAGCCTTTGCAAGAGGCATAAAATATTGTTTTGTCATGTTCTTATGGGACCTTTCACCCTTAGGCCCGTAATTAATTCCGGAAAAATGGCAGTGCAGCAGCCCAACAGATTTAACTTTCTTTAAAATATCATTGTAGTCAATCTTTCCCTGGTACCTCGCATATAGGTGTGCAAAATCAACACAGATAGAACACCCTGTCTGTCTTTTTAATTTCATTATCTCTTCAACACTTCCAAACTGTGATGTTTTGCCGGTTGTTTCAGGAGCCAGCTTGACCTTCCATCTCTTTTGTTTAATCACCTTCTGCATATCCTGTATTGCCTTCTTGACATTCTCAAAACATTTCTTAGGCTCTTTTTTCCCATAATAAGCAGCATGAAAAACAATAACAGAAGCTCCCAGATAATGCCCCCTTTCACAGCTTGCAAGAATATGGTTCTTGCTTGTCTTGACTGTGCTCTTTTTCTCAGAATTTAAATTAACATAATAAGGGGCATGCACGCTCAACTTAATATCCAATTTCTTTGCCTTCTCGCCAACCTGCTTTGCAAGCTTGTTGCTCATCCTAACACCATAAGTGAATTCAACCTCAGCTGCATCCAATCTAAGCTTCTTAACCTTGTCTAGCCCGTCCAAAGCAGGCATGCCAAATCCAGCTGGCCCAAATCTAACTTTCATGGTTTCAATTTCTCAGGTTTCATTGCCTCAACCCTGATAAACTTCTTTGAAAACCTGGTAACAATTGCAGATAATACAATAGAATAAACTAAAAATGCAAGCATCAAGTCAAAGACATACTCTATCCCGGGATACACTATGCTCGTAATCAATGTCAGTGCAACAACAGCAACAGCAATCCCCTTAGGGACATTCAAAGTAATATAAAGCTTCTCACCAGCTGTAAATTGTTTTCTGCCAAATGAAATAATGACAGAAAATAATCTAACACCTAAAAATGCAACAAATAATGTTGCTGAAATAATAAAAAATGAAATTACTTCAGGGCTAAAGATATTTTTAAGATCTACCTGGATGATAAACCCAATCAATATAAACACAAGTATCTCTAGGAATGTTGAAAATATCTCTGAAAATTCTTTTATCTTCATCTTGTGCTTTAAATAAACATTGCCAAAAAATAACCCAAGTGTTGTAACAGCCAGCACACCATTGCCCCCAAGCTGTTCAGCAGCAACATATGTGATCAAGGCAGCAGTGATGATTGTCAAAGGGGACAAGGTAGGATGGTAAATCCTGCTGAAAACCTTGAAAATAATTAGTCCGATAAGAATCCCAACGCCAATCCCAGTTATAAACTGCTGTAAAAATGGAACAATCTGTGCTCCAAGCTGTGCAAGCACATATCCTTCTGAAGGAATCCCCCTCAGCAGATCAAGTACAAGGAATGGAATCAAGACAGCCAAAGGGGTATTCAATATAGATTCAACCTCTAAAAACTGGAATACCTTTGTTTTAACTCCTTTGAATGCAATAGTCACAGCAGAAGGGCTTGTTCCTGACATTGCAGCTGCAAAAAGTATTGCCAGTAAAGGGGAAATCCCTCTGACAATAAAAAAGGTAAGTGCAGAAAGCACAATCATGTTTATTATAAGGAATATCACAGATAATTTAAGCGCAGAAAGAGACACAGCATCAAACTCCCTTAACTTAAACCTGGAAGCTCCGTCAAACACAATAAGTGCAAGTGCAAAAATAGCCAGCCCAATCAGCATACTGCTCTTATAGTCAAATGCAATAAGCCTCTGGCCCCTGTAGCTGAGGTTTCCCAGCACAGCCCCGACTGCAATCAGCAAAAGGAAATTAGGAACTTTTATCTTCTTGGAGATAATCATGGTTATAAGCCCGACAAGAAGAATAATACCAACATAAGCCAGATACGTTAACGGAGTTGCCATCTTAACCTCTTTTTAAAAAATAGAGTATTCAGCTATATATATAACTTTCGTTAGAAAAAGAAGGTTTTTTATACAAAATCTATATACAATGCATTATGGAACTGCTGAAACAAATCTTAAAACAAATCAAGCCCTCAAAAGAAGAGGAGGCAGGAGTAAAGGAAAAAGTAGATATATTTCTTAAAAAAATAAATCCAAATTTAAAAGACGCAGAAGCAGCTTTAGGCGGCTCAGGTGCAAAAGGAACCTGGCTTGCAGGAGCGCATGATGTTGACATCTATGTTTCATTTGATTATGAAAAATACAAAGATATCTCAGACAAGCTCTCAGACATTCTTGAAAAAATCCTGAAAAAGATATTTCCAAAAGTAACAAGGCTTCACGGCAGTAGGGATTATTTCCAGATAAAAGAAGATAAATTCACATTTGAAATAATTCCAATACTAAAGATAGATTCTCCGGAAAAAGCATTGAACATAACAGATATAAGCCCCCTTCATGTAAGATGGGTAAGCAGCCACCAGGAATATAGTGATGAGGTAAGGCTGACAAAACAATTCTGCAAAGCAAACAATGTCTACGGGGCAGAATCATATATAAGGGGCTTCTCAGGATATGATTGTGAAGTTCTGACAATTTACTATAAAGGATTCCTGAATCTAATAAAAGCAGCTGCAAAATGGACTGAAAAAGTAATACTTGATCCTGAAAAACATTATAAAAATGAAAAAGATGCACTGCAGAGCCTTAATATTGCAAAAATATATGCCCCATTAATCCTTATTGACCCTGTTCAGGCAGAAAGAAATGTAGCAGCAGCATTAAATAAGGAAAAATTCAGCTTATTTAAGCAGGCATGCAAGCAATTTCTTAAAAAACCGGCAATTGATTTCTTCAAGGTAAAGGAAATAAGCATAAAAGACATAAAGCATAAAGCAAAAAGCAATAAATTAATCTTATTAGACGCAGTCTCATTAAAGGGAAAAGAAGATGTGATTGGCTCAAAGCTGTTAAAAGCATATGAGCATATTGCAAAACAGCTAATAAAAAATGATTTCAAGATAATTGAAAAAGGATGGACATGGGACAAGGAACAAAAAGCATTATTTTGGTATATCCTGGACAAGAAACCCCTGCTGTCCTATAAAAAATGGATAGGCCCCCCAATGCAGGCAGTCCACCATGTAATGGAATTTAAAAAAGCCCACAAAGGAGATAAAATCTACATTGAAAAAAACCGCGTCTGCGCAGATGTCAAAAGGAAATTCATAGAGCCAGAGCCATTCACAGAAAACATGATCAAAAAAGACCCATACATCCTTGAAAGAGTTAAAGAAATAAAATTACTTCTTTGAAATCTTCTCTATATGCCTGCACTTGGGATACTGGTCGCATGCAATAAATGCACCATAGATGCTTTTTCTAAGAACTAATTTTCCTTTCTTACATTTTGGGCATTTCTTTCCTTCTTTCTTACTTGAAACCTTCTTGCTTGGGCACTCTGGATTAATGCAGACCTCCTGCGGCCTTCTGCCTTTCCTGATAACAATAATCATTGGGTATTTGCATTCCTTGCACTCCTTGTCAGCAGTCTTTATCATGCCTGCCTTGGGCAGGCTGAAAACAGTCTTGCAGTCAGGGTATTTGTCGCATGCAATAAACCTGCCGTATTTTCCTTTTCTTATCTTTAAAACACCCTCTCCGCAGACAGGGCATACGCCGATTGTTTCTGCAATTCTCCTTGCTTCATACTTTGCCTCAGTAAGGTCCTTGCCAATCTTTTTTTCCTGTTTTCGGAATTTATCCAGTATCTTTTTCAAAATCTTTTTTGCTTCTTCAAGAA
>Ga0209427_10008237_pt1 | contig 11746 bp, 7 predicted proteins | sample DeeMarSWOR136_30_FD_187465 | JGI IMG/M metagenome (GOLD analysis project Ga0209427, IMG submission 187465) | Marine sediment microbial communities from White Oak River estuary, North Carolina - WOR-1-36_30 (SPAdes) (version 2) | ecosystem: Environmental > Aquatic > Marine > Intertidal zone >... | reverse complement strand
TGAGCGGCGTGTATAGCATGAGGCGTCGGCTTGATTTCCTGTAGTGGGCTAAGGATAGTAAAACTTCCCGTGTCGGCGCCCGGCCGGACACCTATTTCCAGCCAACGAGCATCCCCAGTAAAGACATCACGACCAAAATCCAATTCCGCTGTGAAATAGCCGTCTATGACATTAAGATTGTTTATATAGATGGTACTTCCCTGCTGAATACCCAGGCTGGCGTCGGGATTGTCGAAGACCTTGAACTGAATGTCATATTGGCCGTTTGCCGCGCTGCTGTCGTCTACGAGCCGCCCCTGGTAGGTAAACGCCGTCCCCATTGGCGCTGCCCCAACAAGCTCAATCGGGGAGACCAACAGCCCTAAAACCAAAATTGCCAAGACTTTTTTCGTTTTCATTTTTTCTCCTTCAAAGATTGTCTCTGTTCAAGCAGGGCCCGGCTACTATTGTCACGTCGCGTAATGCGCACACTCTAAGCGGCTCGTGATTGTTTTACAAAAACCTCCTGTTTGAATGCCATTTCAACGTCCTCCGAAAACTCCACTGGTATTAAGCATTTTAGTGTATCTTCAGACAATGTCAAGGTAAAAAGCCCTCGCTCCCAGGATAGGTAATCTGAAGACAGCGAGAGCCTGAAGGAGGACTATTAGCTTCCATGCCGACCTCCACCTGTCAATCATAACTATACCGATCCGAACGTCTATTGTGGTAACTACGCATTTTTCCTTGAAAAGCCCCTGCATAGCGGAGGGAGAGGGAACAACACCTTTGAGAAAGCGACGCAGGGGCTTGAGGACTGCTCAGTAGTCCTTGAAGCTTCTCATCCATTCAGGCCAATCGTCCGGCTGGCACCCACCTGCTTTCGTCCAGGGACCGTTTGTGTCGAACTGTCGGTGCCACTTGAGTTTCCACAACTCTTTGATCCCCACCTTTCTGACGGTGAAATTCAAAAAGACCATATTGGTTGTCCCATCGTGCCGGTTAATGCAGAAACGCCTCATACAAATAGGCCCGGCGTTTTCCGACTCGCCGTTGTAGTCCGGAGGCGTGTTCGTAGACAACGGGTGACCACCAAGGTAGAAGCAATCCAGAAAGAGCGGTACGGTGTCCGTGCCGGCAACGTCACTCTTCCTCCAGTGGTTTTCGGCCTCATAGCCCCACAAGGCCGCGCCTGTCGGATCATAAAGCCAATTGTTTATCCCGTAACTCGTGTAGAATCCTGCTCCTCCCGCCACATTGGTAGCTTCCCAAGCGATAAACGGATTCCGCCCCTGGCCCCAGGGTTTGGTGGCCATCGGGCACCAGCGTATCGCTTCGTCCTTGTAGTAGGGCTCTGCTGCAAACAACCAGTGGCCCACCTGCTTGCCATCCACGTTGCGTATGCCGTCCGGGAAGTAACCATCGTGATCGCCGGTGTACATCGACCAGATGAGACCCCAGTGGTGCAGGTTCATCTGGCAGGCGGTCGCCTTGGCCTGCTTCTTCACCCGGCCCAGTGCCGGCATCAATATCGCCAACAGCAACGCAATGATGGCAATCACGACCAGAAGCTCGATTAAAGTGAATCCCTCTCTTTCGCGCATAACTTTGGCCTTTTCTGTCGATAGGAATTCGCCGCTATACTTCAATGGTCTGATTATACCAAAGGCAACCGGAGTAGTGCAAGCCAAAAGCATCGCATAAGACAACGCCATCGTTTGGCATTCTCTCCTTCTAAGCTGTCGCAGGGCCGTCTTTTGCCATTTACGGGATACTATGCGCTTGTCAAGGGCGAATAGGACCGTGTGACATCTCATCTAACGTTATAGACTACAAACATTTACATGGCCAAACATCCCGATGGCAGTTTCGCCCATTTTCTGGTACAATTACGCCCTCAAAGAAGGTATTGCCATACTTTGGAGGAGGTTGAATAAGCTTGATGGATAAGAACCTCGACATCATCAGCTATGCTGTTACGTTGATCATGAAAGCGGCCATCGTAGCTTCCCGATTCTCAGGAATAATTCGTAAGCGAAGCCTCAAACGTCTCGCTGCCATGGATGCCGACACCAAAGACAAGGAGATCCTATTTCTGAAAGACAAGGTCTGCCAGCTCGAAACGCAGGTGTCGATGCTCCAGAAGCGGATTCAGAAACGACGGAAAAAGCCCCGATACACGCTTCGAGAGAGACTGTTTATCCTTTGGCATATCGAGACCTTCGGGATAGCCAGACGAAAAGTGACAGAGCATCTGGGCGTCTCCCGATCTACTCTTTACCGTTGGCTCCATCAGATCAATGATGCGAGGCGCACCCGGATTCCAGCCAACAAAACACCCCTGGAAATCGCGGTTCTGGTCTGGGACATCACGAAATCAAACATGGACTGGGGGCGTGTTCGGATTGCCAATCAACTGGCACTGCTGAACATCTTCATTTCAGCTTCTACGGTTCGCAATATCCTCAATAGCCCCAACCCTCGAAAGCCTAGTGGGCGCCCCATTGCGTCTACGAAAATGCAAGAGAAAATAGAGGCCAAGTCAATTCCCGCTTGGTATCCCAATCATGTCTGGTCTATCGACACAACAGAGGTATTGTACTGGGGGATATGGCCCACCCACATCTGTATGGCGATTGACCATTTCTCCCGCAAGATCATGTCTGTGACTCCACTTGAAGGGCGCAATGCCGGATGGATCAATAATGCCCTGGAAGGTGCGATCGATAAGCACGGATCGCCAAAACATATTATTTCGGATCAGGCCAGTGTCTTCACCGGAGGCGTCTTTGCAGAACTGCTGGATAGCTGGAATATAAGGCCGCGTTTTGGAGCCGTAGGCAAACATGGCTCAATCGCTGTCACGGAGAGAGTGATCAAAACCTTGAAATATGAATGGCTGAAACACGTATCATTCATTAAGAACTTTGATCATCTGGTCAAGTTGTGTGAGGAGTTCGAGGATTGGTATAACCGTTGGCGGCCGCATATGTCCTTGGATGGTCTTCGACCTGACGACGTCTACTACTCTGAAAAGCCAAGCAAGCCTGAGCGTGATTCAAAAAGAGTTCCAAACAATATTGAACAACATCTGTTCCGGGAAACACGAGTCACTGGGTATCGCCTGAGGGACGTTGCGTAGTCCTTATATTCTGTTCTCCTCATACCAGGAGGCAGAAGGCCCGTCGTTGAATCAACAATCCTACGAATGTTTGACTGACACCGAGTTCATTTACCAATATCGAGGCAGTAGACTCGCCAAAACTGTCCCACTCATGGACTTTTCAGAGAGCCCACAGGGCATGTTATGCCACTCTACAACGGTCCCATTTTGGCTTGACAAGCACACTCTGCTTCTTCATAACGTTCCTGTACTTTGTAGAGCATGGCTAATTCGTGCATGGACTCAAAGCAAGCAGGATGGTCGTTGCCCAGTTTGCTCTGTCTACCGTCTAATGCTTGGCGGAGCAAGGATTCTGCCTCCACGTATTGGCCTTGCCCTCGGTGGAGCACGCCGAGATCGTTGATGATTTGCAGCGTTAGGGGATGGTCACCTCCGAAAAGACCGCTCGTGATCTCCAAGGATTCTTCCAGAAGTGGTTTTGCTTGATCATATTGTCCCTGAGTCAAGTACATAGTACCCAGCCCATACAATGAGTATGTGGAAAGAAAATGTGTATTGCCCAGCACTCGACGAGCTGTGCACAATGCCTTGTCAAACAGCGATTCGGCCTCATCGTACCGACTCAGGCTGCAGTACAATCTACCCAAATCAGCCATGATCCATATCGTGCCTAAGTGCTCTTCCCCATAGATTCTTCGCCTATATACTGCAGAAGCCAGATTCTCAGGTAAAAAATCCTGCAAGAATTTACAATATTGTCCGTCGCGGTTGCAGCTTGACTTTTTGGAACAGAAGAGGTAAACTATAACGGTTTTTGAAATCATGGATAGAAAAGACATAGTACCTGTCGTGCTTCAAGCACGTGAGCGAGCAAGAGCACTAAGGGATTAAGTACTTGGGAGGTAATTATGGATAAGCAACGTATTTCTCTTTTGACGTATAGTGCCATCCTTCTTGTCATTATGGCGGAAACAACAAGTGCCGGCAGTGGAATAAGTGATCGTGAGCTAGCGCATCACTTGCTCACAAAGGCCGGTACATCGCATGGACTCTGCTCGCTGCTGGGATGCGAGGGCGGAACGTTGGCGCTCGAACTTGTTCGAGGCAGCCAGTTCTTTCTATATGTACAGGATTTGCGGCCAGCGGTGGTTGTCGCTGCACAAAAGGCGCTTGACGTTGATGGACTTTACGGCACTCGAGTCCTTGTTGAGCGAAAACCTCTGGATTCCCTTCCCTTTGCGGACAATACCGTTGATGTGGTGCTTGCCCCACTTGGTACTAAGCACGCAGGGCAGGCAACCGGCACCCCCCACAAATTGAAAGACTTATCGCTCAAGCAAATCTTGCGCGTCCTGCGTCCTGGTGGAAAAGCTATTATCGGTACTGTTAAAGGTGCAGAGCAGCAGTTGACTCGGAAGCAGCTATCGCAGTGGATATACAAGCACCGCACTGAAAATACCAGTTTCAAACTTGGACAAGATGCCTTTGGAACATGGGGCCAAATCACAAAGCCGCAGCCAAATGGAACAGACTCATGGAGTCATTGGGAGCACGGGCCGGACAACAATCCTGTGTCGACCGATACCGTTATAAAGGCTCCCTACCGAAGCCAGTGGCTTGGGGGACCTCTATATACTGCGATGCCGGCCATCACTACGGCAGCCGGAGGACGCATTTTCACAGCCTTAGGTCACATAGCACACCACAGACGCGAGGAATCATGGCTAAACACTCTACTTGCCAGAAACGGTTATAACGGAACTCTCTTATGGTCACGCAAGCTTCCTGATGGTTACTTGGTGCACCGGTCTGCATTTATCGCCACTGAAGATTGCTTCTACATGATCGAAAGTGATGGATGTTTGAGACTGGACCTTGAGACCGGCAGGGAGATAGACAGAATTAGTATCCCCGAAATAGAAGGCGAATGGAAATACATCGCCTTACAGGATGGAGTGCTTTATGTTCTTGCCGGTACTGTCAAGGATTCCTCGGAAACGACTATAGTGCGCAGCACATACACCCACTGGAGTTGGGGCGAGCTTAGTCCCGGCTACTATCAGAAGAAGGTCCCTTGGGGATTCGGCACGACGCTTGCCGCCTATGATATAAAGCGGAAGAAGGTCCTCTGGCGACACTCAGAAGACAAGCAGCTCGATTCGAGGGCCTTGGTGATAGGTGCAGATAAGATATTCTTCTACTGTCCGGGTGCGTATACCGGTTGCATTGATGCTCTGTCCGGACGGGTTATCTGGCGAAATAACGACCCCGAAGTTATCCGCCTCATCGAAGAACCTGGAAGGGGCCTGAAATCAACGCCAGGATTCCGAACAACTTGTTATTGCTTATATACGCCCGAAGTGATCTTCTTTCAGGCCCAAACTCGAATGAATGTGGTCGCCATCTCATCTAGGGACGGAAAACTTCTATGGATGCGAAAAAAGACGACGAACAATCCCAATATGCTCTATGCAGATGGCAAACTCATTGTTGGTATAGGCCCGGGCGGCAGCACGCTCGTGCTGGAGCCACTGACAGGCAAAACCGTGGAAGACCTCGGCTTCGCAAAACGATCTTGCGCACGTCTGACCGCCACTCCGGATTCTTTCTTCTGTCGGGGCATGCCCGAAGGGCTGACTCGGTACGACAGGAACACAAGAAGGGTATTGTTCAACGGTGCGCTGCGACCCGCCTGCAACGATGGCGTTATCGCGGCAAACGGACTGCTGTATATCGGGCCCTGGCTTTGCGACTGTAATCTATCATTGATGGGCACCTCCGGACTCTGCTCGGCTGGTGATTTCAGGGTAGAGGAACAAGACCCGGTATCACAACGGCTCGAGGTGTGTGATGGAAGCAATTCAGTGGCTCCGTTTCCTGAGATTACCAAGGAAGATTGGCCCACCTACCGCGGCAGCAGCAGCCGAAGCGCCTGTTCAGCCGCCACTGTCCCGGCCGATCCGAAATCGCTTTGGAGGTACCGCACACCGGCTTCTTATAGGCCGAGTGCTCCTACGTCCGCAGGAGAACTGGTTTTCCTGTGCGCCGATGATGGAAAGGTTCGTGCGCTGGACGGCAAGAAAGGCAGTTTGAAGTGGTCTTTTGCTACAGCAGGACCGATTGCACAGCCGCCGACCGTGTGGAAAGGACGGGCCTATGTGGGGTCAGGCGATGGCGCAGTGTACTGTCTTGAGGCGGCCACGGGGCGGCTCCTTTGGCGCTTCAGAGTAGCGCCCGTAGAAAGGCGAATAATGACTTACGATAGGCTCTGCTCAGCCTGGCCGATTGAAAGTGGTGTTTTAGTTCAAGATGGTGTTGCATATACGGCAGCAGGCATCATCGACTACGATGGTACTTACGTATATGCTCTCGACGCGGAGACCGGAAAACCAATATGGGGCAACACAACATCAGGACACATAGACAAGCTGCTGAGAAAAGGCGTATCAGCCCAGGGAGTTCTCACGATTGCAGGAAATCGTCTTTGGATGCCGGGTGGTAATGTCATTTCCCCTGCCTGTTACAATTTGCAGGATGGCAAATGTCTGTCTCGATCCGTCGGCAATGGGTCACCACGGGCTAATCGTGGCGAGGAGATAGGAGTTCTGATGGGAGACCACCTAATCTTTGGCGGACGCCTCCGGTACTCCGGGATTCGTAACTATGTCAATCCCGGTATCTTTACTGTTGCAAAGATTGGCAGCGATGGAATCGGCAAGGCCATGCGTATCGGATTCGGGAAGATTGCACCGGCGTGGTCATCCGAAACGTTTGTCATGGCCGATGGTCCGCGTAGTTTGCCCGTGTGCGTAGACAGCGCCGCACTCATAGACCACCTTAACAAAGCCGGTCCGACTGCCCTGCACCGTCAGGTAAGGCACGCAGGCACGCTCAAAAGAAGATGGGTTGCAAACGAGCTTCGGGACAGCGATGCAGTTGCGTTTGTCATTGCCAAGAACACCATTATCACCGTGCTGGAAAAGCAAAGGCACCGCGCACTTTCTTCAAACTGGACTCTGGCCGGCCTCGACCCTAAGACGGGAAAGGTCGTCTGGACCAAGACACTCCGATCCGCAGCACTTCCCGGAGGTCTCCTTGTCGACCGTCATGGCCGGATCATAGTTGTACATGAGGATGGCAGTGTTAGCTGCTTTGGGTAAGACCATCCAGACTCGATATTAGATACCAGCTGCTCGATACTCGTAGAATCAGGACTCGGGGATCGAGAATCAAGAATCAAACTGTTTCTACTTACAACATGGGAGAATGAGTTGCCGAGCTCTTGGAAGGAGGCGCTGTATATTTCATCGGCTATTTTGAACTCTTGTTGATGCAGTCCCAGTCTCTCCCGGGATACTGAGTTTTGTAGAAGGTTTAACCGGTTCTTCCTCTATAATAATCCTCTGCGTTTCAACGTACCCTGCCATTCTGAGCTTCTCAGCACTAAATGGAGTTGTCCCTGTCAGATGTTTACTCATTGCCGGTACGCTGAAGGCCTGGTCTAAGATTGTCAAGCGCGGCGAGAGTGTTACTTGGTCTCTTTGTCAATGTACCTCGATCGGCGATTTCTGATCGCGGTATTCGAACAGAAAAACGGTAGTGCAATGAAGAGTGATTTAGAGGATTTGAGAAGCTGGATTATGGGCTGAAGAACAGCTCATTCTTCGATGAGTAGACTGAAAAGCAAATGTTATTAGTCTTATCAATATTTCACAAAACGAAGTCAGGGAATCACTGGCACTCTTCAAAATCTTCCATTTGTGCCAGTTTTGCTCGCCACTGGTTGGCTTGTTCTGGCTTGTTCCAGGCTTCGTAGAGGTCGATTAAGTTGTTCAAAGACGGCGGAGGTGTGGGATTTGTCGCCCAGTGTGAGATGGTGGCATTTGACAGCTGCACACCGCAGTGACTCTGCGTCATTGTACTGGTTCTGCTGAACGTGGCAACACCACTATCTGGTCGAGTCCTTGTCCCTGCCCTCGTGAAGGGCTTTGATATCCTCCGGCGGGAGGGCATAGCTATAGATGCGAAGGTCGTCGATCAGGCCATTCCATTCGCGTGGTGGCTGGAAACCGGAATTCGTTCCTATGAGAACGCTGTCTGTGCTAGTGTTGATGCGTGTGAAGGCAGCGGCAAGCGCGAAAGTGTCCAGCTCTCCATCAATATACAGACTCAGCCTTCGCCCGTCGTAGATGCCGGCAATGTGATGCCACTTGCCGTCGTTCACGCTTGCATGGCCAGCGAGGCTTCCGTTCTCATTGGTACTAGTCGTCGACACGACTCCGCTGCAGGCGAATTCAAGGGTATCGGTCGTATGATAACGCTGTAATCGCCACGTGCCGTCACCCTTTGCGACGATAGCCTGCCACGTCTTGTCGAACACGGCCACTTTTATCCAAACGGATATTGTGATCTCGTCGGTTATGTCGAATCTTCCGTCGGCTCCACAGTCCACCCAATCGCCCTCGCCATCCAAGCGAAGCACATTGCCTCTCTCGGGATCGGCATGGACCTGTGCATCCCCGACGAGTCGGCCATGCAGGTTGTTCCCGGACGTGTCCGGAACGATCCCATCTTTGCTTTGCTCAAATTCCCATCGCGCCACCAAGCCTTTAGGAGACTTCGCTAACCCACGTTCATACGTCGTCAGCCGATTCACAAAGATTGTTCTCATCACTTCTTTGTTTCCGGAAAGCTGCTCGGTGGCATCCTTTTGCCACCGGACAGCCAGGTCGAATCGTCCGGCCTTAGCATAGGCGGCCGCAAGGCCATCCAGGCAAATCGGTTCCGCCCATCCGCTCAATTCACAGGCCTTGGTCCCGTGTTCTATGGCTTTGGTGACGTTGTGAAGCTCGGCCATTGGGCACGTGGCATACAGCCTCGCGAGGAGGTAGTGCGCGCGGATCGGCCACAGCTTATTTTCGGCTGTCCCGGTGTTCGGTTCCTCCAGAAGTCTCAGGACGAGCGACACCTCATCCAGGAAGGTACTCAAGGGTGCAAACGCCGAGGGCACAAGAACGCTCTTGTAGACTTCGGGTGTGCTCTCCTGGCTGGGCTGGATGTTCAGGATCTCGATGTAAAGCTGCTCGGCCTCCCAGTAACGCTTCTGTCGCTCGTAGATCCTTGCCAGCAAAATAGGTGTCCTGATCGCACGCGGGTTGCCCGCGCCAAGCACCTCCCGTCTGGTCTTTGAAAGCTCCAGGCATAACGGCTCCGCATCGTCGCAGCGGTTCAGAACATCAAGATAGAGTCGGACGAGTTCCTCTGTGAGGTCCAGAAAGATTTCGGCTTTGGCTCCAGAGTTTGCGAGTTGCTGGTCGCGAGCCCGCAGATATAGTTGTTCTGCATCCGCATACCGCCCAGAATACCAGTAAACCTCGGCCAACTGCCTCACTGGCTGGAGTGAGTTCGCATCACCGGAGGCGACTCCCTGCTGCAGAACCTCAATCAGCATGCGATAGACCTGCTCCGCCTCAGCCATTCTCCCCGGTCTTCCCTTATATCCTGCTAGCATTTGTAGCAGGCCTTGAACATCCGACTCATCCCACGGCCAGTCCCGGATGAGAGCGGATGAATCATCCCCAAATATGCCATAGTCAAGCGGACCAATCCAGATACTGCCCCACATTCCCGAGTAGACTCGTTCGCCGGTCTGCCCGATGATCCAGGCAGGAGACAGAGCAATCTGACCGGTGTTCGACGCCCAGGAGCACCGGAAACAGATCCAATCATCGACGACTCTCGCTGCCTTGCCCTTGTCTAAGTCGCAAACCCACACCCCGTCATACCGTCTATCGTAGCGTGAGAGGACGAGGCTCTTACCATCCAGCGACCAGTTAGGAAAGTATCCTATCCATCTGCCAACGACTTTCCCGCTGGACAGTCCAACAAGTTCGGCAGGGCCCGAGCCGGATGACGGTATGTGCCAAACGACATATTTCTCATCCGGCGATACCACGGGAAAGGGGCTTGGAGCCCGCATCACTCGCGTGGGTCTGGCGTTGTCGCCTTCGACGGGGATCCGGCACAGGTACCCGCCTTCCTCAGGTGAGTAGCAATACAGTCGTTTTGAATCCCGATTCCAGGAAGGGAAACCGCCTCTGGCCACCATTCTGGCTTTACCAGTCCCATCGGCGTTCATGATCCAGACCTCGCGGTCTGCCATCGCGGGCTCGTACACCCTCTCGCTCTCGGCAAGATCCTGGAGACGCACGGTTCTGCGGTGGCGCACGAAGGCAATGTACCGGCCATCGGGCGACCACGCCGGGTCAAACCCCGTATAGCATAGAAGCCGCGTGCTCCCGGTCTTAAGGTTGAGGACCTCTATGGCCTGGTAACCCGCTGTCCCACGGCTGTACGCAAGCTCGTCTCCAGCCGGTGACCAGGTTGCAACAGCTCCTTCACGCACCACGCATCTGGCTTTCTTCGCCAGGTTCTGGTGTGCCCCGACAGTCCGTCGTATGATAGTAAAAGGCGCCCCCTCAGGCTCGCGATCAGCGGGATGCCACTGTGAATGCCTGTCGACGATGTCGAGGGCATGTACTGCCGCCCACCTGCGGAATTGAAATTCTCCCGTGGATGAGCCGCTTTGGGCAAGGATCGTCTCGTACTCTCGCTGCGCCTCGGCGTATCGCCCCAGGACTGTCAAGGCACAGAAGGCATAAAAATGGTAGGCCCCTTCGTCGGGTGACAACCGAATGCACTCCTGGGCATCGGCCAGGGCCTTTCCGTACTCGCCCATCCGCATGTATGTTTCACGGCGCTCATCGTAGAATCTGGGTGATCGGGATCCCCTTGACGTGTTCCATCGCGAAGTACGGCCGGCCCGCTTCGGTCGCCCCTGCATCGAAAACACGGGCAATGTGCGGATGGTCCAGCATGGCCAAAGCCTGCCGCTCCGTCTCAAAGCGGGCAATCACCTGCTTGGTGTCCATGCCCGGTTTGATGACTTTCAAGGCGACAAGACGTTTGACCGGCTTCTGCTGCTCAGCCAGATAGACTAAGGCGAAACCGCCCTCCCCCAGAATGCTGAGCAGCTTATAGGGACCGATCTGGCTGCCCACCCCTACTGCTCCGGCCCCGAAATCTGCTGTAGGGGCAGCTTCCCGCTCTTCCGGCCGATTATCGTCTTTCTCGCGTGTATCGTTCATTGGCATTCCTGACCGCAAAGGTCCCTTAGCATACTTTGAGACAACAGTGAACGCCCAAGAACAGAAGTATGCACCCAACAATCATAAGGCCCGGGGTGAGTCAGGGCAACTATGAAAGTCCGTATTCTTGATTCTAACCACTCGATCCGACAACCTACATGCAATGTAGCCTGTTTGCCCCTAGATAATAACTGGCAGATCGAAAGAGTTGTCATCAGCTCTTACATTTGGGCCTGTTCGTTTATGAAAAGCTTAAAGTCAAACACTAAAATCCTTGTTGCCCGAAGAAATTTTCTTTGAGGCATCGATCTCACGACCTGTCAACCACGTCTCGTCGCTCATCTGAACCGCCCTTCGACTTCACGATGCAGTATCATAGACTTGCGAATCTAAGAGTATTTAACAATTTTTCCAAGAAATCTGGACTTGGAGACCGGAAACATTGAAATCGAATCCTATCGTGTTACCATAGAAGGCGTCGTGTGCAGGAGTACTG
>Ga0209427_10008236_pt1 | contig 11747 bp, 10 predicted proteins | sample DeeMarSWOR136_30_FD_187465 | JGI IMG/M metagenome (GOLD analysis project Ga0209427, IMG submission 187465) | Marine sediment microbial communities from White Oak River estuary, North Carolina - WOR-1-36_30 (SPAdes) (version 2) | ecosystem: Environmental > Aquatic > Marine > Intertidal zone >... | reverse complement strand
CGGTGTATTCGCCCTCATAGGGGTCTACATAAATGGTTTTGCCCTCTGCTTTGACAATGAAGCTGGCGTGACCCAACCATTTTACTGAAAAACCCATTCTTTTCACCTCTCCTTCCATGATGCCCGAAATTTATTTGCTTTTCTCCTTTTCCGATTTCCTTCGGAGCACATATAAAAATAATGCATGTCTCTAGATTGTTCCCTATTTTTCAACTAAATCCTTTATAGACGTGACAAGAGAATTACCAACCATGGCAACTAGAACAATAAGTCTCTTCAATGCATTGTTAATGCTAGCTTTGATAATCTTTTGGGGCAGCTCATTTGTGGTTGTCAAGATAGCGCTAAGAGATGAGTTGACTCCAGTTGCAATAGCGACCTTCAGATCTGTCATCGCAGGCGGATTCTTCCTTGCCGCGCTTCTCTTCAAGAAAAACAGAGCGCGAGATTACAAACTTCTTGTTGAAAAGAAAGATGCCCCGACACTGCTGTTTCTCGCTCTCACCGGTGTCACTTTTTTCTTCACTATTCAGTACACTGGTATTCAGATGGCAGGTCCATCCATCGCCGCGATTTTCGTCTGTCTCCTTTCGCCGATTTTTATCTCCGTTTTTTCTACTAGAATATTCAAGGAACACCTGATGAAAAGCCAGATTTTTGGAATTGGACTTGCAGTAGCAGGCGCGTTCATTGTTATTACACGTGGTACTTTGAGCTTTCCAAGCAACAGAGAATTCTTTCTTGGAAGCTTGATCTTGCTTTTCACTCCAGTTCTGTGGGCTACGTACAGCCTTTTGGGGAAAAAGATAATGGAGAAGTACAGCCCTTTTCTCGTCGTGGCTTACGTGACTATGCTAGGTGGATTGTGTCTAATTCCTTTTTCTTTGGCTGAAAACTCCCTTCATCAAATATTCACAATGAGCCTCTCTAGCTGGCTGGCAATTCTCTTCTTGTCTCTTACCTGTTCGCTGGTGGGATACTACATCTGGTTCTACGTGCTAGAACAAGTGAAGGCAGCAGTGACTAGTTCATTCTTATTTGCAGAACCGTTGGTCACTGTGTTGTTCGCGGTCACGTTTCTAGGAGAAGAGTTGAGCTTGTCCATTCTTGCAGGAGGACTGCTAATCTTTATTGGAGTCCGCTTTGTCACCGCGAGCTAAGCAATATCATACGTCAGTTAGAATCTGTCTCTCATACGGAGGTCTCTTCAGCAAAATATCCTCAACAAAGGTTCTCAAAGGTTCAGCAACGCTCCAAGCTTGAGATACACATCCCTGAGAGGCATGAGGCGGGTCACCGTCAAATATCTCGCTTATTGTCCCGAGCCCCACCTTAAAAGTCTCCTCTTGGAACAGAGGCTGCAAGAAGTTTTGGAAAGCAACGCTTCGCCAACGCTTCTCGTAGTCTTTGACTTTTAAGAAAGCGGTCGTGAAAGGCCCGAGAAGCCAAGCCCAAACCGTTCCGTTGTGGTACGCCCTATCCCGATACGCCCAGTCTCCCAGATATTTTCCTACGTATCGCGGATCATCTTTCTGTAAGGTTTTCAGCCCATAGGTGCCCCAGAGTTCTCTCCAAACTGTCTCGACAATTTCTTTCTCTCTCGTCCTGTCCAGCAGAGAAAAATCTAGCGCAACAGCAATCACTTGATTTGGCCTTAACGTTTTGTCTCCCTGTCCTTCGCAAACCACATCAAATAAGCAATGTCTTTGTGGGTTCCAAAATTTGTCTACGAAGCTTTTCTTAGCTTTTTCGGCCATATCCCTATACTTCTCTGCGTCTTCCTTTTGGTTGATACGTGTGGCAAGAAGTTCTATGGTTTTTAAGGCGTTGTACCACAATGCTTGGATTTCTACGGCTTTTCCATTTCTGGGCGTGACAAACTGGTCGCCTATCATGGCATCCATCCACGTTAACTGTGGCCCATGTGCGATTAACCCGTCGTCATCCATGTGTATGTCGTACGAGGTCCCTCGAATATGATGCTCCATGATGGATTGCAATGTGTCCCACAGTTCCATTCTGACGAAATCGAAATCTCCTGTATACTTAAGATATTGAAGAACCGCGTTAAAGTACCAGAGAGTGGCGTCCACCGTGTTATAGACGGGTGTATCTCCAGCTTGATTCGGAAATCTATTAGGAATGAGGCCTTTGCAGCAATAATGCTTGAACGTTAACAGAATCTCTTTCGCAACCTCGAATCTGCCTGTAACAAGTGTTAATCCTGGCAGAGAAATCATTGAATCTCTTCCCCAGTCTTCAAACCAGTGGTATCCGGCGATCACAGACTTTGTCCTAGTCGACTCCCTATCCACAATGAACGAATCGGCTGCTAAGATGAGCCATTTCAGCCAGTCTTCCATCTTAACATCAGCGTACCTTTCTTGAAACATTGTTAGCAAACTTTTTCGACGTTCCAACTCCTGATTGTATGAAAGATATGCGTTATCCGGCTCTTTACAGATCGACGAAAAAATACTTCGAGCTTCCTTTTCATTTCTACCTGCAGTTGCAATGACATAAAAGTCCTTTCTCTCTTTCGGAGCTATCCTAAGTTCAAACAATCCTGGCTGAAAACTATCATCGAGACAGCTTTCCCCACGAGAACTATCCACTCGAAAGTAAATCTCTCTAACCCACTTGCCTTTACCCGCGAAATATCGTCCTTCACTCGAAGAAAGGATTAAAGCTGACAGCAAAGTGGATGGTTTGACGATCACTCCTTTTTCAAATGGGTTTTGAATGAAGTTCAAAGCCGAGTATTCTTTTTTCGTGACCGAGTAAAAGTGCTTAGAGTTCACCATTGGCGAAATTCGAAGAAATGCCTCGTTTTCATCAGAATTGAAGACCTCATACATCACTGCAGTTGCGTTCTTTCCATATAGCATGAAGATTTTTTTCTGAAGTTGAAAACCGTGTACAGCGTACTTGTATGTGGGAAGAGGGTTAAGCGAGAAGTCGGATAGGAATTGATAGCCTTTGGGTTGAACACCACTTTTGAACTCGTTTGATCCTATTGGATATGTTTCGTTTTTCATCTGAATTTCTTCATCAAGCTTAGTTAGGATGACTTTTCGGTCTACAGGGGGGTTAAAGGAAGCGACCAAAAGTCCGTGGTATTTTCGAGTGTTGATTCCTAACACGGTTGAGGAGGCGTATCCGCCTAGGCCGTTGGGTACAATCCATTCCATTTGAATGGCTTTGTCAAAATTGGAAAGAACATTTGGCTCAAGACAAATTTTGGGTAAATCTATGTCCACTTTCATCATCCAGCGTTTAAACCATCAGTTTAGCAACGTTTTTTCCTCTGCTTACGTTAAAGTAGTTGGCGACTGGATTGCATTTTGTTCTCATCAGAAGTGCGTGTGGGGAGGTTAAGTTGAGTTCTGTAAGCGTTTCAGCGTGTCCCATACCCTTTGCCACCACTAAATCGGCTGAGCTGTATAAAGTCAAGAATTCGCTAGAGCATTCATCACGAATCAAGCCAACAGCATCTGTACCCGTAGTTATTATGTTATCTGCAACTTTGTGCATTCCCACGAATTCGGCATCTTCAAGAGTAGCGTCGTTACTTATTGGTTTGCCTTTCACCGCCACCGTAACGTGCGCTCCCAATTTTTTTAACTCATGCACAAGCAGTGTGTCGAAGGCTATCTCGCCTGCGTTGTCAGTTAAGTACAGAATCCGTTCTGCTTTCCTTGCGGTATCAAAAATTTTAGGAATTTCGTCAATAGCCAAGTCTTCTTCTGCTTGTAGAAGCAGATTCTTAATGTCTTGAAACTTGAACATGTGATCTGGAATGCCAAATTCTATGATGTTGCCAACTACGGAGCTTAGACAAGCCTTTCTAAACCGAGACTCCGCACAAGACTGGTTTGATACAAGTTTTTTCGCCAGCGGCAGAATTTCTAAGGCCTTCTGATTACTCAACCGCTTCTTTTTCGCGTATGGGTCTGAATTGCCTGTGAGTCGTTTTATTAGCCTGTCCCTTTCTGTACCTAGAAAAGCAGGAACCTTGTTAGGCTTGAATTCCTTAGTTAAGAGACGTGTAAAAGCAGAGATTACCTTAAACTGAACGGATGGGTCATTTGTTGCTTCTATGATTTCCAGATAGCCACGGTGAAAAATGCAGGCAGCGCATTCAACTTCAACTTTCAAACCGGAACCTCTTATACCTTTTTAATAGCCTCAGCGATATCACACTTCATAGTTATAGTTTATGTTACGTAACTTGGCTTCTTCATTTTAAATTTTGTATATCAATGTGCTTCGCAGAAAGCTCACTATTCCAAAGAAAGCATCCTCTACGAAACACTAAGAATGTTCTTTTCCAACATCAAAAACATTGCCGCTCCAACACGTGCACTTGCAAAGTGACTACTATTCTTCTACTCCAATGAAAATCCATTCAAGCTTCACTTGCCTACTTTCAGTTGATGTGGCGCACACAAGCTTTGTCAATTCCATACACCCCATCTGGATTAGATAGTCTTAGGCTGCACGACGGTTTCAACATATCAGTGCAATCCAAGCAATTAGAATATTGCGTTTTATGCAAAGAATTTATGAAATTCTTGCGAAAAGTAAAATAGACGAACTGCTTGATTATATGATGGAGATAAAAACAAATGAAGGGAAAAATCACCTCTCTCCTGTTAATCTGTCTAGTAGCTCTGTCGATCGTCTATGGCTGCAACAGCACCGCTTTGTCTAGTCACCTAAGTCGATCTGTAGATGGTGTACGTTCTGGGTCTCCAGGTGTAACTGAAGAACCCTGTCAAAACGGAAAACTGTCCCATCCAGGACCAAGCCCGGGTATCATGGGAGACCCCGTTGATGACGTCAGAACCCATTGATGCCGACTTCAAGTAAGCCATAACAGACCGAAGAAATCGAAAAGAAGGCAATCCTATGAGCAAACTCGAAGACTATGAGTGGATGCTTCGATATTTAAAAATGTTGAATCCGACTAATGCAAAAATATTGGAAGGACTTGGCAAGCATGGTCCAAGGAATGTTTTGGCATTAGCCAAGTCAATAGGATTGCCCCCTAGAACTGTAACCTTCCGTATGAAAAAGTTGATGAAAGAAGGGCTTCTTCAAATAAGGACTAACTTGGATTACTCTAGGCTCGGGTTAATGAAGGCAGTTCTCATTGCAGAATCTAAGCCAGGACAGGAAAGGAAGTTGCAGCAAGTCATTGACAATCTTGACTATTGGACCTACATGATTCGATGCTACGGGAAATACGACGGATATTACGCTATCTTTGCTTTTCCAGCGGAGTATAAGAAACAACTGGAAGAATATCTAGACAAAGCCGTGCAACTAGAAACATTTTCACGCTACATTTTCTACTCCACCACTAATTTCACTGAAGTTGTGCCCAGCTTCGATTGGTTTGACTTTCAAAGTAAATCATGGAACTTCCAGTGGAAACGTTGGGTCAACGAAGTTAAAAATGCATCTGAGAAACTTCCTCGAAAACTTATGCAACCTAAAACCTATTCCATTCGAGCTGATGAGACCGACATATTAATTTTGAAGGAAATGGAGAAGGACGGAACAACCAAATTCACCAAACTGGCAGAAGTGGTGAAAATAACACCACAGGCAGTTAGATATCGATACAATAAACATATCGTTGAACGCAGTCTTCTCACTGATTATGAAGTTGCAACACTTCCATATCCACTTCCAACATCTAACATGTGTAGTTTCATAATCAGCTTTGAAAACGAAGAAAAGTTGGCCAAATTTGCCAACACTCTACAAAACAAACCTTTCATCTTTAACTATGGAAAAATCATTAGCCAACACTCTCTCGTAGTTCACACATATACCCCAAAAACAGAGTTTTCAAAACTCATCGACTCAATGAACCGCCTAACCGAGAAGAAACTAATTACCGGTTTTCTCTACGTAACGTTTGATGTTGCCTCGTTCAAGCGCCAAACTATCTCGTACGAGTTTTTCAAAGAAGACAAATGGACATATGACTACGAGAAGAAACTTGAAAGACTGAAGGAAGTAACAGGTAAGTAATTACTTGAAAGTATGTTCCTGAGTGCTTGTTGCGTGTTTTCTTTTTGGCAAAAAAGCGACATATTTGTAGAAAAAACAAAAGATTTTTAAGATGAAAACGACAAACGCATATGTGTCCCTGATATGAGGGGGAAATGAGCAAAGAGGGACAGAGAATGGAAGCTAGAAAGTAACGAATTTTTCTGCTTTCCAAACTCCTTTCTCTTTCAGCGTCCTAGCTTCCATTCGTCCAAACTAGAAGGGTCGATCTATTTATTTTTTACCCAAAAGCCGCTAGTGCTAGCTGTGAGACATTCCAAAAACGGTTTACAAAGATCTCAACTAAGAAGTTAGCTTTTCTGCAAACTCCAACAACACTTTGTATGGATCCTTCGCTTTCACAACACCGCTGGCTACAAGAACACCTTCGGTGCCAAGCCTCAACGCAGCAGCTACATCGTCCGCTGTTGTGATTCCAGCCCCGCAGAGGATCATGGCATCCGGGTTTATCTGCTTTACAACCTTCACTGTCCCCGTAACAACTTCTGGTTTAGCCTTGGACACTGGAATCCCTGTTCCGATAAGTTCAGGCGGCTCTACAGCGATCATGTTTGGTCTGAGTGTGGCTACGGCTGCGCTTACAGCTTGGTTGTTGGTGCAGACTACAGAAGTCAGATCGACCTCACGTGACCTTTGAATGGCAGTGTCAATGTCGGCGAGTTTTAGTCGCCTTTCCGAGTGATTGATTAGTGTTCCAACGGCGCCAGCTACTTTCACGGATTCGGGAAGGACATGCCCTGTGAAGCTTCCAGGTTTTATAGGATCGATGTGTTGTGCAAATACGGGAACTGATGTAATACAAGCGATAGAAGCGATGTCCTCTAATTGCGGGGCTAGTCCGATGCAGGTTTCGGTTTCCAAGCTTACGTTTTCTATGATCTTGGCGAGTTTTATGGCATTTTTTCCAGTGGCTTCGGTGTACGTTTTGAAGTTGACGAGGATCAGCGGAGTGCGGACTTTGGTCAACGTAACCCTCCGCTATAGCGTATGTCTTGACTATTAAAAGAATTTTGGAGTTAAGAAAAGCTTTGTGCACTACTCTCTAGTGGACACGTAATAGTATTCTCCGATTTTTTTCTGATGCCTATCCAGCTTAGACCCTTCTTTGTTCACGCGCGGTCTCTTTGTCGTAGGATCTCTCCGAAAAGTAATCTCCATATCCTTTAGAAACGTGTTCATGCCTTTTCGAAGGCTTGTAGGCGGATTGGCAACGCCGTAGATTCCTGGCTCTCCGGTGAATATCATGAGGCGGTCGGCAATGAAATCTTGGGCCACCACATCGTGTTCGACGACGAAGGCTGTTACGTTTCGATTCTCTACTACTCTTCGGATGGTTCGAGCCATCGACAATCTTTCCTCAACATCCAGATAAGCACTCGGTTCATCAAGTAGATATAGTTGAGCCTTTCTTGAAAGGCAGGTGGTGATGGCAACCTTCTGAAGCTCGCCTCCACTGAGTTCTGTCACGTCGCGATCAAGGATAGGTTGCACATTTAAAGGTTGCAGAATTTCGCTTCGATACCAGCTGGAGGCAAAGTCGTCTTTGGCTACGTTTTTTAACAAGTCCTCCACGGTTCCTTTGTATTCCGCGGAAATGTATTGGGGTTTGTAACTGACGTCTAGTTTGTATGGCGTCGAGGTTGCTCCCTCGTCGGCGTTTTCAATTCCAACCAGTAGTCTCACGAAGGTCGTTTTTCCAATGCCGTTGGGTCCTAATATCCCAATAACCTCGCCTTGTTTTGCGTCTCCAGGCACTACAGATAGTGCAAATCCCTCAAACGCCTTCTTCATCGCATCCCACTTCAACAATGTTTCACCAGCAACTAAACCAGTTGTTGGAGGTTTCACGTGGAAGATGATTGCACTCTTCCTAAAGCGAACGTTTTCGTCTGGAATATACCCTTCTAGGTGAATGTTGATTCCAACTCTTACGCCATGAACATGCGATGCGATGCCGTAAACTCCTGGGGTTCCGTAAAAGACGCAAATCTGATCAGACAAATAATCAAGGACCGCGAGATCATGCTCTGCCACCATCACGATTTTCTCGTCTTCCTTGAGGCCACGTATAGCCCTTGCAACTTCAAGACGCTGTTTCACGTCTAGATAGCTAGAAGGTTCATCGAAAAGATAGACATCTGCATCCCGACAAATCGTAGCAGCGATAGCGACTCTTTGAAGTTCGCCCCCGCTCAAAACATCAAGAGTTCGATCCCAAATAGTTTGAAGCTGAAGCTGTTTGGCAAGAAGCTTCAGTTTGCCCTGTTCATCCACTTTTTCGAGGAGGCTTCTGACATCTCCTGAAACGACGCGCGGAATCTTGTCTACGTACTGCGGCTTGTGCGCCACTCTGAGTTCACCGTCACTCAGCTGTTGAAAATATTCTTGAAGAGTTGAACCCCGGAAGTGGTGAACTATTTGTGGCCATTCAGGGGGTTCATCATAGTTTCCAAGGTTCAGCTTGGTTTCTCCTGAAAGAATGCTGAGCGTAGTGGTTTTTCCAATTCCGTTTTGACCTAGGAGTCCTAACACTACGCCGGGAGAAGGTATAGGCAGACGAAAGAGTTTGAAAGCGTTCGGGCCGAACCGGTGGCTACATTCTTTCTCAAGTTCGTTGGGAAGATTAACAATAGAGAGTGCTTTGAACGGGCACTTCTTTATGCAGATGCCGCATCCTACACATAACGCCTCCACAATAAGAGGTTTATCGTTCTCAAATCGAATGGCCTCGATCTTGCTTCTCACCTTTGGGCAAAAACGATAACAGAGTCTGTCGCAACGTTTCGGTTTGCATCGATCCTTATCGAGCACTGCAACTCGAATCATGTTTTTTCTCCGTTCGCACTATTTGGAGTAAAATGAATAGAAGGAAAGATAATAATCTTGAGTAAGCAATTATTAGAACAAAGGCTTAGACGCTTAGAACAAGAAATTAGGATACAGAATATCCAGCGAAAACTATCATTCTTCCTCTTCCCACTCTTCTTCCTCTTCTTCTTCCTCCCACTCCTCTTCTTCCTCCACCGTTTTCACCTCCTTCATCGCCACTCAGCCTGCAATCATTTTAGCCAAGAACATGAAAATTTAAGGTTTTCGATACGCCCGTCAACAAAACTAGCAGTGCAAAAAGGGTGAAAAGCGGTCTAGGCAGCTTCTTTTATCATCTTTGCCTTCAACGCGGCTTTCGGCTGGTGGGTTTTCAATGTCATGTATGCCCAACAAAGATTTGGAGAATTATGTGCCACGCCTATCCTCCCGAGCATGTCCACTGCAATCAAACCCATAAAGCCACTATGCATCCTTCGATTCACAAGTCTAACTGAACTTTCTGCAGCTTCTTGTGCAGATTTTCCACTACGCATAGAGTCACAAGTGTTCTTTGCCAAAACAAGTTTGATAGCGATTTCTCCGATTCCTGTTGCAGAGCAGGCGCCAGCTTCATTGTCCGCGTATGTGCCACATCCAATGAGAGGAGAATCTCCGATCCTTCCAGGAAACTTGAGGGAAAAGCCTCCAGTAGAGGTTGCCGCCGCCACGTTTCCATCTATGTCCAGCGCTACGGCACCCACCGTACTTGGCTCGAAAAGTTGCGAGTGAGTGGAAACAAGCGTATACAACTTTGGTAGGTAATCCAGCTTTTTTTGTATCAATCTTTCCTTGAGATCACGCCAATTTCGTGCTCGGAGTTCTGTAAGCGGATTTCTTCTTTCTAGACCAAAAAGATCGGCCAACTTTTCAGCTCCGTCCGCTACAACAAACACGTGATCAGTGTTCTCCATTACAATTCGTGCTAGGCGGACTGGATTCTTGATGTCGCTTAGGAGTCCTGTGGCTCCTGCATCAAGCGTCTTTCCATCCATAATAGATGCTTCCATTTCTATGCGTTTGTCGATTGTTAGGGCTGAACCAAGTCCGGCGTTGAAAACCTCGTTATCCTCCATCTGTGCAACTGCTGCTTCAACTGCGTCAAGGGCGCTATCATTACTCTTCAAGATTTCGAATCCAACCTGAGCAGCTTCTTTTGCGCCTCTAAGGCCAAGATTTTTTCTTTCAGTTTGCCAAACTCCAGCCCCGCCGTGAACAACGATTACAGGTTCTTGCACAGTCCTCACCTTTCGCAATCGAATTTGGTAGTTACATGCTTAGGTCTTGGATTTAAAACCTATCTCACATGGTAACGGCAACAAAACTAATCGTAAGCCCGTGTGAGAAAATAAGGAAGACCAGTAACAGTGAACTTAACTACTCGTTTTACCATTCCAAATGACGTGAAAGAATGCGAATTCTAAAGGCAACGAAAGAAAACGTTCTAACTGCTTCGCAAACGGTGAAAACTGGAGGCTTAGTCGTGTATCCAACAGATACTGTTTATGGGCTGGGCTGTGACCCTTTCAATGTAGAGACTGTCAAGCGGGTTTTTAGGGTGAAGGGCGAGAGGAAGAAGCCGCTACCCATATTAGCTTCAGGTATTGAACATGTTGAAAAAATAGCTTATTTGTCAAAAGATGCCAGAAAGATTGTGGAGAGATTCTGGCCTGGTCCGCTAATGATTATCGTCCCGAAGAAGCCAACTCTCCCAAACATCGTCACATGCAACTTAGGTTCTGTGGGCGTACGGGTGCCAAAACACGATTTAGCCATTCAATTCATCTCCTTGTCGAACGGTCTTCTCGTGGGGACTAGCGCCAACAAAACAGGGAAAAAACCGGCATTAACCGCCTCTGAGGCTGCCGAACAGCTAGGGAAAGAGGTAGACGTAATCCTTGATATGGGACCCACATCTCTCGGTGTACCATCAACTGTGATTGATTTGACTTTGGAGAAGCCGAGAATCCTGCGTAAGGGCCCAGTGAGTTCTGAAGATATCTATACCTTTCTTTAGTAAAATAGCCTTGTTTAGCTTTAGGAGAAAAAAGTTGATGCTGAAGGATTTTAATCTACTTATTTCGACTTCTCGTGGGAACGAAGAAAACACATGTTCTGAGGCATGGAACTTGTTAGGCGTAATAGGCGACACATCAGCCACAATTGACAAAACAGGGATCATAGGACTTGTAACCGCCAAAACGACTCTTGACCCTTTCGAAGCAATCAAGAGGTTTCGAGAGATACTAAAAGAAAGCCCATGGGAATTCCGCTACACACTCAGAGTTATTCCCATCGAAAGGGTTGTACACACAAATCTCGAAGAGATTCAAAAAACAGCTACGGAACTCGCTTCAAAAATAAATCAAAACGAAACATTCCGCGTGACGGCGGAGAAAAGATTCACGGCGCTTTCAACTAAAGAGACAATCGAAGTTGCAGCAACAAACATTGATAGAAAGGTGGAACTGGAAAACCCAGACAAGATCGTTCTCATAGAAATCATCGGAGAACTAACCGGTATATCAGTTATAAAACCCGTAGACATCTTGTCGGTGGTGAAAGAAAGAACGTAGCTAACGCTGAGTTACAAGCAGAGCCACATGTTCGATCACCAAATCAATCAAGGCTTCCTTTTCAAAGCCCTTCTTCTCTAGTTTAGCCTCAAGCTCAAGATCAGAAATACCAAATAACCTCCTGATATCCTCCACTTTTTCATCGGTCAACTCAAGAACATTATCATCTCGTTCACCTGGCATCAGCTGAGAAACGATTTCTAAAGCCGTGTTTATCCCTTG
>Ga0209427_10008235_pt1 | contig 11747 bp, 4 predicted proteins | sample DeeMarSWOR136_30_FD_187465 | JGI IMG/M metagenome (GOLD analysis project Ga0209427, IMG submission 187465) | Marine sediment microbial communities from White Oak River estuary, North Carolina - WOR-1-36_30 (SPAdes) (version 2) | ecosystem: Environmental > Aquatic > Marine > Intertidal zone >... | reverse complement strand
GTAGGAACGTGATAGGCTCTGCTAGGCAATCAAATGCTTGGATTGGGTGGTGGAGTTTGGGATGATGTATTAAGCATAAGCCAATAGGTCAGAAAGAATCGACATTGCGTGTCTTGCTCATTAGTACAGCCTGTCCACTGGAAGAGAACCCACTTCCACCACTATCCCTTGCTTACCTCGCCGGTGTTCTGGGAAGAGACAAAATTGAGGTCCAGATTCTCGATTTCCTGGTAACTCGTTACAGTCCACAAACGCTCAGGAAAAAACTGGAAGAATATCGTCCTCAGCTTGTTGGTGTTGGTTGCGTTACTATGAACTACCCCCTTGCCGCCAGGATGCTAAAGGTGTGTAAGGCATTCGACTCGGGCATTTTTACTGTTATTGGTGGTCCTCATGTTAGCTTCACGCTGAACGAGACTTTGCTTCGAGCTCCCTGGATTGATGCAATCGCCATCGGCGAAGGGGAGAGGACACTGGTTGAACTGGTAAAAACAGTGGCAGAAGGTAACGATATTGGTCATGTTGCTGGGATAGCGTTTGCTGATGGCGAACGGGTGGTAAAGACAGAGCCTCGTTCTCTGATTAAAGAGCTTGATCAGTTGCCCCTGCCAGCACGCCATCTACTACCCTTGGCTAGATACCGCGCCTTGGGTGTTCCATGCACTATAATCACCAGCCGGGGGTGCCCATACGGGTGCATCTTCTGTTCTGCGCACCATATGTTCGGCCGCAAGATTCGTTTTCGCGATCCCGGCTTGGTTGTGGACGAGATTGAGATGATTCATCGTGATTTCGGCTTCTCCCACATCAACATCGTTGATGACACATTTACTGCTAATCATGAACACGCCCGTCAAGTATGCGAAGAAATGCTAAGGCGTAATCTTAAGATAGACTGGAGCGCCTTTACCCGGGCTGATAGGGTGACCAGTGACATGGTAGCGTTGATGAAACGGGCTGGTTGTGATCTGGTACTCTTTGGTGTGGAGTCAGCCGATGAAAACATATTGAAGACGATAAGGAAAGGAATCACCCCTGAAGACGTGAGGCGAGGAGTGAAGATCGCTACCGGCGCCGGGGTTAGAGTATTCGCCTCTTATATACTTGGCCTTCCCGGGGAGAGTCCAGAAACCATTCGTAAGTCCATGGCCTTTGCTAATGATATCGGTAATACCTACGGTGCCGAGTATGCGTTCCATATTCTGGCCCCTCTGCCTGGAACCGAATTATTTGAGAAGATCAACGACTATGGTCTCCGCATTCTCAGCCGAAATTGGGCTCGCTATGATGCTAATCAGCCTATTACTGAGAGTGCGACCATAAGGCCAGAGATGATATGGGAGGCTATGGCCAACTATGACCGAGTGATAGAATCTGCCTGGGTGGAAGTCAGGTGCCGAGCAGCAGCGGGGGATGCTGAGTGCATTCGCCGGCTCGAAGGTATTGAAAGTCAGAAGTTTGTCTGGAGTCTGCTCCAGAGTGATGTCCTCGATAGATTGGGGAAAATAAAAGCGGGGACTACTGCCGACCCAGCGGAAGCCCGGGCAGAGCTAAACCGTCGTATAGCACGAAAGCTAAACCTCTCCTTGGATACCACCAGCCAGGAAACTGATAAACTGTTGCAGGCAGGCCTTTTACAGCTGGTCATGGGAGTTGATGGCGCACGCTGGCAGTGGAGTAGTAGCCTGGAGATATCACCAGAAAACAAACCATCTCTATAAATTGCTGGCGGGCGGTAGGCAAAGCACGTAATATTCCACACAATCAGGGAAATACGCTTGTAGAATCGTTGTCAACTATTGTCGTAAAATGCCTTTTAACTACTGCCAGTCCCAGTCTCTTGGCCCGCTCGTCACTTAGGTCCAGACTGGCAAATCCCAGAACGGGAATATAGGCGTAGATTAGGGTTCCCTTCAAGTAGTCTTGCCAGCACTCCTCATATGAGTACCCGGAAATCCCTCTTTCTGACAATCGCTCGAGATATAGCTTGATTATATCCTTTTCTATCTGCCGCCTTAAGTCAATGTCTACACTGCCACCCAGAAAATACGATAGGTCAATAACACCCCTGTTGACAACAGCTGCTTGCCAGTCGAATACAATTACCGGGTTCTTTTTATTTTCAGGATCAAAAAACAGGTTGTCCACGCGAAAATCGAAGTGGCTGATGGTTAGCTTGTTTTTTGGTGCGTTCTCAATTAGCCATATGAAATTGTCGTAGATTTTAAGTCCTGCTTCCCGACCACCCTCGGGCAGGGCTGATACGAACTCATCTGATTGTATAGAAACGTCCCAGCAACCTCGATACGTATCACTCAGGGCATGCGCCTCAGGACCATCGGGCCTTGGCATCCAGGTGAACGAATTAAGTTCTTCAGAGTCCCACCAGCGTGCGTGGAAATCGGCCAGCGCTAATGTTACCTGTTTCATTTGTTCATGGTCTAGACCTTCAATTTGGTCTACCTGCTGGTAACAGCCACAGTCTTCCATAAAGAGGCAATACCTCTCTGACTCTGAGTCCATGTCCCAGTAGATCGGTTTAGGTGTGCGTATCGGGCTTTTCGTCGCTACTTCAGAATAGAATCGTATCTCTCTCTCGTAGAGGTTAAACAGCTTCGCAATAGCTAGCGCTGACTCATAGGCGGTGGGTAGTTTAGCAATCATTGTTTTTGGCAGGTGGGACGCCTCTCTGTCATAATTCAGTATAATCCTGGCCATATCGCTCATGAACCCCTCCCCGATACCCATTGGCTCATGCGTGATAGATTCGATATTAGCATCCCTCAGGAATCCCGATGTATGTAGTACTTCGTTGAGCCAGTCCGCCGTAATGTCTATTGAACGTGCCGGTATCATAGAATCACCTCCTTTCTATGACCTTACCAGTGGTTTGCGGTAGTAAATACAGTGGTTATGGTAGAACTCTGACTGAGTAACTGTCAAGACCTGGAAGAGGATTACTTGGGCACATGAGGGACGGGACGAGGCAGACCTCCTCCAGGGTCTGTGAAAAATCCCCGGACGTTATCGGTATATAGTTACCCCTCGTTCCTCAAGCTTGGGAATATGTATATCCAGTGATGTGTCGCTGAGTGGATTGTTCCTCAAATCAATAATGTCTCCCGCCGAAAGCCCCAAATTGGTAACCAGAGGCTCTATATCACTTATCTGGTTGCCATACAGGATAAGCTTGGAGAGGTTTGTTAGCGTGGCTAGTGCTGAAATATCGCTTATTTCGTTCCCGGAGATAGTAAGATTGGTCAGGCTTGTCAGTGATTTAAGTGGTGAGATATCACTTATCGGGTTGCTGTCCAGATTTAGCGTGGATAGGTTGATTAACGAAGCCAGTGGTGATATATCGCTTATCTGATTACCTTTAAGACTGAGCTCGGTAAGGTTAATCAGGGAAGAGAGTAACGAAATGTCGCTAATCTGGTTGTATGAAAGGTTCAGACTTGTGATATTGGTGCCGTACTCTATTCCGGTAAGGTCGGTGATGTTTCTTATTGAGGCATCAATAGAAATGAGTCCTTCCACACTAGAGATATAAATATCGCCTTCAGGCTTACTGGTGGCCTCCCTTATAACCGCCTCAAGATTTGCATCGGCGAAGGTTACCGGTGTGGTATCTCTTGGTGGTGCCGTCCATTGAATATATATGCCTCTTTCCTCAAGCTCTGGTATGTAGTTATGCAAAGACCTTATGCCTAAGAAGTTATCCCTTAAATCAACAATATCTCCTTCTGAAAGCCCCGTATTTGCCGCTAGAGGTCCTATATCGCTTATCTGGTTGCCGTACAGGATAAGCTTCGACAGGTTGGTCAGTAAGGCAAGTGCTGAGATGTCACGTATCTGGTTGCCTTGCAGCCAGAGCCATTTAAGATTGGTCAGCGTCGCTAGCGGTGAGATATCGTCAACCTCGTTGCCGTCAAGGTTTAGTCTGTTAAGTTTAGTCATATAGGCAACTGCCGAAATGTCACTAATCTGGTTGCCGGAAAGACCCAACCTCGTTAGGTTAGTTAGAGAGCCTAAGGTTGAGATGTCTTCTATCTCGTTCCAGTTAAGGTTAAGGCTTCCAAGGCTGGTCAGTGCTATCAGTGGTGAAACGTCTTCTATCTCGTTCCAGTTAAGGTCAAGCCTCGTGAGATTGGTCAGCGAAGCTAGCGGTAAGATATCACTTATTTGGTTGCTATTGAGGTTGAGTACGGTGAGGCTGGTCACGTTGGAAAGTGGTGAGATATCGTTTATTTGGTTGGCGGAAAGAGCAAGTTCTGTAAGGTTAGTCATGTAAGCCAGAACCGATATGTCATCTATCTCATTCCCTGAAAGACCGAGTGTAGTGAGGCTGGTCAGTGGTGTCAATAATGAAATATCATCTATCTGGTTCCACTGGATCCACAGCCTCGTCAGGTTGGTTATGGTGGCTAGCGGCGATATATCACCTATCTGATTATTGTCAAGGTTGAGTTCGGTAAGACCGGTCAGAGCAGATAGTGCTGAGATGTCGCTTATTATATTGCCTTTGAGGTTTAACTCCCCGAGGTTAGTTAGTGAACAAATAGGTGATATATCACTTATCTGGTTGTATAGAAGGTTCAGGCTTGTAAGATTGGTACAGTACTCCAGTCCGCCTAGGTCCGTAATGTTTTTTCTCACAGCATGAATGTAGGTGAGTCCCTGCAGGTCAGAGAAATAGATAGCATCTTCCGGCTTGCTGATAGCTTCCCTTATGACCGCCTCAAGATTCGGGTCAGCGAAAGTTACCGATGTTGTAGCTGTTGGTGGTGCTGTCCATAGTACATTCACTCCCCTTTGTTGAAGCTCAGGGATATGGACATCTATTGCTTGGTTACTCAGCGGATTGTCCCTGAGGTCTATATTATCTCCGTCCGAGAATGCAGTGTTGGCAACCAGCGACTCTATATCGCTTATCTGATTTGTACTGAGCCCGATGTATCTGATATTGGCTAGTTTAGCCAGTGGTGATATATCGCTTATCTCGTTCTTGGAAAGGAAAAGCATGGATAGATTATTAAGCCAGCTAAGTGGTGATACGACGCTTATCTGGTTCCCTGAAAGGTATAGCGTGGTGAGTTTGCTAAGGGAAATTATCAGCGATATATCTTCTATCTGGTTGTCGTTTAGCCACAGTTTGTTTAGCTTGGTCAGGGGAGCCAGTGGTGATATATTGCTAATCTGGTTGCTGTTAAGGTTGAGTTCGGTAAGTCTGATGAGCGAGGACAGGGGAGATACATCGTTTATCAGATTGCTCTCCAGATTCAACTCATTAAGTTCAGTTAGTACACTGATCAACGAGAGGTCGCTTATCTGGTTGTGCGAAAGGTCCAGGCTTGTAAGGTTAATGCAGTGCTGTAGTCCGGTCAAGTCGACGATATTTCTTGCTGAACCATCAAGAGATATTATCTCCTCCGCTTCAAGGAGAGAGATATCTCCCTCGGGTTTCCCGATTGCCACTCTAATAGCCGCCTCAAGGTTCGGGTCGGAAAATTCTACAGGTTCCTCCACTTTTATCGGTCTCGTCCACAGAATAATTACCCCTTCATCCTCAAGGTCGGGAATATAGAGTTCCGTTGAAGTGGGACTCAACGGATTATTCCTTAGGTCAATAAAGACTCCCTCCGAAAGTAGACCCTCGGTAAGCAGTGGCTTTACCTTGCTTATGTCGTTATCATAAAGAATAAGTCTGGAGATGTGTGTCAGGGAAGTCAGTGGTGTTATGTCGCTTATCTGGTTACTGGAGAGGTCAAGCGTAGTCAGGCTCGTAAGCGCAGCCAGCGGTGTAATGCTACTTATTATATTCCCGACCAGGTTGAGCCCGGTGAGATTGGTCAACCAGATTAGGTATGAAATATCGCTAATCTGATTACTTCCAAGATTCAACTCCGTTAAATTAGTCAGGAGGGTTAATGGTGTGATATCGCTAATCTGGTTATACGAAAGGTCAAGTTTTGTTAAACTGGTGCAGTACTCCAGTCCATTCAGGTCAACGATGTTTCTTGTCGAACCATCAAGGTTAGTGAGCCCCTCCACATCAGAGGAATGAATGAGACCTTCAGACTTGCCTATAGCCTGTCTTATAGCACCCTCTAGGTTCGGGTCAGGAAAGTTTATCAGGGCTGCGTCTCTCAACGACGTTGTCAGCTGAACATTCACTCCCCTTTGTCTGAGATGGGGGATGTGGAGATCCAGTGACGTGATACTCAGGGGATTATCCCTCAAATCAACAGTGTCTCCTCTCGAAACCCCTGTATTGACAACCAGAGGCTCGGCATCAGTTACCCTGTTATCGTACAGTATGATCCTGGAGAGGTTGGTCAGGTTAGCCAGCGCCGACATATCACTGATCTTGTTGCCGGATAGGGAGAGTCTGGTAAGGCTGGTGAGTGAGGCCAGTGACGAAATGTTTCTTATCTGATTTCCGGAAAGGTCGAGGGCAGTCAGGTTTTGAAGATGGGCCAGTGTTGAAATATTGCTAATCTGGTTATCACAGAGAGAAAGAGTGGTGAGGTTAATCAATAAGGTCAATGGTGTGATATCGCTTATCCGGTTATTATCAAGGTTGAGAGTGATGAGGTCAGTAAGAGAATTTAATGCTGATGTATCTTCTATCTCATTCCAGCCAAGGTCAAGTGTGGCGAGGTTGCTCAGATAAGCCAGTGGTATCACATCGCTTATGAGGTTACTCTCCAGGCTAAGTGTTGTGAGGTTGGTCAGAGAGGCTAGTAACGTAATATCGCTTATCTCATTTTTAGCAATAGAGAGTTCAGTGAGGTTAGTCCACGAATCCAGTTCCATTTTTAGTTCTGGGTCCAGAATTTCAACTATCTGGTTACTGTCTAGGTTTAATACGATGAGGTTACTAAGAGAAGTTAGTGGGGAGATATCTTCTATTTGATTACTATCAAGATTGAGGTTTGTTACGTTGGTAATTGAAGCCAGTGGTGAAACATCGCTTATCAGGTTATTTTCTAGGTTTAATGCAGTAAGGTTATTCAATGAGGCTAGCGGTGAGGTATCTTCAATCTGGTTCCAGCTCAGGTTGAGCGTAACGAGGTCTGTTAGTGAAGCGAGACCGGATATATCGCTTATATCGTTACTGCCAAGGTTTAGCACGGCAAGGTTGGTCAACGAGGCTAGGGCAGATACGTCACTTATCTTGTTGCCTTCAAGATTAAGCGTTTTGAGGTTTGTCAGCGGTGCTAGACCGGAAGCATCGCTTATCTGGTTACCCTGAAGCCAGAGTGTGGTGAGGTTGGTCAGGGAGGCCAGTGGTGTGATGTCACTAATCTTGTTACCTGTAAGGAATAGTATGGAGAGATTGTTAAAAGTAGCCAGCGACGTGATGTCATTTATCTGGTTGCTGTTCATGTTGAGTGTCGTGAGGTTGGTGAGTGCTGTCATATGTGATATATCACTTATTCGGTTACCGGACAGTTTGAGTACTGTCAGGTTGCCATGCTGGTCAAGTGGCGATACATCCCTTATTTGGTTATTGGTGAGGTCAAGCTCTTTGAGGCTGGTTAGCGAAGACAGTGGTGAGATATCTAATATATGATTGCCTCTGAGGTCTAGCTCGGTAAGCTCGGTTAGGTTGGCTAGTGCCGAAATGTTGCTTATTTCGTTATACGAGAGTTTCAGACTGGTAAGGTTCTTACAATACTCCAGTCCGGTGAGGTCAACGATTTCCTGTGCTGAAGCGTCAATGGATGTGAGTACCTCCAGTTCATCGGGATAGACATTACCTCTAAGATCGTCGATAGCCTCCCTAATCACTGCTTCGAAATTAGGGTCTGGAAATTCTATTGCCGTCACTTCTACCGTTGGTCGTGCTGTCCATTGAACAGTCACCCCTCTTTGCCTGAGTTGAGGAACAAAAACATCAAGCGATATCGTGTTCAGTGGATTTTCCCTTAAATCCACGGTATGTCCCTCCGAGATCTCGCTGTTGGTAACCAGGGGCTCTATATCGTCTATCTGGTTGCCCCGAAGCCATACCCAGACTAAGTTGGCGAGGTAGGCTAGTGGCGAGATGTCTCGTATCTTGTTCTCGGAAAGGGATAGTGTGGTAAGACTGCCCAGTGAAGCCAGCGGTGAAATATCGATTATCTCATTCAGGTAAAGGTCTAGCTTGGATAGCTGGCTCAATGAAGCTAGTGGTTGGATGTTAACTATCTGGTTGCGGGCAAGACCGAGCGTTGCGAGGTTAGTCAGCGAGGCCAGCGGTGAAATGTCACCTATCTGGTTACCGTTTAGGTCTAGTTCGGCAAGGTTGGTGAGGTAGGCTAGTGGGGAAACGTCGTCTATATCGTTACCGGAAAGAGATAAAGTGGTGAGTTTGGTTAGTGAAGTTAGCGGAGTGATATCGCTTATCTGGTTGCTATCGAGGTCTAACTCGGCGAGGTTGGTCAGCGAGGCTAGTGGTAAGATGTCGCTTATCTGATTACTGCTAAGACCGAGCTCGGTGAGGCTCTTCATCGAAGCTAGTGTCGAGATGTTGCTTATATTGTTCCCGGCAAGGCTGAGCACCGTAAGGTTGATACAGTACTCAAGTCCGGTGAGTTCAGTAATGTTTCCTGTTGGAGCGTGTAGATAGGTTATTCCTTCGAGTTCTGAGGTGTAGATAGGACCTTCGGGTTTGCTGATAGCTTCTCTTATGGCAATCTCAAGTTTTGCATCAGCGAATGTTACAGGTTGTCCGGATATTGATGCTCTACGTGTTGTCGATTGTTGCTCCTCTTGTCCGGATATTTGGGTTCCTTGAGTAGACGTACACGCAGCAAGACTGAATACGATTATTAGGGCAATAGCTAGGAATACGCATTTCCTGAGCATCAATATCCTCCTAATTTCTTGCCCCACTGTCTATGCATAGCGGTTGAATGCCTGCTATTAAGTCGCCTGTATATCCTGTATATAATGTAATAGGATTGTGCCCGGTTATTGATGGCGGTATATACAGACTGAGTTTCTTCGGGTCGCTCCAGCCTGTCAAATTCTACCACAATTTGCCGACATTGAACATCAAGCCCTGCACCGTGTTGTTATGCTGACATTCAGGCCGATACTGGTGGATGGCGGTCGGCCCACGGTCGTGCTGCCTCAAGCTGTGCTGCCAGACGGAAGAGTGTTGCCTCGTCACCGTAACGTCCTATGAAGTGGACGCCCACCGGTAGACCGTCGGCGTTCCAGTAGAGCGGTACCGACATCGCCGGTTGTCCTGTTATATTGGCGATTGGTGTAAACGGCACAAACTCGGCAGCACGGAATAACCCGTACATCGGGTTGTCTGGTGGAGAGTCGAAGGTGCCCAGTGGCACTGGCGGCTCACCGAGGGTGGGTGTCAGCCAGACATCGTAATCAACGAAGTAGCGGGCGATGTCTCGGGATACTTTCTGAAGGTCCTGCAGGGCAAGCATACCGGTCGCTGCGCTCTGCTGCTGTCCCATCTCATAAAGAGCCCAGGTGAGCGGTTCGAAGTACTCGGGGGCTGGCGTTAAGCCGGTATTACGGGCACAATCAGCTATAGTCCAGGCACACCCCGCCGACCATAGGATTATGAATTTCTCACTGATCAAATCACCGGGAAGGTCCGGAATGAATTCAACCACTTCGTGGCCAAGGTCGCTGCATAGTGACATCGTATCCTTAACAGCATTAATACAATCTACATGAACATTGGCTCCGGTGACTGTTGCAGTGGTGACGGCAATGCGAAGACGGCCAGGGTCAGCACCAACCTCCTTTAAAAAGGGACGCGCTGGTGGCGGTGCCCAGTACGGGTCACCCATGTCTGGGCCGGAGGTGGCATCAAGCAGGGCCGCGCTGTCTCGTACTGAGCGGGTAAGGGCATGCTCGGCTACCAGACCGCCAAACATGTCTCCATAGCTCGGGCCAAGCGGATTACGTCCCCTTGTCGGTTTTAGACCAAAGAGTCCACAGCAAGAGGCTGGAATTCGAATTGAGCCACCACCATCGTTGCCATGGGCCATGGGGACAATACCAGCTGCTACCGCCGCCGCTGAGCCCCCGCTGGAACCGCCTGTAGTGCGGTTTGTGTCCCATGGGTTCCGGCTCGGCCCGAAGAAATTGGGCTCGGTTGTGCACAGGATACCGAACTCTGGAGTGTTGGTCTTGCCGACTATGACCAGACCAGCGCGTTTCTGCCGGACTACCAGTTCGGTATCTTCGTCAGATATGTAGTCACGCATAAAGGCTGAACCCTCGGTCATTCTGACACCAGCATATTCAGCCAGCAGGTCTTTAAGCAGAAAGGGCACACCGGTAAATGGCCCATTTGGTAGTTCACCGCTTGCTGAAGCACGTGCCTGCTCATACATTGGTGTCACCACTGCATTTAAAGCTGGATTTAGGCGCTCAATCCGTTCGATAGCCGCCTCAACCAGCTCTATCGGTTTGACTTCCTTCTTGCGCACAAGCTCAGCCTGTGCTGTAGCATCCATGAATACCAGTTCACTTGAGTTCACCATTTTCTCACTCCTTTCTTGAAACTCTTAATAGGTTGGTCTCATGAAGTAGGAGTTATGTTGTATATCAGAACTGATTTTAGTTCTCCCAGAAATATTTTGTCAACAAGCTGCCTTTCTGCTAAATTGATAGCAGTTTTTATCCGATGCTATAATGAGACAGGGAGGATTAGAGCAATGGCGCAGGAAACAAAAACAAGAGCGTTGAATAGACTCAAATCAATGTATGCCCTCCGGGCTGAAGTGGACAAGATGTACCAGGGTGGTGTCGAGGCGGAGCAGGAAGGGAAGCCGGTCGCCTGGGTTATGCTTGAAGGCTGGGCTAATCCAATTCTCAATGCCATGGATGTAAAGACCGTTTACCCCGAAAACTATAGTAGCGTCTGTGCTGCAACCGGGACAGCCACACCTTTCTTGGAGCGCGCTGAAGCTGAGGGGTATCCCAGCCATTTGTGTGGCTATGCCCGTACCTGTGTTGGTTACAGCGCCACCATGATGGACTTGGATGGCGAAATACCGCCGGAAGCACCCGCTGGTGGCATGCCCAAACCAACCTTATTGGTTGGTTCGGGTGCCGTATGTGATGCTAGGTTCAAGTGGTTTCAATCCCTGGGACGCTACTTTGATGCTCCGGTGTGGACACTAGAACAGCCAAGTCCCGGGGCAAGAGAGAGGCTGGCAGAAGGCGCTTATGAGCGCAACGTCAATTTCCTCATTAAGGAACTTAAGGCGTTCGTTGCCTTCTTGGAGAAGCTCCTGGGCAAGAAGATGGATTGGGATAAATTGAACTTTACCGGAGGCGGCACAAACGAGATAAACCGACTACGCTGGGAAATCAACGAGCTTCGTAAGGCACGTCCCGGTCCCATGCATACCAGGGACTTCTGGAGCGCTATGTCCGCAGCCCTCTATCGCGGTGCCGCTGATCCCCAGGCGATAATAGACGGACATCAAAAAATGTATGATGAGGTCAAGGATCGCGTGGACAACGGCGTAGCCGCTATCAACCGGGAGGAGAGATATAGATTGTCGTTTGAGGGACTCGCTCCGTGGCACAGTCTCGGTTTCCTCGAGGATCTAGCAGACAGAGGCTGGAACTTTGTCATTGAGAGCGCTTATAGTCCACAGAGGCCGGTGAATCGGGACATGAGCCAGTACAGCGACCCTATGGTGCGCTACGTCCGAACTCGTTATCAAAGCATTGATGAGACTATTGAGGAGGAGTATGGACGTGAGGAGGCG
>Ga0209427_10008233_pt1 | contig 11747 bp, 8 predicted proteins | sample DeeMarSWOR136_30_FD_187465 | JGI IMG/M metagenome (GOLD analysis project Ga0209427, IMG submission 187465) | Marine sediment microbial communities from White Oak River estuary, North Carolina - WOR-1-36_30 (SPAdes) (version 2) | ecosystem: Environmental > Aquatic > Marine > Intertidal zone >... | reverse complement strand
TACCTATTGGCATGCAAATTATTGGAAAGCGTCTTGATGATTTATCTGTGCTTCAAGTCTCAAAGGTGTTTGAAGAAATTCAACCATGGCAAGATAAAAAACCAATATTTGAGTGATATTCTAATAAATATTGATTTAATAAGAGGAAAACGATTTTTTGCTCAAATTGTACAGCAATAATAAATTAGGACTTTTTTGGCCTTTTCTTAGGTTTTTTAACTTTTAATTTTTGTTTAGGCTTCTCAAAATGAATAATTGGTTTAGTCTCGTCGATCGCTTTATTACATACCCAACAAAGATTTTCAGCAATAGATAATGCCATCGCACAATTCTTACAATAAAGGGTATCACAATTGGGACATAAAAATGTATCAGAACCTGATACTTTACTACGGCAGACTAAACAAATTTCCTTTTTTCGAAAAGAAGAGATCTCTTCTCTCGTTATGATATCTGGTCTCGATGCTTCTAATGCTTCTATTAAAGAAGGTTTTATTCCCTCATATTCTATTTCTTTATAAGTAATTAAATCTTTAATGATCTTTTCCTTACTTTCTACCTTTACATATTCAAATTGACTAATTCCTATAACTACCATTAATAAACCTATTACGCGAAGCGTTAGAGAAAAAATCTGCATTAATGTATAGGCTGGTTGACCATATTCTTCAGAGAGATAAACTAATAAATTTTCTGCCCCTAATTGTTGTCCGATAGTATTAATAATGGCTCCAAATACATACAAAAAAGCAGGTTTTCGCAATCCTGGAATTTTAATCCCAAGATAAAGAAAGACTACAAAAATAAAAATGCCTGCAATAACCGCGATTATAACAAAAGAGCTAAGAAATTCTATATCATCTTTTGAATTAATAGGATAAATTAACACTAAGAAAGCTATGAATATTAATACAGATGAGGGAATCCCCTTGAGTTTGAAATTTAAAACCCTCCATTCAATAGCGATAAAGACAGGTATATAACTTAAATATTCAAAAAAAGTGGCCAATCTCCAAATAATAACAATAGGCATAAGATGATAAGTATCTGGATCAAAAAATAAAAGATATATGAAAAAAATATTTGCCACGGCTGTAAGTATGAGTAAAAGAAAATAACTTGTAATAAAATTAAATTCGATGAAACCATTTTCTTTTTTTTTCCGTAGAATAACTCTTCCCAAATAAAGACTGAATAATATCTTTATTACTAATAAGATGAGATAGAGTATGAGTTTTAAATTAAATTCATAATTACTTGAAATCATCACTATAAAAATTGATTTCTATATTTGAAATTGATTCATTATTGAATATCTTTAAGTTACAATAGGGTATACTTAATTATTTATATTTTATGCTCTAAATTAATTATTCTTAATCACACCCTATATCAAAGTTAAAAAAAGAGTAAAAAAAATTAATTAATTTAGTGATGGATTGGTCGTCCTTTTTTATGAATTGCTTTACCTACCACAGCTTCACAGCCTTCTAGGACCATTTCTGATATAGTTGGATGACTATGAATGGTTTCAGCTACTTCATGGACTGTTAGGCCGTGTTGCATAGCCAAAGCAATTTCCGAGATTAATTCTGGTGCTTCAGCTCCAATACAGGAGGCTCCAACAATTTTATGAGTTTGTTTATCACCTAAAACCATGATAAATCCCTCCTCTTCTCCCATACATTTCGCTTTTCCAAGTGATTGGTATGGAAATTGACCCAATAATACATCAATTCCTTGTTCTTTTGCCACATTTCTTCTTAATCCTACAGAACCAATATTGGGGGAGGTAAATATAGTTGCAGGGACTATTCTATAATCAGTTTTCATAGGGTGTACTGGAAATCCGCCTAAACTGGATAATGCATTTGCTACAGCCACATCTCCTTCATAACTTGCTACATGAGCAAGCATTATACCACCCGTTACATCTCCAATAGCATAAATCCCCTGAATTGATGTTTCTAATGTATCAGACTTTACTTTAATTGCCCCTCTCATAGTTTCTATTCCAAGTTCTTCTAATCCTAAATTACTGGATTCTTTTGCTCTTCCTATTGAGACTAAACAGAGGTCTGCTTCGAAAGTAGATTTTTCAGCACTATCAATTTGATCTCTTGGCACATCAGCAGCGCATGTTGTTGCTTTTACACTAGTTCCCGTATTTTCTACAGATAATACATTTTGAGAAGTGTGTAATTCAATTCCCTTCTCTGAAAATTTTTTCATTAATTCCTTTACAATCATCGGTTCTTCTGTTGCGATTGCTCCTGGTAAATATTCTAGCATAGTCACTTTGCTTCCGAAAGTGGCAAAAATGTTAGCAAATTCACATCCTATTACGCCTGCCCCTATTATCAATAAACGACCAGGAATTGTTTTAAAGTCAGGATGTAAGATATCATCACTTGTTAAAATTTTCTCATGATCGATATTGAACGCAGGAATTAACGCTGGAGAGGATCCAGTTGCGATTATAACTCTTTTACCATTAATAATTTTGTTATCTTCTCCTTGAATTGAGATTTCAAAACCAGCTTTGGCATTTCCTCCTATTACTTTTCCATAACCCATAAATATATCATTTTTCCAAGCTTTTTCTAAAGCCTCGATGCCTCCAACTAATTCTTGAACTATTTTATTCTTCCTTTCAACAGCCTTGGCAAAATTAGCTTTAAAATCGACTATCTCAACTCCAAACTGATCAGCTTCTTTAATTTTTTCAATTAAATGGGCTGACGCGTACAAGGCTTTAGTTGGAATGCATCCCCAATTGAGACATGTGCCCCCCAAGTTTTTCTTTTCTATTAATGCGACCTTGGCTCCATATTGAGCGGCTCTTATTGCCGCATGATAACCCCCAGGACCAGCTCCTATTACAACAAGATCATATTGTTGTTCAGACATAATAACATCAATGTTAATTTTTTATTCCTAAAAGTAGTTAATTATTTGTTGAATAAGTAAATAAATCAAAAAATATTAATTTTATTAAATAAAATTGCTAAATTAATTTGCTAAACGATCGAAAACCGTAAAATCGGTTAAATTTTTTATTAAAAGCGTAAAAAAATGAATGACGTATGATAGAACTCGATACTTATTTACATAAATTTAGGATCAAAAATTTAAACAATAGTTTTGGATATGTGTGAAATTATGTTTATTAAAAATACTAATCAATTACTATTAGAAAATCTTGAGGAATCACAGAAACATTTAAGAGAAATTGGGATAAATTGCATTGAATTGGCTCTTAATGCAGTAAAACCTAAAAATTTAATATTAAAATCTGTACAAATATCAAATAGTAAATTGATCATTAAAGGAGATATATTTAACTTAGATGAATTTAAAAAAATCTTTTTCATCGGAGGAGGTAAGGCGTGTGCAGAAATGGCTTTTACTTTAGAAAAAATGATAAAAAATATACCAATTGATTATGAAGGACTTATAAACATCCCTGAAGGATTAAAAATAGAAGAATCTAAAAAAACGAAAAAGATTAAGCTAAACTATGCTACTCATCCCATTCCTAATGAAAACGGAATGAATGGAACGAAAAGAATGATGGAATTTGTTAAAATGGCATCTCATAATGATTTAATAATTTGCTTAATTTCTGGTGGAGGATCTGCGCTATTACCCTTACCGAAAGCTGGTATAACTTTAACAGACCTGCAAGAAGTAAATTCTTTACTTTTAACATCAGGAGCCTCCATTCATGAAATAAATACAATTAGAAAGCACTTATCGGAATTTAAAGGTGGCAACCTCGCTAAGACACTATTTAATTCCAGCAGTGCTAAATTGATCTCATTAATTATATCAGATGTAATTGGAGATAATTTAGATACTATTGCCTCAGGCCCTACTGTTCCCGATCAAACAACATTTAAAGATGCAATAGAGATATTAAAAAAATATAATATTTATTCTAAAATTCCAAAATCAGTCAAATATTCATTAGAGCAAGGTCTTAATGATAATAGTTTAGAAAATCCAAAAGCTCACCATCCATGTTTTAAAAATATTTACAATTATTTAATAGGGAGCGTAAAAACAGCAGTCCAAGAAATTATAACTCATCTTAAACATAATTATATCCCAGATTATTTTTCTGATAATATAATGGGTGAAGCGAGCGAATTTGGAAAGAAATTATATCAAATTATTTCTGAGCAAATGAATAAAAATGAATTTGAGAATCAGCATAAAAGCATTGCATTAATTGGTTCTGGTGAATTGACGGTCACTATTAAAGGATCTGGAATTGGTGGTAGAAACCAAGAGATGCTATTAAGTTTTCTTAATATTGTAGGTAATAAAGAATTTAAAGATAAATTTTTAATTATTGGAGGGAATCTAGATGGTATTGAAGGGAATAGCAAGGCAATGGGTGCATTAGTGGATAATTTTACTTTAAAACAAATAGCTGAGAGAAAATTAAATACTAAAGAATATTTAGATAATAACGATTCAAATAGCTTTTTTAAAATGATAAAAAGTGAGATAATTACAGGCCCCACAGGATGCAACGTAAACGATATTGTGTTAATTTTGATTTCAAAAAAACTTTAATTAAATGAAAATTTCTAAAAAGTAGCTGATATTATGAATGCTGATAATTTAATAAGAGTATGTCCCGCGTGTGGATTTTCTTTTAGAACTTTTGATCCAAACACTGGAAAAAAATTGAAGAATTGTCCAATGTGTGGATATAAATTAGCAGATCCGGATGTTTTTCCAAAAAATAAAAAAAACTTCAGCAAGAGGATAATTTAATACATAATTTCCATTACTGTCTATTAGAATCTTTAAATAATTTTTTTTCTAAAAAGACTTTTTATATGAATCAATAACTTAGAGAAAAAATGTTTTTTAACTATTGTATTTTAATTTTATATTACTAAGAAATTTTTATTAATCTATTATTAAAAATTAATCTAATAAAAAATTAAATGGTAATTAATTATGGCGCGAAAAAAGGAAGAAAAGAAGAAGAAAGCTGAAAAGAAGAGAGACTATGGTTGGGACGAAGAAGACAGAGAAGAGGCTTTAGAAGCAGAGGGATTAAAAAGAACTCAGATGGATGTGGGGAAGGCGGAATTAGTTGATAGAGATACCTCCACCCCTTATATTGAGACTTATGATGAAGATACAGGCGAACTTGAGGGCTTAATTTTGCTTAAAGACGGAAACCGAGAAGGATTATTAGCAGTTGTTCGAATCGCAGAAGAAGTAAATGTAGAACAAGATCACGAAGCAAATATAGGTTCATTAGGCTTTTCTGGTAAATTGAATGTAGAAAATCCTAGTAAAAAAGATAGATTATGGGACATCGACATTACTCTTAAAAATATTCAAAGTACTAATTTAAAATCTGCCGAGATTAGTATTCAGGAATTAGGTATTACGGACAATGATAATATTGACTCTCGTGAATTTCAAATCTCTGGTGAAGCTAAGAGTTTACTTTTAGTAAGAGAATATATCAATACTTTACCTGACGCGGATAATATCCTAAATGTTAATGATATTGAAACAGATTTAATGAAATTAAAAGATAAAACTGCTAAAGCTGGAAAATTACCCGAAAAGAAAGTGGAAGAAAAAGAAGAGGAAGAAGAGGAGGAGGAAGAGGAAGATGAAGACACAGACGCCGGTGCGGAAGAATATAGCTTAGAATCGTTTGGAATTTCAATCGACACAGAAAATACTGTAACATTTGCCATTGCAGTATTAAGTCTGTTTGAAAAACCTATTAAAAACGTTAAAGTAACTAAGAACATTCCTGCTGACTTTTCGAATACGCGAGTTACAGACACCACAATCGGTAATGCAGAATTAGAAGGAGATCAACTAATTTGGACAATCGATGTATTACCTCCGCAAACCACGGTATTATGTAAATTCACCTCAGAGATTATGGTTAGTGATATTGAAGCTCGAAAAACCGGGACTATTGAAGTAACCTATACAGCGGCCTCCTCTTTCGCAGAAGGATTAGGTATTGATAAATTTGATGCATATACAACTAATAAATTTTATGTAGATATTATTGAAAGAGACGAAGAGCCGAATGTTTGGGATTGTAAACTAGTGTTTGAAAATTCTTCAGAGTTTTTAGTTCAACTATTTAATGCAGATGTTTATGCACCCAATGCTGAGAGCACTAAACTTGTAGATATTGATCCTAATGATGTTCCCGTCCTACCTGCTGGTGCAGAATGGCATTCTGTTAAATGGGTATATGAAAGTGAGGATTATCCCCAATTTAGAAAATTACTTGAATTCAGAGTAATGCCAGATTTCGTAACACAAGTAAATGGTACCATTGCAATTTCTGACGTTGAATTAGCCATAGCAAGCATCACTGGAGAAGTATTTTATACGCTTTCAGAGACTGCAGAACCTACCGCAAAAGAGATCGAAGAAATGCTTATTCAAGTTCCTACATTTAAGGAAACCGATGTTATCGCAGTGCATAAGCTTGAAAATAATGGTGGAGCTCCATTAAATGAAATTGTAGTACAACAAGAATTTTTCTCAGATGTATATCAAGCTCCTAACGCAGATGAGGTAAAAGTATTATGGGACGGTAGCGAAATAGAAATTGATTCATCTGCTGTTGCTGTTGATGGAAATTCTCTGAGAATTGAGCTTAAAGATCTAAAGGACAGTAGTACTGGAATGTTTGAACCAGAATCAAAATTAGAAGTTCAATATCCAATTCACAGTATAAATCCAGCTCAAGAATCAAGATTTGAATCAGAAGTAATTTATCTTGCGAATACCTATCCACTTTCTAGTGAAATAGAAGTTAGACCTGCTGTACCTGCGATTGAAGCAATTCATATCAGAAGAAAATTCAGAGTTGGAAAAGAGGTTCTTGCTATTGGAGATCTTGGAAATTACAAGATTATATTAATACTTGAAAACATTGGAGATCAACCACTTAAGAATTTAGTCTTGTTAGATAAAGTTCCTGACAATTTTGAATATGGAGAATATTCTATGCAACCTGAAATTACTGATGAAGTTGGTACGGATACCCTTAAATGGGAAATTGAGGAACTTGCTGAAGCAGAAAAATTAGAGATTTCTTATGAAATTCACGGTAAAGGCGAATACAAACCTTCTGAGGCACAATTGGCCTATTAAATCAATATAATAATAATTTTAAATTATTCTATTTTTTTATTTTTGTATTTTATTTTTTATATTCTTTTATTTTTTAGAAATTAATTTTATTTATTTCATATTTCAATAGCTTTATCAAATTTATAATCTTTAAATTTTAATGTTGACAATTTAAAGTTTGCGTATCTCTTTAACCAAATCTGAAGCTTCATGTATTTTTTTTCTTAATAGATCTTCAAGTTCACTTAATTCTTTATCTGAGATTCCTTTAGTTTTAATTAAATCAAATGTTATAGAAATAGAGTGAAGAATGTTTCCTAAATCATGGGAAAATTTATCTTTTAAATTATTTTTCTCACTTATTGTACCAGTTATCTCTTGTTCAAGTAAAGCGACAATGGCCGCTACTACAAGTACCGACATATAGGAAGTTACAATGATGTTACCAAAAACAAATGCCCATTCAACTCCAAAACTATCCAGGGAAATAAAAAACATAGCTATTGTAGCAGCGACAATACTTAACATAAAGAGAAATCTGGATGGAGATCTAGTTTTAATATAGATACGCAAAAGCATAATTATTGTCGATATTAAAATACTCAACACAAATATTTGAAAACCAATGATTATTGGCATTATTACAATAATAGCACTTATAGAATTAACAGTTTGAGATTTTTGATTGTAATTTTTAATAAATAACTTATAATATTCCATGAATGCGGCATTGAACGTAAAAATCGCAGCTACTCCAAATAGACTATATGCAATTAATTGATATACATAATCAACAAATTGGTACGTAAAAAAAAAATTTCCAATAGCTAAAATAATAAATATAGGCAACCATGGTATTAATTCCCGTTGACGAAGGCAAGCAAATCCAAAAATAATACCTCCAATGACCATTAAAACTGTATTAATAGTTAAAATCATACCTATAATTTCCTCTTCATTTGCCATTATCGGACCCCAATCTTTTAAAATATGAGATTAATAAAAATTTAACTTTTACATTAACATAAGTTAAATGTATTGCGATTTTATAAATAATCACTTCGGATTTTTTAGTGAATATTTATTAATTAGTTCAATTTTGAGCTACAATCGTTTTTATTTTAGATTTATTAACAATACTCTAGCATATATAAATTATTTTCTATTTTTTTTTGTTTCATCAAGATTAAATAGATCTATTAAGTCTAATTTTATAGGAAAATTGTATTTTAAATATATATTTCTGAATAATATATAGACTTATCAAACTCTCAGGATACTTTCAAATATAATGATTAAGAAAAGATTCCATCAACACTGGGTATTTCAAAGTCCCGAAGCGATATTAACCTGCTCAATACTTAAGTGCAAAGATAAATCCTATTTAATATTTGGTGGTCACGATAAAACTCTTTACTTAATGAATCATGACTTAATGATTCTTGATGATATTAATTTTGATGGTTGGTGCCGGTGTAGTTATACTATTGATATTGATGGGGATGGTTGTGATGAGGTTTTGGTGGGTACCGGGGACGGACGATTTTTAATGCTGAAATTAGATAAAGAGCAGGAAAAGTTAGTAGGCATTATGAACTATAAATCTGATGGAAAAGTTATTTGTTGTACTGCTGGAGATCTTTACAGAGATGGTAATATTGAATTTATTTTTGGTGGTGAGGATAAAACTCTTAAAATTTTTAAAAATATTGCGTCTAAAGAACCAATCCTTACCTTATATTATGATTCTTGGGTTACTAGTTGTACTATAGGGGGTTTAAAACTTCCTAACAAAACAGATCCTATTTATGGTTTATTAGTTGGAACCCATAGTGGTATCCTTCAATTAATACAAATAGTTGATAATAAACCCGATATCATTTGGCAAAAGAATGTTTATTCTGAAATTAATGATATAAAAGTAGGGGATGTTACCAATGATGGGTATAACGAAATTATTGTAGCTGCTGATGATTCCTATATAAAAATTTATGATAGTTTAGGAAATAGGATAAGCTTTCTAAAAATTACAAAAGACCATTCTAAATCAAAAAAATTTCGTCTTAAATCCTTAAACCGAGCCAAATCATTATTAATAGCAGATATTGATGGAGATAATGCAAATGAAATTGTAGCTGGATGTGCAGATGGATCTTTAAGAGTGTTTCATAATGCCGAAAATAATTCTAAAAATTTTGAATTAAAATGGACTGCTAAATTTTCATCATCCATAAAAGGTATTTGTCATTTAGTTGATGAGAAAACAAAATTAATCCACATCATATTTGGAGGATATGAAAGAGCTATACGAAACCTCACTGATTTTGAATGGGGTAAAAAACCACTATTTAAAATACCTCAACGTTTCAAAATAATAAAAATCCCAATAAACAAATCTCTTGAAAAAGTCAAATTAAAAAGAGTTCCTACAAATTTAAGAGAACACATAACAACTCTTCTCGAGAAAAAAGGATTTTTTTTAACATTGGATTTATTGATTGAAAAATTAATAAAGAAAGGATATAGTCATGAGGAAATCGAGGAGGAAATTGAAGCAATGAAAACTGAGAAAACTATGCGCTATGGAAAAGTAGATGTACATGCTTGGAGTTTAACTAATGAAGAAATTGAAGATTATATTAAGGATGGCACTAAAAAGCTCGATTCAAATAATTCCTAAATTAAACAAGATCTTGCTTCTTAGCATAATAATTTTTTAAATCTTCTTTAAATGGTTTAAATTGATTAATTTCGGTAAAATCCTTGTCTTCGTATTTTTGAATAAATGATTCTAAGATTAACTGTGCCTTACTTAAAAATTTCTTTACGTCTTTATCTGGATTTTTTTTCTTTTTTTCCACTAAACCATATAGAATTATTGGGATCCACGAAAATTCTAATCGGATTAGATAGGAAATTTCTCTACCAAGACCCAATGGTTTTGGAGCGTAGAGAAATATTAAAAATAAGGAGTAAGCGGCAGTTAAACCTAGTTTAACTCTTTTACTGGTTTTCAAACCATATTGGTAAGTGAAGACCAGCATGGATATGAAGCCTGAGAAAAACATGGGCCAGATATCGGCGCTTCCATGCATAAGGGTGTTATAAACTGCTACGATCAGTGCATGAACAGCCACGTAACTCTCCAGAAATATTATCCATCTTGGATCTAGATGAATCCGGGTCCAAGCTAAGGACATCTGGGTGAATAAAAAGAACATGTAAATGAAGCCGGATAATAGTTGAGGATCTACTGCCATGGGATGAAACCAGAAGGTATAGACTAGGGCCCATGAGAAAACATACATATGAATTTTTCTAAAGAAGCCCGTAACCTTTACCGTGAAGGGTTTTTCAACTTTATATCCCAAGAAGAAGCCCCTCCTCCTATTTTCTATTATCAGGACAAACACAAGCATCAGAATAACGGATCCTTGGCTGGTCCAAATTGGGACATCCTGGGCTAACCCATCAAATAATATATGCGTTTCAATCAGATGGATAATGCTGAATATGACGTTTATGCTTAATACAGCATAATTATACAAAGATAATTTTGAGGAGGTTATTGATTTCAGATTGCTTTGTGCCCAATAGATCGAAAACCAAGCAGAAAACTGGTGGGCTGCATACAGAGACCAAACAATAATCATTGTTTCTGGGATTCTCCTTGGGAGCTTCCAGTAGTACCAAGAAGACCCTTTGTCCGGAAGCAACGTCTCAAGGAAGGGCTGTAGATTTTTCCCGAAGTACCAAATTATTAAAGTGAACATGACCGAGAAAACAATCGATGTAACCCATACTATTTTTGGGCTTAGATTAGTGTTAGAATCGTTAAAGGTCATTAGTTGGTTAAATCATTGTGATTTCTTAAAAAGCTCTTGCAAAGTTTTTGTTTGGCTTACAATAGCCTTTATTATCTTAAGTGAAAATGTGTGTATTTGTGAAGCTTCAATCTGAGGAAAGTGAACAGTCACTGGCTTTTGGGGGGCAGGCGCTCATAGAGGGGGTTATGATGCGAACTAGTACGCATTTGGTTACGTGTGTAAGGCACCCAGATAACGGGATTGTTTCGCAAATCTTGCAGGTGAATAGCTATACTAGAAAGCATTGGATACTCAGGCTTCCCTTTGTGAGGGGGAACATACTCATGTTGGAGACTATGTACTATGGCATGAAGAGCCTGTTTTACTCTGCGAACGTTGCTTTGGAGGAGGAGGATGAAGAGTTCACGTGGAAGGAGTATTTGCTGATTATTGGGATGGTTTTTGCGGTTAGTGGTTTTTTTATGGTTGTTCCATTTTTATTAACTAATTTTCTCGATCTTTCAGGTTTGTTATTCAATGTTGTTGAAGCGGGGGTTAGGTTGACTTTTTTCATCTTATATTTGTACCTTGTATCTAGATGGGGGGAAATTGAAAGGGTTCTACAGTATCATGGAGCCGAGCATAAGACGATCAATGCTTATGAAGCAGGGGCTGAACTCGAGATCGAGAGCATATCAAAGTTTTCCAGGCTTAATCCGAGATGTGGAACGTCTTTTCTCTTCATAGTGGTTTTGATGACAATTGTTTTGTTCACTTTGATTCCTAAAACTGACT
>Ga0209427_10008228_pt1 | contig 11749 bp, 12 predicted proteins | sample DeeMarSWOR136_30_FD_187465 | JGI IMG/M metagenome (GOLD analysis project Ga0209427, IMG submission 187465) | Marine sediment microbial communities from White Oak River estuary, North Carolina - WOR-1-36_30 (SPAdes) (version 2) | ecosystem: Environmental > Aquatic > Marine > Intertidal zone >... | reverse complement strand
ATCAATTGTGGCTTTTTGTTCCATGTATTCTGGTGCTACAGCAACTATAGGAAGATCAGGAACTGGAATATCTCCAAGCGCATTAGAAACAATTCCTATTAAATCAGCAACTCTTCCGGTATCTGTACAAGTCCCATAACTCAATATAGGTGGAATCTTTAATAATTCACATAAACTTTTTAGACCTGGTCCCGCAAATTCTTTAGCTTCGAGTGAACAAAGTCCGGCTACTTGTAATCCCCCGCTACCGCAACCCATTGATAATACTAAAATATCATTCTTTATTAATTCTTTAGCTATATCTACTGTATGTACATCTTGTCCCTTATCTCTTAAAGTAGTACAAGAGATTAATCCCGCAACACCCTTTATTGTTCCATCTTTTAATGCATTTAATAACGGATCAATGCTTCCTCCTAGAGCTTCTACTATGCTTTCGGTAGAAAATCCGACAATTGCTTCATTCATATCTAATCCAGATAATGGTGCTACTGATTTTCTTCTTTCCTTAAAATTATCAACTGCCATTTGTAGCAGCTTTTCAGCTTGCTTTTCTGCTTCTTCCGGAATGTAATTTAATCTCTCATCAATACCTTCAAAAGCTACAACTTCACTAACAGGTATTAATTTAAATTTATATTTCTCAGCATACAGAGGGTCAATAGGCATACAACAATTCATATCACATACAAAAATGTCAATGCAACCACTTGCTAAAACCGCTTCCTGCATAATCCAATTTCCAGTAAATCCATAAAAAACGTCATCCATCTCCCATCTTTGAATCATCTCTTGTCCAGTTTCTATATTTGCTATGATTCTTAATCCTTTTGCTCCCACATCTTTAGCTTTTTGTTGCCATTCTGATTTACGAGCAAGTTGAACCATTGCAAATCCTAAAAAGGGTTCATGACCATTTGGTAAAACATTTACATAATCTGGATCTAAAACTCCTAAATTTACACGCATTTTATGAGGTCTTGGTATATTATACAAAATGTCTTGACAAAATTCATTTACAATCTGACTTTGATAAGCCATCGAAATTCCTAATCTCATGGCTTTAAGAGCTAGACTTGCATAGTATCCATCAACATTTGTTAAACATGAACTCGTTGAGAGCATCATTTCACCATAAATTCCTCCAGGAAAGATTCCCAACTTATTCCAGACTTCCTGTCGTTCTTTGGGAGCTAGCGCCTCAACGATTTTACTAGGGCAATCATATGGTTTATTAAAATCTTGTTCTGCAAAATCACACAAACGAACAGCTACATCATTAACAGTACCAGTTGAATCAATTCCTAATCTTTTTGCAAAAGATCTTAATTTTTCAGGTTCCGAGATATGATAAGGAGTTTTTCCTTGTGCAGTTGCTCTAAGTGTTTTTATAGTTTGTTCTGTGTGATAATGATAGGTTGAAGCACCCATAACGTTTCTCAATAACATCATGCGCATAGCCATTCCATCCGCTGTTATTCCACAGACACCTCTCTTATCTATTGATGCATCAGCTCTGCATGGACCATTGGAACATAAATCACAGCGAGCTCCTTTTAAACAAAAGGGACATCTTTTATCTGGCATGCCACCAAACCCTTGTGCCTCAAATCTATCCCATATACTTACCATTCCATCCTTTTTAATTCTTTCATATCCTTTACGTACGGAATCATGATAAGATATTCTATTTCCTTCCATTATTTCACCTCTTAATTAAAGATAATTTAATTTATCCAATTCTCTTATAATACATTTTTTCTAATAAACTATAAAACATCAATTCGTGCGCTTAAATAAAATTTTGATCTAACATGTTCGGTTAATAAAAACTATATAAATCAATAACCTATTTTTCTAAAAGTCTTTTCCACTAATAATTTATAAAATAAAAAACCTTTATCTTAACAACTCACATTTATTAAGTCAATAGTGAAATTAATTTTAAATTCATAGAGACAAAATTTAAATTAAAATAGCTTCTCTAGGTACAAGATAATGATAAAAAAAACCTTTAAAGAAATTTTAGATATTGATGATGATGATTACAAAATCATCGAGATGATCGAGAAGAGTCCAGATATAACGCATTCTGAGATTGCTCGTGAAATTGAGAAGTCCCAACCTGCTGTTGGGGCAAGAATAATCAAATTGGAACGTAAAAATTTACTCACAAAACAGGTTGGATTCAATATAAAAAAGGTTGATATAAAAACCGCTATTGTTTTTGTTTCTACTAAAGATGTTGAGACTATTGTTGATAAAATTAAGCATTGCCCCTTTATTAATCATGCTTTTAAAATATCAGGTGAGTTTAATTTACTCTGCTTTATCGCGGCATCTGATTTACAAACTATTGAAAAATTAGTTGATATCTGTTTCAGGAAAGATCCTAACGTGATCAATGTCAAAACAAATATTTTAATAGATTCCATCCACGATTTTGTGGTACCTATAGATTTTAAAATTGAGAAATTTGACTTCTATGCATCAAGTTGTGGACCTGATTGTAGCCTAAATACTAATATTCCCAATTATCAATTCGATAAACTTGAAGAAGAAGAATAAATTAATTTTACGTTAATTAATAATACTTTATTTAAATTCTCCTCTATTTTTGGCTAGTAGATATTTACATTTTTCTCCACAACCTTCTTCCTCATTCGGTTCATGATGTTCGGAATCAAAATCTATAGGAAGAACAAAATCCTTTGAAATATCTGTTACAATTTCCATAGATACTCTCGATACATCGGGATTTTTTCTAAAATGATAATTTATAATCGCATCTAATTTATCTAATTTGGAACTTGCAAGTAAAATACATATATTATGGCCTCCACTTAACCGAAAAGCATTCAACATAAACGGACAGCATGATGCCATATCTAGTATTTCCTTAGGATTCTTAGTATTAATCTCCACTGTAGCTAAATGAAGATCTACTTTCTTAAAGTTTATACCTGGCTGAAATTGAAGAATACCTTCTTTTTCAAGTTTTTTAATACGCATACCTACAGTGGGTTGACTTCTATTGATTTTCTCTGCAATTTGTGTGTGGGTTAAACCTGGATCTTCCTGTACTAAACTAATTATTTGACGATCTATATCATCTAATCTTAATTTTTCTGATATCATTATTTATCCCAATAATTAATATTATATATTTAAATAATATTTTCTCACATTAATATTTTATAAGACAAAACAGAAACAGCGAATTATAATATTATATTTTTTCTTAGCCAACTAAGAAGAATTATTTGAGAATATATTAAAAATAAAATTCACTTAATCTATTATAATTGCTTTTAATGGGCAAGCGCTTGTACATAAATGGCATTTAACACAATTATCTTCTCGTTCTTTAATTACTATACATTTAGGTTCAGATTTTTTGTTGATCACTTCGTATATCCCTCTAAAACATGCCTCTTCACACGAGAACTTAGTGCATCGCTTACATTTACTGGTATCTATATGATGAAACTTATAATTTTCTATAGAACCTTGAACTTCAACGTCGCTCATCATGATAACTAAAAATAGAATATTTTTATCTATTTATATTATAGAATATAAAAAAATCGTTTTAATTACTTAATAAATACTTTTTATTAAAATCCTAAAATAATTAAGTAATCATGAATGAAATTAATAAGTTACTTTTCGAAATCCCTAACTTAAAAAGAGGTATCTTTATATCTCGTCCGAATAGGTTCGTAAGCGAAATACAATATAAGAGTAAGATTGAATTAGCTCATATTCATGATCCAGGACGTTTAAAAGAATTATTAGTTAAAGAAACAGAAATCCTTTTCACCAATTCCAATGGAAAATTGAAGTATTATGTAAAAGCAGTAAAATTTGAGGATGAATGGGTTTTAATAGACACTTCCCTTCATTCTAGAATTGCGTTGGAATCTTTTAAATTCATACTAGAATTTGCTAAAGTTAAGGAGATTAAAAAGGAAGTTCCTTTCGGAAAAAGTAGGATAGATTTTACATTGGATGGTGTTCCTTTAGAAGTTAAAGGGGTTACTCTTCTTAAAGGAGGAGTGGCGTTATTCCCAGATGCACCTACAGAACGTGGAACTCGTCATGTCCAAGAAATTATTGAAAATAGGGGGATTCTTTTCTTTTTAGTATTTCGAAAAGCTACTAAATTCAAACCAAATTATGAGATCGATCCAAAATTCTCAAAAAAATTATCTGAAGCAAAAGAAAAAGAGATTCCCATTTATACTGTGCGAATTAGTTTTGATGGTAAAGGATTATACTATAATGGGAAAATACCTTTAGATGATTTTTAAGAATTTATAATTTAAAAACAAATTATTATTTATTCCTTCATTTAAATATTGAAACTCTCTGTATGCTTGTATTTCATTATCTAAACTTTTAAAATGCTAATTTAGGTATCCTAGAATATAATTAGTAATATAAAATTAAGTTAATGAGGTGATAATTCTTGACAGAAATGAAAACAGAAGAAAAAAGTAAATTTGTTACATCTCCTGATGTTTGTTCTTGGGCTGATGATGAGAGTGAAAATTATCATTTTGAAATTACAATGCCCGGTGTAGAGAAAGAGACTATAAAGTTGAAAATTCATGAGGATTCCTTTTTTGTAAGTGGGGAAACAGAGAATACAATTTATGTGGGATCATATGCTATCTGTTGTCCAATTAAACCTGAGAAAACAAAAGCTGTATATAAAAATGGAATTTTAAAAATTGATGCTCCCTTTAAAGATCCCCTAGAAGATGCAATAGAGGTTAAAATTGAATAAGAAAAGTGATATATATGGAAGAAAAAGAGATAGTATACGTATCACCCGAAATTTATATGTACCCAAATGAAGAACACGATACATATCAAATAGAAATAAATTTACCAGGAGTAGAAAAGGAAGATATTAAACTAAAAATGCATGAAGATTCTTTCTTTATTAAAGGAGAAACAAAAACCACAGTTTATATTGGATCTTATTCTGTATGTTGCCCAATTGATGCAGAAAAAGCAAAAGCAGTATATAAAAATGGTCTACTTAAAGTAGAAGTCCCTTTTAAAGGACCCGAATTTCATAGTATAGACGTTAGTATTGAATAATTTTTTTTTTCTATTTATTAATTTATTTTAAAATTTGGGGATATTGTTAGAATTATATAGATGTTATACCAATTTTATCATTCGGATTACCGATAAATAATTCCGACTAAAAAAATACTGAAAAGAGAAGCAACGACAAAAAATTTTAATAACCCCTTAATAGATTTATTTAAATACATTTTCACCAAATATAATCTTGTTCATATTTAACGATATGAACGTTGAGAAGAGGTATTATTATCTCGATGTACAACAACCAATTGATATACTATTAAGTATAGCAAATTGGTATTAATCGCACTTCCATTTTTGGAAGTAAATCTATATCTTCGGATATAGAATTGAATAATAGATTTTCGGATCTATTATCCAACGGTTATAATCGCACAAACCTCTTAACAGAAGTATGGAAGAGTATATCCTACCTATCAAGGATATAAAATTAATAATTAGGTTTTCGAATCTGGTTGTTGACGAAAATAACCGTAAATTCAAACAACGGAAGGAAGATTTACAGCCTAGGATGTAAAATCGAATAATAGTAGGCAGATCCTTGATCTGATTATTCGACGATTAATGAGAAGCGATATGAAGGGAAACTGTGTGTAAAAACACAGATTTGAACAAAAATAAGAACCATGCGGTTATTATCCGGTGTTCAATCCGGTCAATGCTGCAGAATTGATGAGGTTATCAAACGATAACATCACTCATGGGATAATATATTATAACATGAATGATGATCCTTTTGACGGCGCGGCTCAAGTTAATACGTTGAGAATTTTCACACCTAAAGTGTGGAAGTATAATACCACCGCAATGAAAACCGTCAGGTATTCATTGCAACTTCTCGACACCTTTCTTTATTTTTTTATTTAATATTCAATGCTTATTTCTTTAATATAATCGAAAGCAGAATAGGCTGCGATTACCCCTTCAGCTACTCCCGTAATAGCTTGTTTGAATGGTGCATCTGCAACATCACCTGCAGCATAAATTCCAGGGATGTTTGTTTCGGATCTTCTATTAATGATTATTTCACCTTTCTCATTAGTTTTAACTCCATATCTTTTTGCGAGATCTGAATTTGGTATCGAACCTATTTCAATGAAAACTCCATCAACTTTAAATTCCTTTCCACTATCAAAGATCACCGACTTTACTTTATTTTCTCCCTTAATTTCAGAAATCGTTGTCTTATAAATGATTTCAATATTTTCAAGTTCCTTTACTCGCCTTTTATTTATAGGTTCTGCACGTATTTCCTCTCCCCGATATATAATAAATACTTTTTTTACATTTTGAGCTAAGAATAAGGCTTCTTTTGCTGCAGAATCACTTCCACCAATTACGCAAACATTTTTATCTTTATAAAAAGGACCGTCACAAGTTGCACAATATGAAACCCCTCTCCCTTCAAACTCTTCTTCTCCAGGAATTCCCAATTTTTTTCTTTCAGAGCCTGTTGCTATACAGATGCTATAAGCTTTAAATTTTTGAAAAAAAGAATGCAATATAAAATAATCGTTATCTTTTTCTATACTTCTTATCTCATCCGAGATGTAAGGGATGTTTAATGAATTCATATGTTCTCTAAACATCTCCATTAATCCTTGGCCACTAGTAGAAACGATACCGGGATAATTCTCTACTAGATGAGTAGTAGCAATTAAACCTCCAAAAGTCTTTCCCACAATTAACACATCCATAGCAAATCTAGCAGCATATATTGCACAGGCTATAGCTGTTGGTCCTCCCCCCAGAACAATAAGATCATATGTTTTTTCTAAATCAATTGTGCTCATATCAATATTGAACACGTATATTACCTCCTATCAACTCTCTCATAATTTCATTGGGTCCCACCATACCCACTAAAGTCTTTTTATCATTTATAATAGTATATGGAACACCTGCTGCATCATAATATTGTCCTATATCGGGATTGGCAGTAATATCTATTACCACAGTTCTTATTTTACCTTCAGAAGCAATTGCGAAAAGATTTGTGACTGTTACTACTTGAGGACAATAAGGACACTGGTTAGTAACCATAACTTTAATAGTAGATGGCTCAATTCTGCCTAGGTTTTGTTTAATTGCGGCTTCATAATAATTCCCCGACCCTGCAAAAGCAAAAATAGCTTGAATAAACGGTTGAATCTCACCTCCTTGAGGAGCTGCTAAATAGCGAATTACTTCTCTTCCTTTTTCGTCAATGAATAATATTGTGGGAACTCTTTGAATGTCATATTGTTTAGCGAATTCAGGATTATCATCGATCGACATTTCTTCAATCATTAACAAACCATTTGAATTTTCTTCGTAAATTCTAAGAAGGGACATAACAACTCCACAGTCCATACACGCTTTTACTTTTGTTCCATCTGGTTGAACCTTTTGGGAAGTAAACACTTTTAATTTCACAGGTTTCTTTAATTTTGACATTTCCTGTTTAATTATTTCCTTGTACTTATCATCGTTAGCCATTTTTTACTTGCGCCTCCTTATAATTTAATAAAATATTATGCATACATTCCTCCAAAATCCCGTTCACCTTTGGTAAGTTTATCTAATAAATCTTGAGGAGAAAACATTCCATATATATGATCCTTCTCGTTAATTATGGTATGTGGCACACCCTGAACTTGGTATTTCATAGCTATATCTGGATTTAAATCAACGTCAATTATCTCAGCAGATATTTTCCCTTTTGAAACAATTGCAAACAATGTTAAAACAGGCACCGTTGCAGGACAGTAAGGGCAAGCTTGGGTTATAAAGATTTTTATATCTGACTTTGATATCTTTTTTAGATGAGTTATGATTTGATCTGCATAGTAAGGTCTTACTCCTGAAAAATATTGAATACTATTTAGAAAAGGTACAAATTCTGTTCCGGTGGGATGAGCAGAATATCTTATTATTTCCTTATCATCTTCATTAACAAATAATATAGCAGGGATTCGAACAATGCTATACTTTTTTGCCATTTCTGCATTTTCATTAATGGAATATTCGTCTATTATTAATTTACCCAGTGAATATTCTTCTAAAGTCTTCATTAAATTATAAGTTCCTTCACAAGCCATACATGTTCTAGTTTTTGTTCCATCCTCTTGAGTTTTAAAATCTGTAAATAGTTTTAAATTGACAGTATTCTTAATTTTAGCCAGCTCTCTTTTAATATTTTCTATCTCATTGGGTGTAAACATTTTTAATCACCTTATTTAATTCGACCTATTGTGACTATTTGAATTCAAATTTAAAATATTTTTTCGTTTAAAATATAAAAAATAGAATGATTATTGTATTTTCGAATAACTTCTTTTAAAAAATCATCTTTAGATTTCTAAATCTTATTTTAAATATTTTTTAAAATAAAATAGTATTTTTTTTTAATCGTAAAGTTAGGAAAAAAAGAAAAAAATTTCAAACCATAAGCTTATTTTTTTTTGCTCCATTTCACTTTTTCATGAAGTATGTTTTATGTTTTATCTATGATACTTGTGTGGATTTTGAAATCTCTCTTACCTGTCATTATATCAATTCAGAAGAAGGATATAAAATTATATATGTCTCTTATGAAAATTCGCCAGTAAAAAGCTTAGAGGGAATGACAATCATCCCTGATAGAACTCTCTCAGAAATTAGCTCAACGTCCGATATATATGGTTTAATAATCCCCGGTGGAGTTGAAAGAGTTTTAAGACCTGAACTTGAATCCTTAATAAGAAACTTGATAAATGGGAAAAAGTTAGTAGCAGCAATTTGTGCAGGTCCTGAATTTCTTGCTAAAATGGGTTTATTAAATGATAAAAAATATACATGCTCAATGGAACCTCATGAATATGAAGAAAAAGGTGAAAAAGATCCATTTCCTCGAGAAAATTATGTTGAAGCAAGAGTTGTGAGAGATGAAAATATAATTACTGCTAAAGGAAACGCATTTGTTGATTTTGCTCTTGAAATTTGGGATTGGTTTGATTTGTATGAATATGAAACAGAAAGAGATGAAACCAAAATTCTATTTTCACCATCTTAATACATTAATTACATTAACAAATCACACGGATCTTTAAGTTGAAATCTAATTTTTTCTTTCTTCCCGTAAAATTTTAATATCCAGTATGCATCTGGACAATAAGTTGTAATAAACCTTTCATTTTCCTCTTTATTTGAGATATGTCCTCCATATTGTTTAAAATCTCTCATTCTTTTAAGAGCAATCTTTTCAGCAACGTCAACTCTTAATTGATGCCCCACACCTCCCCCACAGCAATAGTGTGGGATGTTTAATACATTATAATCACTTTTTTCATAAATAATTTTAAGTTCTTCTTCTATTTTTGGAAATTCTATATGTTTCAATGGGCAAGCGTGTTGGATTATTAAATCGCCTGATTTCTTAATTTGTGAAGGTGATAAATATTCTGTGAAGTACTCTGTTTTAATTCCTAAATCACTATAATGTTTTTTAAACACCATATAGCAACTAGGACAAACAGTTATGATTTTTTTAAATCCTTTTTCTAAAAAGAATTTTTTATTTTTTTCTACCATCAAATCATAAGTCTTAACTTCACCTGTACATAAAATAGGATAACCACAACATATTTCTTGCTCTAATATGCAAAAATCTACATGATTATTAAGGAGATATTTTGCGATATTTTCACCATAGCTTGGAACTTTTACGGTGGTAAAACAACCAAAATATAATAATGTTCTACTATTTTTATTTAAACCTTTTAATGGTTTAATTCTACTTTTATTGTATTTAAAGGGAGTTCCATATGTTTTAATCGTCTCAGTTGTTTTATTTAAATTTTCAATTTGGTTACCATCTTTTAAAAATTTCTGCTTTAACAAAAATCTCTCATTTTGTGTACCACATGCTCCACAATGTACACAATTGTATAAGCGATAATAATCTTCTTGCTTGAATTTAAACTTATCCTGAGTTTCTAATAACACCCTAACTTCCTCATTCGTGATGAAATTATCTGGGTCTACCTCTTCACAGGGACAAATATATTCTTTTTCCATTTGAGATTATTTATAACAATAATTCGAATAAATCTTTAGCTTTAGGTTTAATCTTACATATCTTACTAAATCTTTCTAATATCCACCAACAAGAAGGACAATAGGTGGTCACAAAATCACTATTTGCGTTATCAAAATCTTCCATTCTTTTTCGAGCAATCTTTTCAATTACATCACGACGATTCAACCAACCAGAACCTCCGCCACAGCACCAATGGGGAATATCCTTAACTACATAACCACTTTTTTCAAGGATACTATTAACAAACTTATCAACTCCTTCTCTACCTCGATTTTTTAGCTGGCAGAGATGTTGAATTCCTACAGTTCCAGACTTGTTAGTATCAGATGGTTTTAAGTAATCGGAAATATATTTGAATTTGATCTCTACTTCCATTTCAGGCTTATAGAACTCGTTAAAGAGGTAATAACATGCGGGGCAGAGACAAATTATCTCTTTAAAGTTTTTAAAAATCTCGATATTTTCTTTCTTGCAAACGTCAAATTCTTTTACCAATCCTGAAGAGAGAAGATGCCAACCACAACAAATTTCAGTCTCCAAGATTGTGAAATTCAGTTTCTGTTTTAGTAAGTATTGGAGTGCATGTTCCGTATATCTTGGAATTCGAATTGTGGATAGGCAACCCATAAAAAAGAGAATATCAGATTCTTTAGGTATACTTTCAGGTCTTCTTATTCGCATTTTATTTGAGGGATATGGGGAACGATACTTTTCAAAGCATTCCACCATATCTTTATAATCATCGAAAGTATTACCATCTTCCAAAAATTTTTGTTTTAACTCCATTCTTTCTATTTCTGTATCACATTCACCGCAATGAACGCAATTAAACAGAGTATAATAGTCTTCTTGTTTAAATTTATAAGTATCTTTTGTTTTTATTAGTTCCCATACTTCAATATCACTTATGAAATTATTCGGATCAACCTCATCTGTAGGATAATTTTTCCTTCCTTTTATTCGCTCTTTTATAATTATCACCTAAAATTATGAATTTAAGTTTTCAAATAAAAGTTTACTTAAAATTTTATAAGATTTTAAAGGAAAATTGTTTTTTTAGTCCGTTAACTTTTCAACTGCTCAAATAAGAAGTGAGTTTTAGTTATTAATAAAGAATAATAATTATTAGGTCAAAATCTTGAAACATTTTAACATTAGATTATTGTTCACTTTACTTTATCTTAAAATTTTTTAAAAATATGCTATTTTAATCTTTTTACTAAAATAAATATTGATAATACTCAATGGGTAAAGTATTTATAAATTTTATAGATATATTTTTTATTTTTTAACCTATTTTTAAAGATAAAAATATTTTAATTAATAACATAAAACTCTAATTGAATCTACTTTGTCTAAGAAAAAAAGATATGGATTTTTACTTTTTTCAATTATATTTTACATTATAATACTGTCGTTATTATATTCTAATAGATTCGAATCCTATATTTATTATCAACGAATTAAATTTCAGTCTACTGGAGCAACAATATATGCTAATTTATATCATCCTGTAGAATCAGTTGATCTTCAAGAGAAATCACCATTAGTGATCTTTGCTCATGG
>Ga0209427_10008226_pt1 | contig 11751 bp, 9 predicted proteins | sample DeeMarSWOR136_30_FD_187465 | JGI IMG/M metagenome (GOLD analysis project Ga0209427, IMG submission 187465) | Marine sediment microbial communities from White Oak River estuary, North Carolina - WOR-1-36_30 (SPAdes) (version 2) | ecosystem: Environmental > Aquatic > Marine > Intertidal zone >... | reverse complement strand
GTTATTTCCATCTTCAACAAACATAGTTACATCAATTCTCACTGGTGCTCCTCCAAATACTTTCCCTTCTAGTCTCATATACGCTTCTTTTTGATTTTTTAAAAATGGAATATAATCCACAGCAGAAATCTGACAATCTACAGTATCCTTATTTTGTAGATTTGAAATTACAGCTTCAGTTTTAGATTGTCGTTTTCCTTCTTCATATCTTAACAAACCACTTGACATTGGTGTTAAAAGATTACAAAAGTCACTTGAACCACCCCAATCAAGTTGAATTGTTTTGTCCAATATGGCACCTCGCATTGGAAAAAGATTAGCTAAAGCTCTATGAATTATAGTAGCTCCAATTTGTGATTTAACATCATCTCCAATTAATGAAAGGTTTAATTTCTCAGCCTTTTCAACTATTTCTTTATCTTTAACAACATGAGACGGCATTCCATTTACAACACACGATCCTGCTTCAAGCGCACTTGTAACATAAAATTTAACTGCTTCATGAGATCCTGTTGGAAGCAAAATCACCGTAACATCAACATTTCTATTTCTAATTTCATTAATTATATCGCCGGGATTTTGATTTTTATCAACTGGTACTATGTTTTTAATATTACTATCTAATCCATCCATTATTGGGCCTTTAATCACTGGAGCATTTAAAAAATCAGGTTCAAAAAGCCTCATATTACAATTTGGTTCTGCAAAAATTGCTTCACTTAAATCTTTTCCAACTTTATTTGAATTAACATCTATTCCTAATACAAAAATAATGTCATTAATACTATATTGAGTAATTTCTGGAAGTATACCTATTATTTTTTCTGGATTTTTCTTGTAATTTTCAATGCCTTGTATCAAAGCTGAAGCTACATCACCTACTCCAACAATGGCAACATTTATTTTCGCCATAATATTTTGTATAATAAAATTATTATATTTAAATCATTTTAAAATACAGTAAAGATTTAAAAGCCTTTAATTTAAAATCTTATAATATTGTCAAACTGTAGGTAACATTTTTCGTAAAAAAACTTGAAAATCAAATTTATTAAATTCTCCTATATTTTAATAAAGTATCTCTCAGCAATATCCCTTTAAAAATTAGGGCTTTAGTGGTTAATTTGATATTTAATTTTAATATTTTAACACTAATTTTATTATTTATCTTCCTTTTAATCACATTCTTTATACTCATATATTTACTCTTACCTTGGTTTTTTAATGTCTTTATTTCTCCAAAATTTAATGCTAGTTATGTATATGATTCAAAGGATTTTAAAAAGAAACATAGATTAGAACAACCTTCAAACCAAGAAAATACATTTCAAATTGAATTTAATGACACTTTCGGAACTTTTATAATTTCATTTGGAGATAATAGAAAATTAATAAATGGCAATTTAAAAATACGGAATAATTTGAATGAATACTGCAATTTTGATTATTCTAAAACCCATTCAAAAAAACTTAAATTCATTTCTAAAACTCAACGTAATGGAAATGATAAATTAGGAGAGTATAGAATAATTGGTGCACAATTTCGATTAGAAGATGAAGAAAGATATCTATCTCTATCTATAAAGAATTATTATAAACAAAATTTTATTATATTCGAACTTCTTATTCCAGAAGGTTTAAAAAATACATCTTCTGGTGAAAAATCAGAACTTATTACCTCATTCCCTTCATTCATAAACCAAAGTCCTAATAAAAATATTTTTACCTATAGAAATACTAAATTTTGTCCACCTTCAAGAAAGCTTATTATTACTTCTGCACCTGTCTTATTTTATGATAATAAATTAAATTGTATTGTATTATCACCTTTAGATGGTTTTTTAACCAATGTAATTACAGAAGATAAAAATCATAGGATAAATTGTGGCATCCAAGGCGAAATTAAAGAATTATCGAAAAATTTCACCCAAAAATTTATTCTCCTTCTTGGTAAGGGCATTAACAAATCAATAGAAAACCTAGGTGATATTCTTTTAAGATATCATAATTCTAAACGTAAAAGTCTCTATGCCAATATTGTTACTTCTTATTTAGGATATTGGACTAATAATGGTGGTTATTATTATTATAATACGGAAAAAAAAATGAGCTATGAAGATACAATGTTGGCAATTAAAGACTATTTTGATGATCATAATATTCCAATAAGCTACTATAATTTTGACAGTTGGTGGTATTTAAAACATACTAATAAAACTCTTACAACTTTATTTCGACCTTTAGTTCGATTGAGTGGAGGTGGTTTATATGGTAATACCTTACTTTGGGAAGTAGATCCTAAAAATTTCACTACTGATTTAAAAACTTTTCATCGTGAAAAATTCAAAAAACCAATTACAGCTCATAATCGTCGTTGGGATGCAAGATCTCCTTATGTTGGAAATTATAAATTTGAAACTTATAAAAATCATGCAGTACCCTTGGAAAGAGAATTCTGGCAATGGTTAATGAAACGTGCTAAAGAAAGTGGGATTGAAGTTTATGAACAAGATTGGATGAAGAATCAAATTGCTAGTATGCCAATTCTGAGGCAAAATTTTCATGCTCAGGAAAATTGGTTGAATAATATGGCTACTGCTGCTAAAGAACATGGTGTTGATATTTTCTATTGTATGCAAACCCCAGGAATTTTGCTTTATAGTATAAAACATTCAAATGTAATTATTTCGCGATGTTCAGAAGATTATAATCATAGATGGCCTTTAACTTATAGATTTATTCACTCTACTCAAACAAATATCCTTTTTCATGCTATAGGAATTAATTCAAATCCAGATGTATTCCATTCACGTTCAATCGAAAATATCAAATTCAAATTTTTTAGTGAGAGATTTCCTAATTTTAACTGTTTATATCAAATTTTAAATGCAGGTGTCGTAGCACCTGGAGATAAGAAAGAATATGTTAATTGGCCACTTCTTCAAAAAACATGTAGAGATGATGGCTTATTGTTGAAACCTGATAAGCCTTTGACAGCTAATGATTTAATGTTCAAGAAGCACCGAAAATATTATATATGTGATACTTATACCAAAATAAATAATTTAACTTGGAGATACATTTTAATTTCAAATATATGGCCAAAAAGAGTCAAAGAAACATTTTTTACCATTCAAGAACTTGGATTTGAGAACAAAGATTATATTTTATATGATTTTTTTACTAGAAAGATAAAACGTATTAAAATTGAAGATTTAATTGAAATAGGGCATTTGAAAAGATATGATTATAAATATTATATCTTATGTCCAATCACAATAAATGGGATGGCTTTAATAGGGTGTCCCGATAAATTCATTACTTGTTCAGGTAAATTAGTAATAAATTTTGCTTCTATTAAGAATTGTTTAAACCTTACAGTTGATTATATTAAGCATAAAATAATTAAATTATTAATTTATTCAGAAAAGAGCCCTACTTCAATTCAAACTAATAATGAATTAATATCTTCGTGGAATTATGATGTAGCAATGAAAAAAATTGAATTAATTTTAAGTTTTGAAAAATTTAGTAAGGTAAATATCTCAATCTATATATGACTAATTGATTATTAAATCAATATAAAATAAGTTAAATAATAATATGGTTAAGAAGGTAGTATTTTCAGCACGAACAGATCATGAAGTGATTAAAAAGTTAATTAATAAATTAAAAAAGGTAAAAGAATTTGATTTGATTCTCCATGATCCAACAAAAGACTTTTTCAGTCTTTTTGAAATGCCAGAACGTTTTAAAAATGCAGATCTAATCATTGTTAAAGTTAGAAATGAATGTTCAATCGATTTGTTGCATTTTGCTAAACTCTACAATATACCTACACTACATGATGTAAATACAGTATTAAATTGTATGAATAAAATTGCTCTTGATTATGGACTAAGGAAAGCTTTAAATGATCATAAAAAAGAATTAAGAAAATTTCTCATGCCTGACTCATGGAATCAATCTTTATCAGATGTAAAAAAATTTAAAGAATGGGCTTTACTTAAATTACCTATTGTTATTAAAAGTCATTATCAGCACGACAAATATAATAGATTTAACTTCTTGGTTCGAAAAATCGAGGAAGTTGGAAAATTTTGTGAAATGTATAAACATTTCTTACATTATGACGTATATATACAAAAATTTATTGAATGTGATGGAATCGAGAGAAAAATATACGTTATTGGAGACGAGGTTTTTGGGATCAAAAGAGAAAATCCTATTTATAAATTCTTAAGAGAAAAACCTGATTATATTGATGTAGATTTGCTTGAACGAGAAAATCTTGAAATTACAGAAGAAGTTAAAAAATTGTCAAGAATATTATCCAAAGAATTAAATCTAAAAATTTTTGGATTTGATTTGGTTCAATCAACTCACCAAGAGATATTCTATCTAATAGATTTGAATGATTTCCCGAGTTTTAAAGGAATTCCAAGGGTAGAAAATGCATTAACTAACTATATAAAGAACTATATTTTAACGCTTTAAGCAATAATCATAAAAGGTACTATAATTAGATAAGCAATAACTCCATAAATTATACAAAAATATCCAAAATTAATTTTTTGAGCGATATGTAGTAAAATTCCAATTGTTAAGTAACCAACTAAAAAGCTAATTAAAGTTGTTAGTACTATTAATATTGGATTTAAAATAGTAAAGATTTGAACACCGCTAAACAAAATATCAACAATAATGGAGGCAAGTGCAACTGGTACCGACATTAAAAAACTTAGTCTTAATGCGTTATCTTGATTATATCTTTCTAATAAGATTGTTGAAACTGTAACACCTGAACGAGAAATTCCTGGCAAAATTGAGGTTCCTTGAATAAGCCCTGAAATTAAACTGTCTTTTGGGATTTCTTTTAATGGGATATCTTCAATAGTATTGCTTCCATAAATTTTTCTTGATTTGAGTAGGATTATACCTGTAAGTATTAATAGTCCTGAAATAATTAAGGTAATTATATCACCTTGAATCGCAATAAAAGCCTCAGAAATAATAATTCTAAAAATAAAATACAGAGGTATTGCAGTGATTCCAGTTCCAATTGTTGCATAAATTAGCCAATTTCTTTTTCTTACGTCTGATTCGTCAATAATAAAGGTTTTTGGGATAAAACTCTTAAAGATTTTAAAAAATTCTGTTCTAAACTTTAATAAAACTGCAATTGTTGTGCCAAAATGTAGCCATATAGTAAGACTATATGCTTCATTAAGACCAAATCCAAAAACCTCCATTGATACGATAAAAACCTGTCCACTTGAAGAAATAGGGAGCCATTCAAAAAGGCCTTGTAATATTGCAATAATGATATACTCTATCATCATTCAAAACTCATATTTGTTTAGTCCTTTCATTAAACAATCAATAATTTCATTTCGAGTTTTTCTAAAGCCTTCAAGTTCTTTCATACTTGGATCTTCAATATCTCCGCTTTCTCCAGCAAATTCTTTAATAGATAATAATTCCTTACCATCGACATTAAAAAAGTCATAGATTTCTTCCTTATGTTTATTAGTCAACGTGAGTATCAAATCTGCATCCTTTATAAGCTCAGGATACTTTTTCAAATCTCTAGATGAAGCACTTTCAGATAATTTAATCCCTATTTCTTCCATAACTAATTTAGCATCCATAGATATTAACATACCATCTCGAGCATTTGAAGCTACTCCTCCAGAAAATACTTCTCCATCAAAATTAAATTTTGAAAAAAAATCTTTTAAAAAACCTTCAGCCATACGAGACCTAGCTGTATTCACTGAACAAACAATTAAGATATTTCGATATGGAAATTTAATTTTCATTATTTAGATAAAAAGAAAGGTATAAAAAAATTATTTTTATTTAAAACTCTTTATATTTGCAAATTTAATTCCCGTTTTATTCATTGTTTCTAAAGCATTTTTTACATTATCTTTCGGTATATCGACGCCTCTAGTTAAATCTATTAAAAAATACACTCTATATCCAAATTCAAATCCATCCATCGCTGTATAATAACCACAATAATCTAATGTTAATCCACACAAAAAAATTCGCTGAATCTTTTTTGAGTTTAAAAAATCTCTCAGTCCAGTTTCAGATTTCTTATCATTATCTCGGAATCCAGAATAACTATCCACATATGGGTTCATCCCTTTTTTGATAATTTTGTCTGCTAGATCAATTTTTAAATCTTTGTGAAATTCTGCTCCTTTAGTATTTTGTACACAATGATCTGGCCATAATACTGGACCTATAGCGCCATTTTCAGATGTAAATGGATCACCAGGAGATTTACCAGGGTGATTACTCGCAAATGATAAATGGTTTTTTGGATGCCAATCTTGAGTTAACACCACCGTTGCTTTTTTTTTCTTAAAGTATTCAGCGATTTGATTAATACCTTCTATAATGAGGTCACCTTCCTCAACAGGCAGAGCTCCTCCTGGAATAAAGTCATTTTGCATATCTACAATAATCAAGGCATCTCTGGATTCAATCTTGATGTCTTTTTCAAATTTAATTTGGTTCACGATATGATTACCTATTTTATTATCTTCTATACCTCATTTAAATTATTAAATCTTTTAATTCGTAAAAAAATCGAGTTAAATAAATACCAAAGAAGAATCGAAAACATCAAAGCCCACTCCCATACGGGCATTATTTGATAAACAATTTCTCCAAAAGAGTAACAAACATAAGAACAAATTATTGTGATAAAAAACGGTATTAAATAAGCTCCAAATATTACTCCTACTATTAGACTATTAACTGCGATAACTTTTGAAAAATGTAAATTTCTTAACATCAAGAAACCAAATACAAAACATGTGATTGCTCCACCAATCCAACTTAAAAGAGCAAAAAGACCATGTAAATCACTTATAAGCGGATTACTTCCAGTAAAAACTCCCGTTAAGATTACGGATATAGAAGAAAAAATCCCGGTAATAATTGCTAATTTTCTCATATTTTCATTAATATTTTCGTCTTCTATAACTCTTCCAAGATAAATAATAAAAAACACTGAAAAGATGTTAGAAATAATAAGACCAACTCTTAAAAATATACCACCTGTAAGAATGCCTAACATACTAATTGAAAGTTTCCACATTATATATTCTGGAGTAAATAACAAGGCAAAAATATCTCCCAATAGCCCAATAATAAATGTTAACAATCCAAATACGTATCCTGGTATAAATTTGAAAAGTTTGTTAAAGAATTCATTTACCCCACTCATTATATTCAGTCTACTTTTTATAATTTAAAAAAATTTCCATCTTAATTGAAAAGATGTATAAAACAATAAAAAATTTAGAATTTTTTAAAAATCATATAAGTTGAGACAGAAAAATACCATATAATTATTGAGATTGTATTAAACCATTCTAAAGGCGCTAACATATCTAGTAAGAAGTCTCTTAATACAGGTATATATGATAAGAAAAAAAATGCCATTAATAATACAAGAGGTATTGTTATAATAAAGCCAAATAGAGCAAGCTTATTTGAATAATTATTATCTTTTAACATTAGAATATTATAAAATGTAAGGTAAGAATATCCAAATGTCCAACTAATAATGGCAGCAGTACCATGTATATATTGGATTATTATATTAGAACCACAAAACAGTCCTAAAAAGATAAAACTGATGCATGAGATATTTGCGCATATAATCCCTATTTTTCTTAATTTTATGTTTATATATTCTTTATTGAATGTTCTTATGAGGGTGTTTACAAAAATTAGAGCAAATATTCCTGAAAAAGTATTTCCAATATTGAAAAATATACCTCCTGGTCCTAAACATAAATCACTTACAGCCATCTTTAATAAATTGTACCCAGGAAACATTAAATATGCGATGATATCTCCTAAAATGCCAATAGTAATCGAAAGCAGCCCAAATATTCTTCCAGGTATTATATTGTTAAGTTTTTCAAAAAATAAGTCTATTTTTTCCATAATTCTTTCTTCAATTAATATAATTGAATTTTTCCATAATTCATGGATTTTTTGCATAAATGAATTAAATTTTATATTAATATTCAAAATAGAAATAAAAAGAAAAGACTTTCGAAAAAATAACCTTTTTAGAGTAAACCCCTTATCATGAATTTTGTTGATTGTTTATTGGATAAAAAGCTTTAATTATCAATCCTAATTATTGTTATATATATTTCAATATTAAGTCTTAATTAGTGGAAATTCTATAAACTACTGCGCTCGTAGTATAGTGGTCAGTATGCTAGGTTCCCAACCTCGCGACCCGGGTTCAATTCCCGGCGGGCGCATTTAATTAAAATTCGAGTTTTACCAAGATATTCCTTTAAAAAATTTAATTTCTTGAATTAATTTTTGAGATTCGTGATATGGGACCTCAAGAAATGCATAAAATTCATTCTGCCAAAAAGCTCTTCCGGAACTAATGGACCGTATCTCTTCAGCAAATTTAATTGAATGTCTCACAGGGATTAAAATTTCCATAATTGCTTGATATTCTTTATCCTGATCTATAGTCCTTATCTTGGCAGAATACTTTGATAGCAATGTAATAGTATTTTTAATGTAATCTGGAGGAATTTGGATAATAGTATGATATATTGGCTCTAAAAGAATTAATTCTGCTTCATTTAATCCTTTTTTAATGGCATCATAAAACATTGCTGATAATTCTGAAAAGGCATTCTCTTCATTAATATTCTCAATATTTAACTCCAAAATAGCAAATTTAATTTCTGTCAACTTTTCCCCGCACAATAGACCATTTAAATGAATGGTTTCTATGATCTCTAAAATAACATTCTTGTAAAACTCATCTAAATTTAGTTCACTTTGATTAATTAGAATATTTTGATCTTCATCACACATCCAGAAATTATCAATTTCCTTATCCTCTAAATTTGTTCTCTCTTTTAGAACTTCTTTTAGTTTATTAAATGGTTTTATTGTATTATAGTCAACCGTTCGGAAAAACCTAATAGTCTTATCATCTAGTCTTTCAATTTTCAATTTTAGAGATCCTTTACCATTAGGAGATAAAACAGAGATTAAAGAGGATTTTTGACGACATGATTCTTTAAAAACAGCTCTAGGTTCAGAGATAGAAACCTCAACACCTCTTTTCCTAATTTCATTTGCAGTTACCTCAAGATGAAGAGATCCAACCCCACTCAATAAAAATTCCCCAGATTCCTTATTGATTTCAAATTTTAAATTAGGATCCTCAATCAATATATTTTCAATTAATTCCTTCATCTGATCAAGATCTCTCAGATATTCAGGTTCGATGGAAACGGTCATTACAGGGTTAGTTATGTATTTAACACTTTCAAATGGTACCATTTCATCAATTTTGTTACTATCAATTATAGTTTCACCACTTTTTATTTTTTTAAGCCCTTCAATGGCAACAATATTCCCTACAGGTATTTTTTCAACTTGTTCTCTTCTCTGTCCCATGAAAATAGCAATTCTTTGAATTTTTTCAAAATTATTTTCATTTAAAAGAAAAATTTCCTTTTTATTAGTACAACTTCCAGAGAAAATTCTTCCTGTCGCTATTAGTCCATGTTTATCCACTTGTACTTTACTTAAACACACTATTAAAGGACCATTTGGATCACAATTCACCATGGCTTTTCCTAATTCAGAATTAATATCTCCATCCCAAATTTTTTCAATTCTATATTTTTGTGCTTCGATAGGATTTGGTAAGTGATCAACAACCATCTCTAATATAGCTTTATGAATTGGAAAAAATTTAGCTAAATCTGCATAAGTGCCTTTTGTATATGTATCTTTATTATACCTTTCTCTAATATCTTTAAATTTTAACACGTTTTTTTCTAAAATATTCAATGTAAAACCCCACTTATGAAGAGCCGAACCAAATGCAACGTTTCCTGCTAAAGGTGACACTTTCCACCTCTTATTGAAAGGATGATCAGCGTATCTTTCTATTAAAGTATTGAATGACTTAATTATTCGTATGTATTTCTTTTTTATTTCGTCATCAGAAAGCTTCAGTTCTCTAATTAGTCGATCTACTTTATTTATAAACAATACAGGTTTCACGCCCTCTTGTAAAGCTTGCTTGATCACTGTTTCTGATTGTGTAATTACTTCCTCAACCGCATCAACTACTACTACTACTCCATCAACTAACCTTAATGCTCTAGTGACTTTTCCACTAAAATCTAAATGACCTGGGGTATCAACTAAATTAATAAGAAAGGGTTCGTGCCCTTCAAGAGATTTCTCATAATATAAAGAAATGTTTGCAGATTTCATTGTAATACCTCTTCTTTGTTCTTCTTCAAGAAAATCTAAAGCACGAGCTTCACCTGCTAATTCTGCGGATAAAAAGCCAGCTTCACTCAGCAATGAATCAGAAAGTGTGGTTTTTCCATGATCAATATGCCCTACGAGCCCAAAATTAATTATATTTTTTGTTTTTTCCATTAACTTTAATATTTCTATGATTTCCTTTCTACGAGGCATTATCTGATGAATAGTTTTTGTATAATCTTATTTAGGATTATAAATACTTGGATTAAAATTTTAGGATTTCTAATGAACTAAAGCAAGCGGGAAATGATTTTTCAAAACTCAAGATCTTCTTCATTAATCAGCAAACCTCTGTTGATTTCAGTTGGGTCAGAGCTTTCAATAAAATCATTTCCCTACGATAATAAATTAAGAGTTATAATTTAACTTCACCATCAATATGAACTATTCTTCCATCAATGTGTAGTCTTTTATCACAGAATAATTCAATTGCTTTTGGAAAGATCTTGTGTTCCCATTCTAAAATTCTTGGTCCTAAAGTATCTTCAGTATCAGTGTCATACACGGGTACACATTTCTGTATTATTATTGGACCATGATCTGTTTCAACATCAACAAAATGAACTGTTGCTCCTGATACTTTAACACCATAATCTAGAGCATCTCTGTGTGCGTGCATACCTCTAAATGAAGGTAAAAGTGCCGGATGAATATTCATTACATTTCCGTTAAATGCATGAATAAATGCTGGGCTAACTAATCTCATATAGCCCACTAAAACAATTAATTCACATCCATATTCCTTTAGAGCTTTGATGATTTTCTTATCATAATCTTCCCTTGTAAGGTTGAGAAATTTGTCAGATTCAATTAAAACGTAAGGAATATTATGCTTTTTAGCGCGTTCCATACAATAGGCGCCTACTTTGTTACATATTAAAACTTCTACTGTAGCTTTTCCCTTTAATATTCCATCTTCACATGAATTGACAATGGCTTCAAAATTAGAGCCAGAACCAGAAGCGATTGCCCCTATTTTTACTTTTCCCATGATGTACTCTAGGATTTTTTATCAAAAAAATATAACTTATTAATGAAGAATTATCAAATAAAAAAAAATTTAAAAAACCATAAAAAAATTTATAGTTTTTTCATAATGATAATGTTTTTATTTAATTAATTTATATATATCATAGAAATTTAGTAATATTTCATTCTCAATATTATTCTCTTCTGAAAATAAAAAATAATGTAAGAGAATGTAATACTATTTATTAAAATTAAGCAATTATAAATTACCAAACCATATCTATAAATAAATGAAATTTTAAGTGTTATTAATCAATACACGATAATTTTAATGATAATAATAAATCAATTTATTAACGAATAAGAGACTAAATTTTATATTTAATTATATTGTTAGGATTTCAAAAATAAATAATAAATAAC
>Ga0209427_10008223_pt1 | contig 11754 bp, 8 predicted proteins | sample DeeMarSWOR136_30_FD_187465 | JGI IMG/M metagenome (GOLD analysis project Ga0209427, IMG submission 187465) | Marine sediment microbial communities from White Oak River estuary, North Carolina - WOR-1-36_30 (SPAdes) (version 2) | ecosystem: Environmental > Aquatic > Marine > Intertidal zone >... | reverse complement strand
CATTGCTAGTAGATTGTTGAATAAACTCAATGGTGGGGCAATTGCTGTTTTAACTAATACGAATATCTGTTATGGAAATTTTGGGGATTCTAACAACAACAATATTACAGATGATGCAGAGAGATTTGGTGGTTTACTTGCAGTAGAATTTTTCAGATTATATGGTGTAGAAGGTATGCGAACTTTAGGCCAGATTCATACAAAAACAATAAAAGATTATATTACAAATTTTCCAGTCTCATCAAACAAATTTGATTGCAAAAGTATACAAGAATGGATATTACTCGGTGATCCTAGTTTAAGGATAGGCGGATATTATTAAAACCAAATATAAGAAGAAAAAGAAATTACAAAAAAACTTATCAATGAAATATAAAAAATCAAATAAAAATATTGAGAATGATTGTTTGGAAAAACTATGCATTTACTGTTTATTGAACTGTAAAAAACATAATAAATTTAAAAATACATATAATTTAATAGGTTATATTAGAGTAAAAAACAATAATATTCTCTATTATACTTAATTCAATAATTTTTAAAGTAACTATTTTTAAATTTTTTTGGTAAATTGTACATAGCTTAGAATACAATTAAAGTTTTTTTCATTTTGTACAAGATTTAAAAAATAAATTTTTTAATTTACTAAATGATTATTTTTTTGAGGAAGTGATGAAATGAAAAAAATATTTATAATAATTGTAGTAGGAATATTCCTTATAAGTGGAATAAAAGCTGTTGGTTCCTCAGAAGAAGAAAATAATACAAAAATTAATTTAACAAAATCCTTTACTTTCTCAGAGCCCAATATAATTCAAGTTGGAGAATATGTTAAAATTCAGTTATCTGAAACAGAATTTTTAATAAGAGATCCAGGAAAACCATTGTTACCTATGATAACCTATTCATTTGATTTACCATTCGGAGCTAAGAATATAGACATTAAATTTAAACCGAATGTTCAATATGAATGTGAGCTTGCACAAAAAATCATACCTACATCGCAAGTTGTTACAAATACTCTTCAAAAAGATAAAAAATCTACAAATCTAATTGAAGATTATAGTGTTTATTCAAGTACGAATAGATACCCGGTAAATTTTTATGATGTAAAAATAACCTGTGGATTAAGTTTAAAAAAAGAGAGAGTTACTCATATAATATTTTATATTTACCCCGTACAATACTCACCTGCTCTCAATAAAATACATTATATAAAAGAAGCTTCAGTAGAAATTGTTTATGATTCAACTATTGAACAAATGAATTATCAAGAGGAATATGATCTTGTGATTATTGCTCCAAAAAAATTCTCCCGAATTTTAAATAATTTAATTACTCATAAAAATCAAATTGGAACTAGAACATTTCTTAAAACAACTGAAGACATTTATAATCAATATAACGGTGTTGATAAGGCTGAGAAAATAAAATATTTCATAAAAGATGCTATTGAAACAAACAACATAACATATGTTTTATTAGTAGGAGGTCTAAAATCATTATTTTATGCAGTAGACAGGGAACATCCTAATTACGGCAGTAAAAACTGGCACGTACCTGTTAGATATACAAATATCGTAAATACAGGTGAAGTTTATGATTCTGGTGCAATATCTGATCTTTATTATGCAGATATTTACAAAGAAGGTGGTGAATTTGATGATTGGGATTCAAACGATGATGGAATAATTGCAAAGTGGAGTAGTTCACCTACTGGAAGAGATATTATCGATTTCAATCCTGATGTATATGTTGGTAGACTTCCTTGTGTAAATACTAATCAATTAAAAATTGTTGTAAATAAGATTATTCAATATGAAACCTCAACCCCAACAAGTGATTTATGGTACAATCGAATAGTTGGGATTTCAGGTAGAAGTTTTGAATTATATAATGGTCAACCTGATGGAGAATATTTAACAGATCTAGCCATGAGTTATGTAAATGATGTTATTGATGAAGAAATTAGAGTATATGCTTCAAATGTTGAAACAGGTGGTCCTATTCCTGAGTTAAAGGATATAGCAAAGACATTTTCAAATGGTGCACGCTTGATATATTTTTCAGGACATGGAAATCCCTTAGTATGGGTTACACACCCAGCAAACACAACTGATGTTTGGATGCAAGCAATTTATACAAAAGATTTATGGCGTTTTTTCAACCTTAAAAAATTACCTGTTGTAGTTGTTGGAGGTTGTCACGATGCTCAATTTAATTTAACATTATATACTAGTTTAAAATCAAAAGATTTAGGAAATGGTCATTGGTATTGGACTGGTGGTTTACCTGGAATTGCATGTTTTTGTTGGAAATTAATGATTATACCATGGGGAGGAGCTGTTTCAGTTGTTGGAGGAACTGGTTTAACAACTAGTTATGTTGGTTATCCAAACACTTTAAATGGCAAACTCGCCACAGATTTTTTCTATGAAATTGGTCAAGACGGAGCAGAAACCTTTGGTGCAGCATTTCATGGTTCTATCCAAAAGTTCCTTGAAGAAAATACTATTGGCTTAGGGGAAGCACATGCTATAACAATTTGGAACGCATTGGGAGACCCATCATTAAAAATAAATTAATTTTTTTATTTTTTTTTATTATTTACTAAGTAAATATTTTATTAAATAACTGTTAGTGAACGCGTAATTTTTCCAAATAAACTACATGAAGCAGTTACAGTAATTACATCACCAGAACTTGCTGTAAGATTGTATTTATAAATAACAAAAAATAAACGTGGTTGACTCTGATAAAGCTCAGAATTAACAGGAGCTCCATTTTTATCAATATCTACCTTGTAAATATAGTGAAATTTTGGAGCAAATGTAAAATGCAATATTGTGACTTTTAATTCATCTGGTGTATAATTCAATTTCATGTAGCGTGGTGAGTGAGCACTTGCCTGTGTAGTTATTATAGTTGCTGATATTAAAACTATAATAAACAATGCTAAATATTTTACATATTTCATTTTATTTCCTCCATTAATCTACTAATATATGCCAAACTTCCCCGGTTTTTCCAATCGAACCGATTAATCGGGTAGTAAGCATATAAATTTCCCCATTTTCATCTTCACCAAAACCAAGAATGTATCTTTTTAAGGGTTTATTTTTTTCAAGGGCAAATTCGTATTTTTGCCAAACACCGGATTCATTTTCTTCTAAATAATAGAGTTTTCCATTAGGCGGTAAATATGATGTACTCCAATCACCAAAAAGATATTTTCCAATAAGATCTGTTGATACATTTCCATTGTATACATATCCACCAATAACAGATCTTCCAACATAATGACTATAATCATATATCGGTTTTTCAAGGGAATCAATGCTTATATTTAGTAATTCTGCAATATCTGGATCAAATGGATGATTTCCTTCCATTATTTTCCAACCGTAATTACCTCCTTTTTCTACTATATCTATCTCTTCCCATTCATCCTGACCAACATCAGCTACAAAAAGTCTGCCTGCTTCTAGATCAAATGAAAATCGATAGGGATTTCTAAAACCATATGCATAAATTTCATCCAAACCATCAACTCCAACAAATGGATTATCCGAAGGAATTGTATAAGGTGTTCCACTATCAACATCTATTCTTAAAATTTTACCAAGTGATGTATTAATATTTTGTCCGTTACCAATTATACTATGTTGATCACCAGCACCACCACCATCACCTAATCCTATGTAAAGATAACCATCAGGTCCAAAAGCTAGCTGTCCTCCATTGTGATTTGCCTCAGGTTGATCAATTCGATAAATAATCTGTTCAGAATTTGAATCTGCAACATTTGGATCAGAAGATACAAAATATTCTGCAATGATGCTTTCATGATTTATTCCAGAACCGGATTTTGGTGCACTGTAATATACAAAAAACCTTCCATTTGTTTCATAAAATGGATGAAATACAAAACCAAGAAGTCCACGTTCATCATAAAATGAACTAAGCTTCACCATTTTTTCAGAAAGATCCAAAAATGGATTTGGAAGAAGTTCTCCATTTTCAATTATTTTGATTTTCCCTGTTTGTTCAGCAATAAATAATCGATTTGAAGAGTCTCCTGCGTTTGTTAAAACTGTTGGTGCTTTTAATCTATTAACAATGAGCTCTAAACTGGCGTTTAACGCATTAGTACTTCCGGGTAAAATTATTGTGCGAAAACCAAAAATTTTTGCATTCATAGACATATAATCAGCAGATCCCTCTGCGCATTCTATTGATACAGTAATTAATGTTTTTCCAAATCCAAAAACAATAGGATTTTTCACCGTAATGCTATTATTAGGGAATATAAATGATTCTGTTCCTTGTTTATTTTTACCTAATATAACTATTCCTCCATCAATACTTATATCCCAATTAACATTTGTTGCGTTTTCATTTCCATTATTACGAATTACAGAAATTACTCCAAATCCCCCATTAATTACCTCTATTTGGAGATTTACAGAATCAATAAATTCGAATTTTGATAGTATTGAAAAATTTTGTTCTGCATTAATACAGATACTTGATAATAATAAAATGAAAATACTAATAATTTTTATTATTTTGTTATTCAAAACAACACCTCCCTATTAATAATTTATTAATTATAATTCCTAATTTTAATATAAAGATTTCGATTATTGAATAATAGAATGTATATAAAGATAACCTTATATTAATAATTGATTTCACAAAAGATTTTAAATACTGACCTAATTTTAATTTAATTAATATATGTGGGGGTTATAATTGCAACTGTATCATTTAAAGCAAATATTTAAACTAACACGTATGTCAATTGTTTTAGCAGTATTACCAATTTTTTTTCTAGGAACTCTTTTTGCCTTAATAACTGGTGCTAAATTTTCTTTAACAAATTTTCTCTGGGGTTTTATTATACTTTTTCTAATAGAAATTGGTGCATCATTTGCAAATGATTATTTTGATTACGAAGCAGATAAACATAACAAACAATTCGGTTTTTCAGGAGGTAGTGGTGTTCTCATAGAATATCCTGAACTTATACCTTTTGCAAAATGGGCGTCTATAACATTAATGACATCTGCTTTAATATTAACCATAATCTTTGTATGGATTTCATCATTACCAATTTGGGTTATTGGATACATATTTGTTGCAATATTTTTCTGTTGGTTCTACACTGCCCCGCCTTTAAAACTTGTCTATAGAGGTTTTGGTGAACTTCCTCATTTGCTGGCGGGAATAATGTTTCCTGGTTGGGGATATCTAATTTTAAAGGGAACAATAGATATGCAACTTCTATTATTTGCATTTCCATTTGGTATTCTTGGACTTACAGTTATTCTTAATTTTGAAATCCCTGACTTAGAAGCAGATATTTCTGGAGGTAAAAAAAATCTTGTTGTTTTAAAAGGAAGATCATTTAGTTTTTTTATAATTATGTTACTTTATGTACTTGCAGCTTCTTATTTTTTTATTCTTACAATTAGTGGTTGGAATTCTGAAAAATTTAATTTTTTAGTTATTACAATTTTTTTATTAATTCCAATATTTACATCATTTATTGCAGTTATAAAAAAACCACAAATACGTGAAAAAGCAACTAAATATGCAATTTTAAATGCAATATCTGGATTTAGTGTTACTTTAGTTATTACTTTATATTTAACCTTTGTATTTCTTTTTTCTAATTAACAAAATTTTAAATAATAATTTAATAAAATTAAATATAGTTTAAATTTTATTATTTTTTTATAAAGGACAATTTCCAGCTGGGCAACCCCCACTATATCCAACTTTTGCAACAATTTGTTTACCTGTACCAAGATAAAGTACTTGCTCAGGTTTACTTCCATATCTGTAGATTGTTATACCTTTACATTTAAGCTTCCATGCAAGCAAATAAATTTTTTTCACATCTTCAATAGAAGAATTTTTGGATAAATTAACCGTTTTGCTAACTGCATTATCCACATGTTTTTGAAAAGCAGATTGCATTTTAACATGCAACTCAGGAGCAATATCTAATGAAGTGATAAATATTTTTTTTATGTCTTTCGGAAGATTAACATTTTTTATACTTCCTGACTTTGAAATACTTTCAATTAAATCATCTGAATAGAGATTTCTTTTTATTAATTCAATTTTAAAGGCCTCATTAATTTCTATTAGTTTTTTACCATCCATGACATCTCTTAAAAAAACAAGTGCAAATAGTGGTTCAATTCCTGAAGAGCAACCAGCAATTATACTTATAGTACCAGTAGGTGCAATACTAGTACATGTTGCATTCCTCATAGCAGGATATTTTTTAGACCAATTACTATTTTTAAATGTTTTAAAAGAGCCGCGTTTTTTGCCAAGTTCTAATGATTTTTGTCTTGCTTCTTTTGCAATAAATGAAATAATTTCTCCACCAACACAAATTGCATCTTTAGTGTCATATGGGATTTTTAATTTAAATAAAAGATCAGCAAACCCCATTACACCTAAACCTATTTTACGATTTGCTTTTGTAACCTCTTCTATTTCTTTTAAAGAATAATTATTAATATCTATTACATTGTCCAAGAAATGAACTGCCATTCTTGTTATTTTTCGAATTTTCTGCCAATCTATTTCATCTTTTTTAACCATTTTTGCAAGATTTATACTTCCAAGATTACACGATTCATATGGTAATAAAGGAACTTCACTACATGGATTTGTTGATTCAATAACTCCTAAAGCTTTTAATGGATGCTTACGATTTATCTCATCTATAAAAAGTATGCCAGGATCTCCTGTTTCCCAGGCTTTTTTTAGTATTAAATTAAAAAGTTTTTTAGCATTTATTTTTCTAGTTATTTTGTTATTTCTTGGATTTTTTAGTGAAATTTCTTTACCAGTTAACACTTTTTTTATAAAGTCATCAGTAACAGCTATTGATATGTTGAAGTTAGTCAAACTTTTGTCAGATTTTGATACAATAAATTCCTGTATATCTGGATGAGTACAATTTAGAATTCCAATATTTGCTCCTCTTCTTTTACCTCCTTGTTTAATAACATCTGTTGTACTATCATATATACGCATAAAAGAAACAGGACCACTTGCAACACCTCTTGTGCTTTTTACAATATCGCCTTTCGGTCTAAGTCTACTAAAACTAAAACCAGTTCCTCCACCTGATTGTTGGATTAAAGCCATGTTTTTTAGTGTTGTAAATATGCTTTCAATACTATCATCTATTGGTAATACAAAACAAGCAGATAATTGACCAAGTTTTGTACCTGCATTCATTAATGTTGGTGAATTTGGTAAAAACTCTAAATTTTTCATAGCATAAAAAAATTCTTCTTCTGCTTTTTTAGGACTATCTCCATATTTTTTATCTACTTTTGCAATTGTTTTTGCAACTCGTTTAAAAAGTTGAGTAGGAGTTTCAATTATCTTGCCTTTATCATCTTTCATTAAGTATCGTTCTTCAAGCACTTTAAGTGCATTTACTCCAAGTTTCAGGTCATCTTTTATTTTAAAATATAATTTAATCTCTCTAGCTATACCCCGTGATCTTCTATATAAAGAATAAGCTTTGAAGAGTCTTTCATTATGTTTTTCAAGTACTTCCTCAACTATATCTTGTATTTGTTCGATATCTGGAATATTTTTATTAAAAATTGGGGTTTTTAAATTAAGTATTTCAAGGATTTCCTTAGTTAATTTCTTAGCGGTTTTTTTATCTTTTATATTAATAGCAACCATAGCTTTTTCAATTGCAACTGTAATTTTTTCCGCATGAAAAGGAACTGTTTCACCATTTCTTTTTCTTACGTAATTTATCATTATATTGTAATAACATTATTTATTTATTAAAGCTGCTAACTACTTTTTTTTAAATTTTTAAAAATCTAAATGCATAAGATATTAACTTATACCCTTTCATATTCATAGTATTAAATAAAAATTATACAAACTGTCTTTTTTTTTATTAAGAAAGCAAGATTAGTACCAAATAAATTTTAATAAAAACCAATAATCAAATTTTAATATCTTAAAATGATGAATTGAAATAAAACCTAGTAATTTTTTAATAAATTGTTATAATTTGATACATAAACTATTAACGTAATTTGCTAATTTTTAAAAAACATGAAAATAAAAGATATGCCTTGGTATAATAGACCCGGTGCAAGACTTAAGAGAAAAGGAGTTTTTTCTTTAAGTGATGCTGAATTACTTGCTATAGTTATTGGTAGAGGTGACAAAACTGAAAATGCAGTGGACTTAGCAAATAGAGTTCTTGCAACTAATAATTTTGATAAAATTGCGGAACTTTCTTTGTCAGAACTGGAAAAAGAATTTAGAAATCCTGTTAAAGCTATGAAGATTAATGCAATGTTTGAAATTTTTAGACGGACAAATAAACTTATGAAAAAAGGCTTTAAATTGCAGATAAAAACCGCATCTGATGTTTATCAATATTATGTAGATGAATTACAGAATAAAACAAAGGAATATTTCTATGCTTTATTTCTCGATACAAAAAATAGAATACTAAAAGAAGAGTTAGTCTCAATTGGAACATTAAATGAATCTTTGATTCATCCGCGAGAACTATTTAATTCTGCTATTCAAGCTAGTTGTAATTCAGTTATCATAGTTCATAATCATCCTAGTGGAGATTGTGTACCAAGTGATAATGATAAAGAGGTAACAAAGGTATTGGTAGAAGCTGGTGAAATTATGGGAATTAAAGTATTGGATCATATTATTATTGGAAAAGAAGGTTTTATGAGTTTAAAGGAAAGCGGGTTTATGTAATCCTCCTTAATTCTTATTAAGAGATATAATTAAAAAAAATTATAATGATATAATAATTAAAAAAATAAAAAAAAATAGTTTTTTATTATTCGTATCCACCTAATTTAAGACTTGGATCTCCAAAAAGCTGGTAAACTGTTACACAATGAGCAGCTGATGCAGAAATTACTGTATCTTCTAGTACATATTTTCTTATAGCACCACTATGGGCACTTGCTAAAGTTGTTGAGTTATTTTGACCAATTTGATAAAAGAAATTTGTCTCTAGTTTTGCACTAAGTTTATTAGGATTTCCGCCTCCTGGTCCTTTTCCATAACCAGTACAACCGGTGGATGCAATAGCTCCTCCTCTTGGTAAAGCAATTAACCACCAGCTAAAACATCTAGGAACAGGTACACCAGATGTCCAATAAAATGTTCCATTTAACCACAGTTTATTAAGTATAGAAATATTAGAATTAGCCCATTTAGAATTTCCAGAACACAATGCCTTAAACATTGTCAAGTTAAACAATGCATTGTGACATCCACCTACCACAACAACTGGTAATTTATCCCCGTTTTTTAGTTTTCTAAAATGATAGAAATGTAAACCACCAGTCCAATGTTTTGGATAAACGCCATCTGCCCATATAGTATTCCATGCTAATGGAGAACCATGGCCTTGGAAAATCACATATCCTACCCCATCTGTAATAGCTTTTATTATATCCTTTGATGCTGGTACAGGCCCGCCAGTGTTATTATTTGTTGCATAAACCTTTATCTCTTTATCAGTAAGATTTTCCATGTAGCTAAATGATAAGTTACATAAATATTCTCCATCTACTTCATCAAGATATTTTGCAAATGTTTTACCAGCAATACCAACCATCGTTTTAAACCACGGTTTATTAGCAGGTGGAGTTTTTTCATATTCAATTATTTTATTTATAACAATTTTAAGTTCATATGTGTTTACACAAGGTATTCTACCATAATAAACATCTGGATTTAAATCAAGAGTATCTTTTGTTAAACCAATCCATTCAGCAAAGATACCATTACCGTTTGAATCCCAATCTTCAAACTCAGTTAAATTGGTAGTTGTATTATATCTGTACAAATCCCCATAATAAAGATCAGAAATACAACCATGACCCTCATCTTCAGGTATATTTGTATACCTAACAGGTACCCACCAATCTTTACTACCTTGATTAGCATCTTCTCTATCTCTAGCATTTAAATATGATTTTAATCCACCAACTAAAAATACATAAGTAATATTCCATTCTTCTTTTGCATATTTTATAAAGTATTTTATCTTTTCTGGTTTATCTCTACCAGGAAACTCATTATAAATGCTTTCTGTTGTCTTTAGAGTTGTATTTATACCATAATTTGATTTATGTTCAATAAAAGTATTAAGTACTGATGAAAATTTATTAGGTGCTATAATAACCATATCGTATTCTTCATCGTAATTTATAGGTTGATATCCAGGATCATCATAGTTGACAATAATCTCAGCATCATTTACATAGTACAATTTACTTATTTCAGGAGCATATCTAACAGGGTAAAAAGTAACCGTTACAAAAATAGAAGGTTGATTTAAATCATTTAAACCGCAGGTAATATAATAGTTATACCAAGTATCAGGAAAAGGCGTAATACTTTCATAAACTTCGCTATTTTCTTTTAATTGAGTTTCTTGGTTAATATAACTACCAGTAGTAAGTTTTATGGGTTCGGCAACTGGTATAATCTTTTTGTTGATCGTCATTTCCTTTACATTCGAAAATGAACAAGTAACACCTTTTATTTTTGCATTACGAGAAAATGCAAAAGATGTTATATAAACCGGTAACATTGGGTTACCTGCTTCAATTAATTCGTTATTTGCACCATCCATTTTTAATGATAAATAATCATCTTTTTCCTCTAATAAAGGAACTGAAAACGATATATTTTTACTTTGTAAATTATCTGAATTTTTATCATTTGATAAGTCAGCAGCTCCAACAAGTCCATTTAGAACTAATACTCCAACTATAACTAATATCAATAATCTTTTCATTTTTTTACCTCCTTCACTTACTTTTAATACTTTTTATTATTTAATTATAATTATGTATAATATTAATGTATTAAATAATTATTTATTATGGGTTATCAGTAATAATTAATTCCTTCACAGGTGTTCCATCACTCCAAAATCCCATAAACCGCTGCTGCGGTGTATTATCAAGACAGTACTCTTTGTTAATCCCATAAAATGCATAATCTGTTAAAGCATCAAAAAGTTTCCAAGTCGAGTAGTAATCCATTGCATCAACTGTTTTAGAAAATGGAATACAAATGGGTGCAATATGATCAGCAATTATATCAGGCTGTCCATATGTGTCTGTTACTTGAATAACAAAATCTTTTTGAGAAAGAGGTATTTGATTAGAGTTATAAAAAATAATTTTTCCTGATTCGTTTCCAACGACTGTATCATTTTCACCAACAATTACAAGCATTATTGTTTCGTTTGTTATTTTACTTAAATCTGTTCCATATAATACTGCAGGTTGAACCGGCATTATCGCCTTTGGTGTAGGTAATCCTGCATCACTTGCATCAGCTGCCATATAAGCTGTAATACCACCTCCAAGAGAATGACCTACTATTGCAAACTTATCAAGTTCTGGAAGAACATGATTACCATTTTGTAATTCTTCTAATGCATCCTTTACTGCTTGTAAAGCATTAGAGTAGAAATTTTTAAAACCAAAATATAGACCAAATTGATATCTTGGATAAACAACAATGTTTCCTTTTTTAACAATATGATAAATCCACTCTTTGTATATAATTGGGAATATAGCACTCCAACCATGGTTAAAAACAATAAGAGGAGCAGTTTCTGGTTTAGGATCATCTGGTTCAAAAATCCAGAATTGATGTGATCCCCATTTATATTTATTTTTTATTACT
>Ga0209427_10008219_pt1 | contig 11757 bp, 9 predicted proteins | sample DeeMarSWOR136_30_FD_187465 | JGI IMG/M metagenome (GOLD analysis project Ga0209427, IMG submission 187465) | Marine sediment microbial communities from White Oak River estuary, North Carolina - WOR-1-36_30 (SPAdes) (version 2) | ecosystem: Environmental > Aquatic > Marine > Intertidal zone >... | reverse complement strand
AGGCTTCAGCCTGCGTTACTTTGTCCGCGTATATCAAAAAAAACCCACGCAACCTAAAGGTTGATAATATTTAAAAGGCACCTCCTTAAGCATACCGAGAAAGATTCTGGTATGCTTGGGAAAGATTCACCAAAATCTTATCACAGGAGGTGCCGTATGGAATTGTACAGCGGAATGGATTTGCATTCAACCAACACCTACACTGCGATTATGGATGAAAACAGAAAGCGAGTGATCGACCGCAGACTGCCCAATCAACCCAAGGTGATTCTGGACTTTCTGGAACCCTATCGGGCTGATCTCGAAGGGATCGTTATTGAATCGACTTATAACTGGTACTGGTTGGTCGATCTGCTCCAGGAAAACGGTTACCGAGTTCATCTGGCCAATCCTTCAGCCATTCAGCAGTATAGCGGGCTTAAACATGTTGATGATCGCCACGATGCCTTCTGGCTGGCCGATCTTCTCAAGCTGGGTCTCTTACGAGAAGGCTATATCTATCCGAAAGAAGTCCGTCCAATTCGAGACCTGCTAAGAAAACGAGCCCACCTAGGCCGACTTCGGACTTCCCTCCTCTTAAGTGCACAGAATATCGTCCTCCGGAACCAGGCCATCAAAGTGGCCTCCGAGGATATCAAGAAATTAACCACGGATCTTCTTACGCCCCACCTCCAGGAGAGCGAGGGACTCTTTCTGACCGGCAAGATCAGCAAAGACTTAATCGACGCCTTTAGCCGACAGATCAAGGCCATCGAGACCTGGGTGATGAAACGACTCCAGCCCAACAAACTCTTCTTGAATCTCTTAACGATTCCCGGGGTGGGAGAGATTTTGGCCATGACGATCCTTTTGGAAACAGGTTGTATCGCTCGCTTTCCCAAAGTGGGGAACTACGTGTCTTACTGTCGTTTGGTCGCCAGCCAACGGATCAGTAATGACAAGCTCAAAGGTAAAGGCAATGACCGCAATGGGAATAAATATCTAGCCTGGGCCTTCTCGGAAGCAGCCGAACATGCCCGTCGACACTACCCTATGTGCCGGGCCTTCTATAATCGGAAACTCCAACAAAACAATGGCAGAGTGGCCCATTGTGCCTTGGCCCGTAAACTGTCTCGGGCTGCTTATTACATCCAGAAAGATCAGGTGGTCTTTGATAAGGCCCGACTGTTTTGTTAAGAAAAACGGAGCTGGGACGGAGAGCCACAGTAGGCGCTGGTTGACCCAAAAAGGTTGATTGGTCCTCTGTTCCACCTCCTTGATCCTTTTCAACATCTTTATTGCCCACGCCGTGAGCCATAGAAGCGCTGGTCAAACCATGAAGGCTGTTATCGGTTTGTTTGGACACGGCTTGGTACCGAAGATTTTCTGGATCCGGTTTTCCGGATAGGGGTTCCGGCTCGAACGAGCGAGAAAGGCGCTTTAAAGATATTGGGTTCCGCATCCCCCTGCTCCTTCTCGCCGGCGGGATTAAAAACCCGAACAGCCTTGATCTGAATGGGTGCATGGTGCAATAAAGAGAGACACCAAAATCCTTCGAAAATTCGGCAAGGATAAGGATGTTGTAAAGGGAGTTTGGAACGCCTGAGCTATTCAAAAACAAAAAAGAAGGGAAATTCATAATAACCTTCTATCGAAGTAATTTTTTCTCTTGACAGGTGCCTTTTAATGGGCGCGGCTACATAAAGTCACTCAAGCTTTCCTAAACTTTCTTCACATAATGCCTTGCCAATAATCCACTGGGTCTGATGCACAACATTAACACGATGATGGCAAAGGCTACCACGGATTTAAACGCTAATGAAACGTATCCGCCGAAAAGATTTTCAATGATTCCTAACATTGCCCCTCCGAGGGCTGCACCCGGCAGGCTCGTCATCCCTCCTAAAACACCAGAGGCGAAGCCCTTTAAGAGAGGGTCCATCATCATTGGAGGATCGAGGACTCCGAGAGCTGCGATAAGCATGCCTGCGGCTGCCCCAACCATGGAGCTGAGTGCCCAGGTGAAGGAGAGTATCCACTTGGTCCGAATACCCATGACCCGGGCCGCCAACTGGTTCTGCTGAGTGGCTCTCATGGCCGTGCCCAATTTTGTATAACGGAAGAATAGAAAAAGGACAAACATCAGGACCAAGGTGACGACAACGGTCCAGAAGTTGATCTTGCTGATGATTAAACCATGGAAACTATACACCTCAATATTCGAAACAGGAAAAGGAAATGACCTTTGATCAGGACCCCATTTCCATCCGGCAAATCCCATGAGGATCATTTCGAAACCGAGGGTAATGATGATGAGTCCCAAGATATTAGGATCCTTGGCTTGCCTCAAAAAGACAATCTCAAAGAAAATGCCCAAGAGGATTGCGAATACAAATGTGAGAGCTGCCGCCCAGGGAAAAGGAACATGATAGGCATCGAGAAGGGTGAAGGCCACGAACGTGCTGACCATGGCCATCTCTCCCTGTGCAAAGTTCAAGACATCAGAAGTTTTGTAAATAATCACCATGGCAATAGCGAGGAGGGCATAACAGGCTCCAACCGCCAAACCACTCACAATGAGCTGAGCAAACATCTTTCCTCCAAATTAAATGCGGAGTTCGGATTGCGGATTTCGGATTTCAATCCGTAATCCGCATTCCGAACTCTGAAATCAAAAGGGCCATGTCTTCCAGTACTTTTTCGTACGAATCCAGAATCCAAAGATTCCCAAGGGTTCAAAGAGGACGATCAGAACCATGATCAATCCATAAACAATCACAGCGATATTCGAGATGCCACCGACTGACATATACTTCTGTGAGAAAGTGACGAGTGCAGGTCCGATCGCTGGAATATCTTGAATCGCCTGGAGTTTGATATCGAGATAGGTCATGAGAGCGGCTCCGGCGATGGAGCCCATGATCGATCCGAGTCCTCCCACAACCACCATCGCCAAAAAGGTGATAGACATGATGAGATGAAAGCTCTCAGGATTGATGAATCCAAGAATAAAAGCGTAAAGGCCACCTGCAATTCCTGTGTAAAAGGCACTCACCGCGAAAGCGAGGGTCTTGTAGTAGGTGAGATTGACCCCCATTGCCTCCGCGGCGATGTCACTATCTCGAATGGCGATGAAAGCGCGACCGACTCTTGTTTTAATCAACTTCACTGCACCGATTACCATGACGACAGCGATGACCATGATCATATAATAAAAGTGGATATCCTTCATCGGAGTTCCGAAGAGATAGAGTTTTGGGGCCTGAAGTCCCATTCTTCCCCCAAAGAATTCCAGATGCTTGATAATGGTGGTGACCGTCATGCCAAAACCGAGCGTTGCGATAGCAAGATAGGGTCCCTTCAATCGAAGGGCTGGAAGGCCTAAGATAAATCCAAAGACGGATGAAATGAATCCGGCAATGGGGAGGGCGATAGGGAAGGGAAGCCCTCCTTTCAATTTGAGGAAGACCGTTGTGAAAGCTCCGATGGCGAAGAATCCTGCATGTCCCATCGATATCTGGCCCGTATATCCCACGAGGATATTCAAGCCGATGGCCACAATGGCATGGATGGTGATGAGATTAACAATATAGATGGATAGCCCAAGGAGGTGATACTTGGTGATGAGCCACGGCAAGATGGCCAAGAAGACGAGGAAGACGATAGACCAAAATAGAATCGTCCCGCTCTTGAAGAGCTCAATGTCCTCGTAATAGTCACGCTTCATGTCCATGGAGGACGGCCCTCTGAAGGTTTTGTTTAAAATAATTCCGGGTGCGTTTCCTTTGCCTGCGGCAGGAAGGGTAGATAGGAGAACACACCATTTAAAAGCCTTGTAGGAGAACAGATCTTACCTTGTTACAAATTTATCAAAGCCAGTATTATATTCGCGGGGTCATTGTTGTCAATCTTTATTTTTGAGATTTCTGAAAAAGTGCCGAAATCTCTGATTACGCAGATGAGGAAAGATTACACCGATTTGAAATACCTTGAAAGCAGACAAAAATGAATATGGCCATTTGAATGATTCCTTGTTATAAATGGTTGAAACTCCTAAATAAGGGGGCAGAAATGATAGAGAATAGAGTGAAGAAGGGACTGTGCGGGATCTGTCCATCGGGGTGCGGGATTGATATCGTGATGAAAGGAGAGCGACTCCATCAAATCAAACCGATGGAGGGTCACCCTTTGGGGATTGTCTGTACTCGAGGAGTTCATGCCGAAGAGGTGGTCTATTCCCCAGATCGGGTGCCTTCCCCGATGAAACGGAAGGGTCCCCGGGGCGAAGGAAGATTGGATAAGATCTCCTGGGAAGAGGCTTATCAACTCTCCGCCCGGCTGATTCGGGAGGTGGCGGATAAATACGGGCCGGAGTCTATGGCCATCTATTCTGGGAGGGGTGGTTTTGAGCAGTCGTTACTCGATCTGTTTACAACAGGGGGCCACGATACGATCTGTTCAAATTTCCTTTTCCCATTGGGTTCACCCAATACCTTCAGTTGCAGTTCCCTCTGTAATAATGCTCACCGAGTCATGGCGCCCGCTGCCACTTTCGGGACTTCCTATGATCATCTCTTTCCTGATTTTGAGAGAAGCGATCGGATTGTGGTCTGGGGTTCAAATCCTGCTACTGATTCTCCTCCTATCAACTTGAAAAAAATCTTAGAGGCTAAGGATCGAGGGGCGAAGGTCATTGTGATCGATCCCCTTAAGACTTATACGGCGGAGAAGGCGGATGAATGGATTGGAATCCGGCCGGGAACAGATGGAGCGTTGGTCCTTGGAATGATCCATGTGATGATGGAGAAAGGGCTCTATGACACGGCTTTTGCGGACGATTGGACACAGGGGTTTGGAGAGTTGAGAGAGTATGTTCGAAAATTTTCCCCATCCGAAGTGGAAAAGATGACCTGGGTTAAGGCCAGGGAGATCGAGAGATTAGCCGAGGATTTGTCGAGGCCCAGAACCTCTTTGCTTCTTCACACTGGCCTCGAATATACGAACAGCGGTGTTCAAAATATCCGCGCCCTCCTCACGTTATGGGCCCTTTCAGGAAATCTCGATCAGCCCGGAGGAGTGGTCTTCCGGATGCGTCAGGATCTTCCCGTTCAAAGAAATCGAATCGAACCGCCGAAAGGAAAGCCAGCCATTGGTTCGGATCGTCATCCCTTGTTTTGCGACCTGAACAACTGCGGCCATTTTTTAGAGATGCCCAGGGCAATTCTCGAAGGAACTCCCTATCCCATCCGGGGTTTGATCGTCCTGGGAGGTTCTATCGTTACGGCCTTTCCAAACCCAGAGCAGTGGAGACGGTCCTTTGAGAAACTCGACTGTTTGATCGTTATTGACCGCTTTCTCACGAACGAGGCGTTTTATGCTGATGTCGTCCTCCCAGCCACGACCATGTTTGAGATCACTTCCTACAAGCGTTATCCAGGACATCTCTCTTTTCGAGAAAGGGTTATTGTTCCTGTGGGCGAGGCAAGAAATGACTACCTTATATTGGCCGAGTTGGCCAAGGCATTAGGTTACGGAGATCGTTATCCTCAGTCTGAAGAGGCGATGCTCCAATTCGTGCTCGATAAATCTCCCATTTCCCTAGAGCAATTAAAATCAAAACCCGATGGCATTTCACTCCCATCGCCTCCGATGGTCTATGAAAAATACAAGAAAGGCCTGCTTCGAAAGGATAAGAAGCCGGGGTTTGAAACTCCTTCGGGTAAGTTTGAAATCTCTTCAACGTTGTTAAGCAAGTATGGCCACGATCCACTTCCAGTCTATCAAGAACCTGTCGAAGGACCGATCGGCTCACCGGAATTGGCAAAAGAGTTTCCGCTCGTCCTCACAACTGGGACTCGAATTCAATCTGCTTTTAGAAGTCAGCACCTCAATATTCCAGGCCTCCTTAAACTTCAGGACAAACCTAATATTCTCATCCATCCTGAAGATGGCAAACCGAGGGGGATTCAAGATGGAGATAGAGTCTGGATAAGGACAAAAAGAGGGAAGGTACTTTATTACGCCAAGGTGACAGAGCGGATTGTGAAGGGTGTGATCGAGGCCAACATGGGGGGAGGAGGTCCCCTTCAACCCCAGGCGTGGAGAGAGGCCAATGTGAACGACCTGACGGATCCAGATAATAGGGATCCTATCTCGGGGTTTCCCGTGTTGAAGGCGATGTTGTGTGAGGTGGAGAAAGCGTAAAGAGGAGTCTTAGAATAATGGAATGTTGGAGGAGTGGCATAATGGGTCAATAACGACCCAGGTGGAGAGTGTCTTGGGAGTTTTCGACTTTATTAAAGGAGGGGGACAGAGGTTGAGAGGAGGACTGCCACCTCCGATTAAAAAAGAAGACCGAACTTACGATGAACTCATCGATGAGATCATGAAGTGGAATATTGAGCAGACGGATATCTTGAGCGTATTGAGGAACGAGATTCAGGAGGGGAAGCTTGACTCCTGGTCCCTGGCATTGGAAACTGGGGTGAGAAGGGCGCTCGACCCCGCCTCGGGGCCTATTGACAAGAGTCCTCTCTTCCCCATTTTTCTTGATCTGTACAAATTCATCAAAGGGTTGAGGACAAAATTATTGACGAATCCTACGATGAAGAATGTGAGAAAAATGGAGAAGGCAGATTCCCTCTCCGTTTGCATCATTTGTGGTATCCGAGCCTTGCAAAAAGAGAGGGGCGCGAAAAGAATGATCGATACGATCCAATGGATGCTCTTGGAGAGGTATTTGGGATCGGTGTGAAAATGTGAAACTATGCCTTTTGGGAATTCAGGCAAATGCTAGAGAGTTCAGGGATGTTTACCATATTATAAGGGTTGACTTTTTAGGATAGTCTTATAAAATAGGCTCTAAAATGGGCGCTTAGTTCAGGGGGAGAACGCCTGCTTCACACGCAGGAGGTCACTGGTTCAAATCCAGTAGCGCCCACCATTTTTCCCCTCCGCAAAACTCGTCCTCGGCCAATATCCCTTTCTCTACAAGCAACCTGGTGAAGGCCTCCTACTCGACTACCTGAGACATTGAGAGTTCTTCAAAGGAAACGAGTTGTTTGGGGTCAAGGGCGATTGCAATAAAGACCCCCTGAAAGGGTGGCAAATTCCAAAATCATTTTCCCTTTAGTTTTGGTTCCCTTAGAAGGTGACTATGATTCTTAACAATTTCTTTCAGTAAAGACTCGTCTAATTTAGCTTCATAGAGCGTTGAGACACTAGAGAGCTGGATCAGTTCTACTTCTACTCCCTGGAGATTGGTTTCCTCGAGGTTGGCTGCCTGGAGATGGGTCTCCATGAGGTTCGCCCCCTGGAGATTGGCTTTCCAAAGGTTCGCTCCCTTGAGATTGGCACCCCGGAGGTTCGCTTCCTGGAGATTGGTCTCCATGAGGTTCGCCCCCTGGAGATTGGCTTTCCAAAGGTTTGCTCTCTGAAGATTGGCCATCCCGAAGCTCGCTCTCTGGAGATTGGCATTTCCCAGCTTCGCTCCCATGAGATTGGCACCCAAGAGGTCCGCTCCCATGAGATTGGCACCCCAAAGGTTCGCTCCCTGGAGGTCGGCTTTAAAGAGGGTCGCTCTCTGCAGAATTGCATTGAGCATTGTAGCCCTACGAAGGTGAGCACTCACCAAATCAGCTTTTTTTAGAACGCTATTAATGAGAATTGCCCCTTCCATGTGAATCTCCCTAAAATTCCCCCAATAGAGTCCTTCGTAGTCCTTATCTTTTTCCGGTTCAGTGATCAGTTTTTGATAACTCAAATCGACACAAACAAGTCGGGTAAGCCATGAATCATACCTCTCCCCCTTGCCTCCTTCTTTCGCCCATGGAATTAGAACGAATATTAGGACTCCCTCAAATGCAAAAACAAAACAGATCGCAATTAACCTCATAACCATCCACCTAATGGGTTTTCGCCATTGCTTTGGTTCGTATTTGCTCCAGAACCAAAACACCACAAGTGTTATAATAATTGATAGTATGCAAATAACATAGGACCAGAAAAAATCATGCTTCTTGATGAACCAGAACGCGTTGAGATTCAGAACTATTGGAAGTAAGATCCAAAGAGAAAGGCTTACCGTCATGATTTGTAATCTTCCTATGATACCAGGTTCAGGGTCTTCGGCAATATTCAACATCCAAGGGTAAAGACGTCTTTTTTCAACTGGTGCATAATTTTCTCGCAGATCCGAAGTCAAGCCCTTTAGTCTCTGGAGATACAACTGCAAATAAGCGAAAACTATTAACAGGATTATTGGGGACAGAATAAAAAAACCATTGAGAGAAACATCCAGGTTAACAATCGGAAGGCGGGCTTTTTCATTTAGGATTATCTGCCTGTCTGAGGTACTGACAATTGTTAGAGCACAGTACACTAAAGACCCTATATAAAGAAAATAGATCTTTCTGGCATTTCTTGATGCTTCTGCGATGTTATTTATCAGCCAATTGGGAGCCTGTGGTTTCTGTTTTCCATTTCCGAACCCGGTCATTCCTTCGTTCTTCTGAACATTATTGTCCTGCATCATTTGAACCCCCTATTGGGAATGCTTTTCCATAAGAGTAGTGTAGCCTCATTTCCACAAACCCCTTCTTATTTTCCCTCGCCTCCCTCTCATACCTTCTAAACTCCTCCATATACTTGAATGGGTATTTAGTGTAAGCAAATCCATACCCGCGTCTTTAGCAAACAAAAACCCCATTCCCTTTTCAGAAATGGGGTATGACTTTATCTCCAGACCATATTCAACCTCATAAGTTAGAGGTTAATGACGGGGGGCCAAAATCTTGAGGGCAGTATATAAAGGGTGAATTGACAAGTCAACGGGAAAGTGGGTTTAATGCTCCACCGTCGCTCTCATAGAAAGCAGCGGGGAATCTTCCTCTCTTATATGGCAGGAATTTGGGACTTTTGGGTAAATCTCTTCCACTTTTGGCTTTAACCGACATCTCTAAGCGATAGAAAAAGCTATTAATTATAATAACTTGTGAGTATAAGAAAATTCTGGCACAAAAAATGCTCAAGATATTTAGTCATGGAAACAGATTTTTTTGAAATGGAAAAAGAAAACGAGGATGACTCGCTTTCCTCCTTTTTAGGCAAGAGAGAGTCAATACCAACTCGATTCAATGATAACGGCTATTCGGACGAAGAAATTACCCCGTTCCTGTATTCGTTTCTGACAGAATTGGTCTCTTGCCTCAAGAACACTCTTCTCTCACTTAACAGTTTTGTTTCTGTTGCAATTGATGGATCAAACGATGCAGAAACCAAAGAGCACTCTCAAAAGATGGCATCAGAAACCATCAAGACAATTGATGCGCTTCTTAACAATCTTCTGAATTACATCAATGTCAATAAACCCATCGTTAAAAAAGACACCGTGAATATCGTTCTTGAAGAAATTTTGGAAGCGCATGAAAAACAAATTCAAGATAAGAATATCCAAATTTATAAAAAGTGTGAGAAGGATCTTCCCGAAACTTACATGCACAATCAACAGGTAAGATTTATTCTAAATTCTATTGTTCAATATGCGATTCTTTGTACTCCCCCTAATGGGAGCATTGGATTTGTAGTAAAATACGTTGGCTTCCAAAACGGCCCCACCGGTAGGAGGATCTCAAGAGAGCCTAATGGAGCGTATAAGAATGGTGGAAGACGCATTGGTGAGGAATACGTTGGTGTGGCGGTTGGTTTCTCGGGAAATAATGAGTCAGCTGACCAACGTGAAAACTTAATGGGAATTTTGGCCCCCAAAAAAGAGGCGACGCATTTAATATTGCAGCTAGCTGAAGAAATTATACGAAAAAATCATGGTGACCTAAAAGTTGGATTCGATGAAAAGAATTCGAGAATGATCATAAACATGAAATTCAGTATCGAAAGAAGAAAGGCGTTTTATTATGAACCTATGAACTTCTGAGAATAGATTTGGTGGGCGAAGATAAGGGCACAAAAGGCAGAGTCGGAAGAGGCTCTGCCTTTTGTATTATCGGGTTCCAAATTGAGAAGTCAACAAGAATGTTTGGGGGTGAGAGGATTGCGGGATACACCTACCTATCTTAAGTCGGCGAAGAATGTCAGATTCAACTATTACGAGTTGAAATGTGGATGAAAAAGGCAGGGTCATCCCTGACCCTGCCTTTTATTCGGATAACCTCATATGTTAATCTTTTGTAGTTAGGATGATTTTACGTTTACTTCTTACCTTTTTCCTTGTCTTTGCCGTGAGGAACGATCATTGAGACCCCTTTCCCTTTTGGCCCATCCCAAAACCAATGGATACGATGAGACTGGATATTCCCGTGAGAGAGGGTCCCGCTGATACTGGCCACAAGGGTATCGTTCGGGTCCCAGATCATCATCTCAAAGGTGTCCCGTCCCCGCCCAGGCTCGCCTGCATCGGTGGCTTGGGCATAGAAGGTGTATCCCGGCACACCATTGAAGCGGCCCACACCGGTAAAGGCAGCGGTGTCAACCTTCGGTTTCCACCAGTGTCCGGGCTTGATTGTGGGGTCATCCGAGAAGTATACGCTGTTGATGTGTGTGGATACGAACCAAATGCCCGAGCGGCCTCTGTGCCGTACATGGTACCAGAGCCAGCCTCGGTCTTGCCCATCGGCTCGTTCTTTTACCTGGAAAGCGAAGTTGTGTTGCTTTCCGCCTGCGTCTATGCGTCCGGCCCCGTGCATGTGGCCCGGGGTGTCAGCCTCGACCACGGTTACGGTGGTGCTGGCTGTAGATGTGTTGCCAACCTTATCTGTTGCGGTGAAAGTAACGGTTGTCGTACCCAGGGGAAAGATCACCGGGGCGTCGCTCTGAAGGACAGGTATGGTGCAGTTGTCTTCAACTGTAGGCTGGGGGATATCCACCTGCGCCCCCTCAAGGCTTGTTTGCTGTACTTCAATGGGGCCGGGAACATTGGTCATCACCGGGGGTGTCGTGTCCTCTACAGTAACGGTGAATATCCCAGTTGTGGTGTTCCCTGCATTGTCACTGACGGAACACGTCACTGTGGTTATCCCCAACGGAAAGGTGCTACCTGAAGCTGGATAGCAGGTAACTGGCACCGGTCCGTCAGTGTTATCTATGGCCGTTGCGCTGAAAGTCACCTCTGTGCCCTGAACACCGCTACATTCCCAGATCAGATTACTGGGAAGGGTGAGGACTGGCGGTGTCGTGTCCATTACTGTTACCACAATTGCACGGCTACCCACGCCGCCTTCGTCATCGATGACGGTTACGTTAACAGTGTAGGCGCCGGACTTAGAATAGGTATGTACTCTGTTGAACACCTTCGTGTTAGCAAGCAGTGTTTCTTCTGCGCCGTCACCCCACTTGATAACAGCGTTCACAGAAGTTGCGCACGGGTCGTCCCATGTGACGCTGAGGGTTATCTCGGATCCTTCCACTGCGGATCCTGACGTGCTGAGGCCAGTAATAGAAGGTGCGAGGTTGCTGACATGAATTTCTGTCTGTGCAGTCCAATCATCCTGGTTCAGATATTTCATGGAAAGCGTATCGGTATAGGTGCCGCATCCTGCCTGGTAGGTTACGATGCGAGCATTGATATTGCTGATGGTACCGCGGGCTCCTGCGGCAAGTTGCCAAGTGTACTGATACCCAATGGGGGGATTCCACAAGAGAACAACGCTGTCGATATCTCCATCCAGGTAGCCGGGTAAATCGGTTACGACATGGTTTTGCCCGGTTCCTCCCCACATCTGCAAAAGCTTTACAAAATAGTCATCGCCGAACAACCAGATACTT
>Ga0209427_10008217_pt1 | contig 11757 bp, 6 predicted proteins | sample DeeMarSWOR136_30_FD_187465 | JGI IMG/M metagenome (GOLD analysis project Ga0209427, IMG submission 187465) | Marine sediment microbial communities from White Oak River estuary, North Carolina - WOR-1-36_30 (SPAdes) (version 2) | ecosystem: Environmental > Aquatic > Marine > Intertidal zone >... | reverse complement strand
GGTATGGCAGCGCCAGATCGGCGGTCCAAATGAGGACCACAACTGGGGACTGACCGGAACAAAGGACGGCGGGGTGGTGATATCGGGTGCCACCTCATCTTTCGGAGCAGACGGAAATGACATACTCATCGTCAAACTGAAAAACGATGGAACCGAGGCATGGCGAAGCCTGCTGGGCGGTCCGGGAGACCAGGGACGTGGCTCGGTCCTCGAGACACCAGAAAATGAGCTTATTGTTGCCGGCTGGTCCCGCTCGGGTAAGAGTGGTGATTTCTATGCCGCGAAATTGACGTCTGCCGGTAAAATCGTCTGGGAAAGAACCTATGACCACTGGTATCTTGAAGGTGTAAACGACATCGCCAGGGCCCCTGACGGCTCGTTTCTCCTCTACGGTGAAGGGATTCAACAAAGCGGAGGAGAGATGATGAACGGCCAACTGATCGTGATTGATGTCGATGGCGACCTACAAAAGCGTATCTGCCTGCCGGAGGGAATGTATCGGGAAGGTTACGGCGTCGCAGTCACTGCCGATGGACATTACGCAGTCACCGGGCCGGCGCGCACTGATAAGGGCTTTCGTGCGTATGTGACAGGATTCGACAAAACCGGAAGTCATATCTGGTCGGGATACTATCCGGCCGATAGCTGGGCGATAGGCTTCGGGATCTGGGCGATCCGCAGCGGCGGGTTCTGCCAAACCGGGTGGGGTCGGACTGAAGGGCGTGGATCTGATGCCGTGCTTGTTAAGATCGATGAGGATGGTTCACAACGCTGGATCCGCCATCTGGGAGGAGCAGAGGATGAGAATGCTATACGTGTGGTCGAGAAACCGGACGGCGGATTCCTAATCGTCGGGACCACCGGTTCTTTTGGGGCCGGAGGTGGAGAGGATATCCTCCTTATCAACACCGATGCCGAAGGTCATCCTATCAATCCCGGACTCCGGTAATAGCGTTAGCCATTTCCGCGCCGCCACCGCCCATCCCATCGATTCGCTGCGGTATGAGTGAGCCTTCCTTAAAAGAAGGTAAACAAGCTTATCCTGAAGTAAATAAATGGATGTCGCTAAATATTACAATATGTGCCATTTCGGGTCTCCGAATATCAAATCGTTTAAAGAGTTGACATGTCTCTTTTAAATATCCTAGTATTGCTTAATAAAGGGGAAGCAGTAAAAAATGTCCAAAATGTTATTTTGAGAATCTCGACACCTAGCGATGGACTATTGAATAAAAAAAATAGAAAATAATTTCAAAGGATCTGTTTATTATTCATTTTACATTCAATTTATAAAAAAGGAGGAATAAATCATGGCAGTGAAAGAATTCGAAATAAAGGGTTATTGGGTGCAACTTTATGATTCGAGAGGCCAATTGAGTCCTTACTGTGCGGAAATTACGTGCTATGGGTTAGATCGTAGAAATCAAAGGTTCACTATACATTTTTATGCGCAAGGTTCTACTCCCCCAGCGAATACTTCTGTAATCGAAGAAAATAAAATACATGGACACCTCGTGGTACCTTCTGAACAATATGCTTGGTATTTAGACCTTCTTCGAAATACAGGACCAATTTACGCTAAGGTTTATGACTTAAATCCAAGTAATAATTTTATCTATACCAAAGAAATACCAACCATCTTGGGCGATTGTTAGGGAGGTTTTATGCCAGATCCAAGATTAGATTCATATCAAAAATATAGAGAAGGAATTGTAAAAAGGCATATTCTGTGCTCCGGTCGATTACTAGAAGGAATGTGGTTAAAAGAGTTTGATCCCTCACATAATCCACAGAGTCTCTTGGTTCATAAACGAGCATTTATTCCTCCTGAGAGTAATTCTCCAAGAATATATATACCATGGATAAAAAGGGATATGGTTGTAGCCGGTGGAGGTGATAATCCTCTTTTGAATGGTGGTATAGCAATGGCTACATTCGCAGTTGAATTTCTTGTAAAGAAACAATGTAGCAGTTTAAAATATGCAAAAAAACTATTGGATTATTTCGAAAAATGCGAAGCGAAAAATAAAATCTCTAAGGAACCTACTGGTTTTTTTCTCAGATGTAGACACCCCTCCTACACCGGTGACATGGAACGTTCAGCGTCTCAAGATGAAATAGTAGGAATGATGCTAGGTATATTCTACCTTTATCATGCTACCAAGAATAATGATTCAGTTACGAACAAGAGAGTTAAACGACTTGTGAGACGTCTTGGAACTAATCTTAAAGAAAACTGTTATTTAATTGTTCCGCCAAAAGACACTTTAAATGTTCGAGAGGAATTGCAATTGGGGACCGCTGGACTTTTTATCTTCCAGTGGGCATTTGAGCGCGCTTTCATTGACATTGTAGGTAATCGATATAGACCAACTAAACAAGATTATATAAAAACTTCAAGAAGAATTTTAGATGTTTTTAAAGCAATGTTAGATCAACCTGACACTGACTGGGATGGGAGGTGTGAAAATAAAGAATCTATCCTTGCAGTACTTTACTTATGGACGCTCCAGGGAAGGGTTGATCCAGAGATTGCGGATCAGATTATTGAATTAGTCGAAGAACATATTGAACACCACGAATCCCCTGATTGGATTGCAAAATGTTTATTTGGAGCCATTCTGTTCTATGCAGAATTGCTTGATTTGCCCGAATTATTAAAAGATCCCTGGCAAAGGTACCTTTGGAGTATCATTTTGTTAAGAGTAGCAATTTATGAAGGGTATACTTTTAAATACTTTAATTTTGCGCTATTGCGTCATTCGTTATTATTTGCACTTGAATCAGGTTATACACTGGGTGATGGGTTTGAGGAATTTAGAGTCAGGTCTGTAGCTTCGCTTAGTAATGGTCTTTTAAAGGTGGTTCTGAATGGAGAGAGGTCTAGTATCATTTATTATCAGGATATTTTATATTCTATTATTAACAGAGTTGGAGAATTGATGATACAGATTGTTCGCAGAGATGGAGATTTGTACGATAAATTCATTGATCTATTGAGATTGACAAATAAAAATGTGAATGAGGTAATACTTGGAATAATCAGGGGGCAGCTAGCTATTAGTGATATTCTCAGAGAAATTGGTGATATAATTCTCGTAACTATTAAGTCGTATCAAGACAATGATTTTTATGCTGCAGTGATCGCAAAAGGGCTCTTGAAAAAGTTTTTCGAAGTTGATTATTTAAATCGCATCAATGAAGTAATTGAAGATAGAGAACGAATGTGGGAGGATTTACCAGTTGGAGAACTCAATCAGGTACGAAATGCTGAAGCAGGCTCAGATTGGCATAGCGCCCCTGTTAGATATCACAATACTGCTGACCTAACCTCTCCTTCTACACGTATTGGTAGAGATTTTTGCTGGAAAAATAGAAAAGGAAACCGCATTTTAAAGCATAAAAGTGAATGGCTCCGTAATTCCGGGATTACAGACACAGAGATAAAAGAGGTCTTGAAAACTGGACACGATGTAATGTTCGAAGCAGCTGGACTTGGTTTTATGTTCCCTCGCATTCTTATGAGCTACTGGCTAAATGAATCTGTGGAATTTAAAGATACAGGATTTTGTCCGCTTAAAGCGATTACCTGCCTACCTTTTCAAGCAGATGATAGTGAAGGTGTTGAATTTCGAAAAGCGATTTGTAGAAAAAGTACAGCTGATTGGTTGCTCTTTTCAAGCACAATGGTATAAAGGATAAAGTTTATTCAGCTATATGATAATAGATAAACTAAGCATAAAGACTGGGATGCAAAAGCATAGAGCAACATGAGAAATTCCTTGATTCCTGGAAAGATGCAGACTCAGGCCTCTCTGGAGCCGACGATCTTCAGGTGGGGCTGGCTGGGTTGAAGAGCCATTGAAAAATACGCCGTGAAATTAATTATTTCACGCCATATATATCATTGGATTTGGAATCCACCGCTCATAAAGCTGCTTTTTTCTGTATTTTGCTTGTTTTCAATTTGTTATATTTTATTCTTTCATAAAGTTCTCACTTCACTTCAAGCCGTACATCTTAATAATTTCCTCAGCTATTGTCACGGCTGTTGGATGGTCATAATTCGACAGAACAATGAAAGTGTAGCCGGACACAAGATCCATAGCCAGATCGGCGTTGATTCCCGGAGCACCTCCGACAACCCGATACATATTGGCGTTAGAAGGATCGCCTAGCTGGCCGTTGAAGCGGTTAAAGAAATAATCGGTATATGACTTGCTCAGGAGCCTGTTATTCCTCAATGCCCGATCATATTTCAGAAGGTCTCCGGCTGTGGAATAGCCTCCGCCTGCCGGCGTTCCCCGCGGCGGCATCATATAATTGTTTTCCCAACAGAATCCAGTTCCCTGGGGATCGTTCCTGTTCATATTGGTGTAACCGACAGCCAGGTTTTCCACCGACTCATCCTTATGATAGCAATCCGAGTCTGCCATCTCCGCCGGATCATAGATATTCTTCTTTACGTAGGCATAATAATCCATACCGGCTATGGCTTCGATAATTGCTCCAGCTACCTCGAATCCGGTATTACTGTGCTGGAAATTTGTACCTGGCTCGAAATCGAGGGGCATATCCTTGATAAAATCCATATAATCTGACACTGTGCGTAACCTGGGAAGTCGGGCCAGATAGACTTCATTCCCCCAGAAATCCCCCCATCCCGAACGCATATTGAGCAGTTGCCGGATAGTAACCTTCTCAGCAATCTCAGGAGGAAAGATGTTCAGATATTTTCCAATAGGGTCACCAAGGGACAGCTTTCCCTGCTCGGCCAGTTGAGAGATGGCGACAGCGGTGAAGGATTTGTTGATGGATCCGAGATTGAATTTGGTATCCAGGTTGTTCGGCACCTTGAATCGTTTGGAGGCATAGCCGTAGGCTCTGTGGAAGAGCGGACGGCCGTCCTTGGCGACCAGGACAACTCCGGAAAATTCATCCTTTTCCACTTTGGACGATATCATTTTGTGGAGCTCGACTGGATCGACATTGGCAACCTTTATCGGCTGTGTAGTAGGAGTTTTTGCCTTTCTATCCTGTGCGATCTCTGTGCTTTCCTTATCCTCTTTGTCCAATGTGGCAGGCCGGGCGCCGGGTCGGATTCCCAGAACTGTGATGCGGTGGGGAGTATCGGCTTCGACACTCAGGTTGACATTCAGCCAGGCATCCCTGGCTTCGGAGTGCAAAGTGATGCTGATCTGTGTGGCTGTGGATTGAGACACATCGGCCAATGCCAACCTCCCGAACATAGTCTTGGTCGTGTTGAAGACCTGCATATGTGTCGCCATGGGAAAAGCGTCCCTGAAGGCAGGTGCGTAATCGTTCTGGATATACTCTTCCGCCGGCCGAGAAAATTCGCCATTCAAGAGAGAGACGAACTCCTTTGCCCGGTGTCCTGCGGGTGTGTCCGGAAATTCCACTGGCTCCACCTCTAATCCTGTCATGGCCAGATTCAGCAGGACACAAAGAACGAGAAGGTGAAAAAAGTACAATTTGTTTGTCATGTTGACCTCACTTTCAAAATGGCTTACTAAGCTCCTTAAAGGAACTCAATCTCAAGATAAGCGGGATGGCAAGGTCTGTCGACTTTATCGAAATCCAGGTCCATGACCGCTCCCTTGAATTTTCTTTTTTGAGATTTTCCAAAAGCTGCCGAGCAGTCAGATGTTCTGGTGGCGGCTTTTCATTCTCATTTACCACTAAAGCCACTCCCCGGGCTAAAGCCCGGGATTTCGGCCCTCTGGCATAATCTGGCTATGGATTCTTTCTTTGATCGCAATTGTACTTTTTAACAATCTCTTCACTGATCCCACCGATCGTTTCGGCAATAATATAATGAGAATTATTGTTGACTGCGATAAAATAATAGCTTTGAAACGCCAAGTAATCATGACTGTTTCTTTATAAAACAGCTATAATACTGAGGCGGTGATGTACTGCTTGAGAAGAAAGGGATTTAATATAATTTTATGGGGAGGGAAAAATGAGAAAAGCATACCTAAAAATCCTGGCGATGTTCATCATCATTGCTTATTTAATCATCGGTGCCCAAACGCTCGGAAGCGAATCTAAACAGAAGCAAACAGTGCAGGAAACTACTGTTACTCAAAGCCCTATAGATCCCGCTGAACTGGAGGCTTTCATAGACGGCATTATGACCGCACATATGAGGTCCAATCATATTGCCGGAATAACATTTTCATTAGTCAAAGACGGAAAAATCTTCTTTGCTAAGGGCTATGGATATGCTGATATCAAGAAAAAGAAACCTGTTGATGCATATGAGACACTTTTTCGGCCAGGCTCTGTTTCAAAACTTCTCACCTGGACTGCTGTCATGCAGCTTGTCGAGCAAGGAAAACTTGATCTCAACACTGATATCAACAATTACATCACAAAGTTTAAGATTCCGGACACCTATCCTGAACCCATCACTCTGGCACATCTGATGACTCATGCGCCTGGATTCGAAGAGATGGTGAGCGAAATGTATGTACGCAAAGCTGAAGATCTTGCACCTTTGGGTGACTATCTTGCAGCTAAACTGCCGGCCAGGGTTTTTCCACCCGGTGAACTCATTGCTTATTCTAATTATGGGACCGCACTTGCCGGCTACATTGTAGAAGTTGTCTCGGGAATGCCTTTTGCTGCTTATATCGAGGAAAATATATTTATACCCCTTGATATGGATCACAGTACTTTCCGCCAATCCTTACCATCTCATCTGGCGGATAAAATGTCTGTAGGGTATTCCTTTAAGAACGGTGTATTTAAGGCTGAGGAGTTTGAGTTGATTAACGGCCTTACCCCGGCAGGCTCAATGAGCACGACTGCAATAGATATGGCAAAATTCATGATAGCCCATCTTCAATACGGAAAATATGGAGAAAATAGAATATTAAAGGAAGAAACAGCGAAACAGATGCAAACCCGCCTCTTCACCCACGATAAACGTGTAAATGGAAACGCCCATGGCTTTTGGGAATTAAGATTAAATAATTTAAGAACCATCGGGCATGGGGGGGATTCGGCTTGGTTCCATACTTTGCTCATATTGGTACCAGAGAAAAATCTAGGATTGTTTGTATCTTATAACAGCGCCGGAGGAGGTGGGTCTGCTCGAGATCAACTCTTACAAGCGTTTCTCGACCGCTATTACCCAATGCCAAAGGTGCCTGAGCTGAAGCCCGCTCCTGATTTCAAGGAGCGTGCAAAGAGATTTCAGGGAAGTTATAAATTATCGAGAGTCGTATTTACTTCTTATGAAAAATTGATGGCGCTGATGATGAAGGTCGATGTGAAGGTTACCGATGAAGGCACATTGTTGACTCCTTTTCCAGCAGGTTCAGGCTTAGAAGATAAACAATGGATAGAAGCGGAATCCCTGGTTTTCCGTGAACTGGGTGGACAAGATACCCTAGTTTTCAGGGAAGATAGCAGAGGACACATCACCCATGCATTTATAAGCTCTCTTCCGTATTTTGCCCTCATTAAAATGGCATGGTATGAGACGCCTGTGTTCCATTACAGCCTGTTGGTCATTTCAATGATTTTATTCCTTTCCACGCTGATCTGGCCTATGCGTTCACTGTTTAGGGTAGTGTGCAGACGCAAGAGAGAGGAGAAAAAAGGCCCGCGCTCAGCCCGTTGGCTTGTTGGAGGGATGAGTGCATTCTATTTGCTTTTCGTTATTGGCTTGCTAATGGTGCTCAGCGACCCGATGGAACTTATGTTTGGTGTACCCTCAGCACTGAAATTGTTTTTAGTCTTCCCCATAATATCTGCTGTACTTACAATTGGAGCTCTGATCTATGCGGTTTTGGCCTGGAAGAAGAAATACTGGATAGGCTGCGCACGGCTGCATTTCACCCTTATCGTGCTGGCGTCCCTTATCTTTATCTGGTTCCTAAACTACTGGAACCTTTTCGGTTTCCGATTCTAAATCTTTTGGGATTACTCCCGATTATAGTAAACAACCCCGCAGCACATTCTTCTCTGCCAACTTTTCATCCAAGCCCACTGTCGATACGAAATATCCAGCCAACCATACCCCTCCCCAGCCATAGTATCTCTTCCGTAGAAAATCGGTGCATCCTCAGGGAACTGTTGTTACTTGATCAAATACGCTCAGCAAGCTATTATTTCCAAATTAACAGTTAATGTCCGTACTCGAACAAAAAAATATTCCCCATATCAACTCAGAATTCAAGACGTCACCATCTCCTTTGATATTCACTGCTTTTCTATAAAAATCTGCCTTTTTCACAGCAATAATAGGGATGATCGATTCTCTGCTCTTTACTCAATCCCCCGCTGATCGAGCTTTATATTGAATCTTGAAATGATTCATCACCAAAATGCAACTTCATACTGAGAACTGCAAAACTCCCTGATTCGGCTCTTCCAAGATTTTATCCCCCAGGCAATTCTGGGAAGCTGTCAAACAAAAAAACGAAATATAACAAAGCCTCCTCCATTCCTTTGTCAATATTTCATCCGGCACTGCCAATAATGAATTCAGTTTATTCGTACCGCAGGGAATCCACCGGATTGGCAGTTGCAGCGCGCAAGATTTGCCAGCTCACGGTCAAAAGAGACACCACAAGCACACCCACTCCGGTCAAAACGAATGACCACCAGCCAATACTTATTCGATAAGCGAATCTCTCCAGCCATCGGTTCATGATGAAATAGGCCAGAGGCCAGATGATGATATTGGCGATCACGACAAGCACCACGAACTCTCGGGATATGTGTTTGATGATGCTCGATACGGTCGCACCCAGGACCTTTCGTATGCCGATCTCTTTGGTGCGCTGTTCGGCCGTATACGAAGACAAGCCCAATATACCGAGACAGGAAATAAAAAGAGCGAGGATGGTGAACACGGTGACGAGCTTTCCTATAGCCTGCTCGGCCCGGTACTGATTCTGAATGGTCTCGTCCAGGAATCGGTATTCGAAAGGATATTCCGGGTATATCTCTTTCCACCTATCCTCGAGAAATGCCAGTGTATTGGGAATGTTATGGGATGATATTTTGACGCACGCCTGAAGATACCAACTGGGATCGATTCTCATGGCCATGGGGATGATCTCGTTGTGAAGGGATTCAAAATGGTAGTCCTCGATAACACCGATAATCCGCTTTTTCAAATCCCAAACGCGCAGCTCCTTTCCGATAGGATCATCCATCTCCATGGCCCGCACAGCGGCTTGATTGACCACATAGGCATCGGATGCATCCGTGGAGTACTCCTTGGAAAAAAAACGGCCTTGGGTCATTTTGAGCCCGAAGGTATCCAGATAATCATAGTCCACACTGATCATGACCATCTTCACCTGCTGATTTGTCTTGCCCTCCCAATGGACATCCCCGTAGCCTGCATTCGACATCCACCTGTAGGGAGCGATATCCGTCAATGCAACCCCCAGGATATTCGAGTGTGACAACCATTCTGTCTTGATGGTTTCGATGTTCTTGCGGAAGCGAATGCCGATGTCGAAATAAACGATATTATCCCGGTCATAACCCACATCACGCTCTCTCAGATAATGGACCTGGCGGTATACCATCAGGGTCCCGAGAATCAGGAAAACGGATAAAGAAAACTGCAGCACGACCAAAATCCTCCTGAAAAGCGCTCCCTTCATACTGGTCATCTGCTTGTCCTTCAGCACTTTTACCGGTTGGAACCGGGAGAGCAAAAGGGAGGGATAACTGCCGGCCATCACCATGGTGAGGAAGATGATCCCTAAAATGCCTAAAACGATCATTCGCTGGAGCAGGAGTTCCCAGGTAAAGGTCTTGCCGGTCAGGTTATTGAACATCGGAAGGCACAAGTAAACGAGCCCGATGGCCAAAACAGAGGCGATCAAGGTCAGCAGTAGAGATTCACCGAAAAACTGCCGCACCAGGTGTATCCGGCACGCCCCGACGGTCTTGCGGATGCCCACCTCCTTTGCCCGGTTGGATGACCTGGCGGTGGTGAGGTTTATGAAATTTATACAGGCAATGAGCAGGATGAAAAATGCCAGGACCGAAAACAGGTAGACATACAGAATGGTCCCACCATCATGGAACATAGGATTGAGGTGCACGCGCGTGATCGGCTGGAGGCACATAGCCCGTTTGTCTTGAGGGCGGTGTCTTTCCACGACATCGCTGATTTTGGCATCCACAGACTGAACCGCTGTGTTTTTGCGCAGCTGAACATAGGTCCGTATGTTGTTGACCTCCCATGTGTTGAGATTTCGATTATGCATCTTTGCCAACTCAAGCGGGAGAATATACAAAAACTGCATGTGCGAGTTGGCTGGATAGTCTTTGAAAACACCGGTGACATTTAAATCCACGCGTGTGTTATAGAGCAGGGTTTGGCCGATGGGATCGGATGTGCCGAATAATTTCCGGGCGACTTCTTCAGAAAGAAGAATGGAGTCGGGACTATCGAGAGCCGTCTCAGGATTGCCTTTGAGGAAGGGAATGGTGAACATTTTCAGAAAATCCGGATCCACCATGACTCCCCCTTCTTGATAAATATCTCTATCCTCGTATTTCAAGAGAGTCTTCCCCTGCATGGAATAGCGCGAGGTGTGGATGACCTCGGGATACTCCGTTTTCAGATAGGGAGATAGGGCCGTGGGCGTGACTTTGCTGCCGTTGCTGAATGTGGCCACATACAAGTCCTCGGCATTCTCATGGAACCTGTCGTAGCTCAGTTCGTCCTGGACCCAGAGCATGATCATGATGCAGCAGGCGATGCCGATGGCCAAGCCGGCTGTGTTGATAAAGGTATAGCCTTTGTGTCTGAAGAAATTACGGAGTGCGATCTTTAAATAATTTTTAACCATGGTGATGCTCCAGATTACAGATTTTTTCCCCCACTGGGGAATGGCGGCAATGGCATGGAACCAGATCCAGCGCACAGCCCTGGTTCTGCCCTGACATTTTTGGATTTCGGCAAATTCCTCTTCGATGTCGCCGGAGTAGGCATCCACATTATCGAAAGTGCAAATGTGCTGGAGGAGCCAATAAGGGATTCTCGGAATCCGGCTCTTTCTTGCATTCATCAGGAATATTCTCTCCGGAAAGATTCCTCGTCGATCCCTGCCCAGATGCGGGTGTGCCGCTTAAAGGCATTTTCCAGCGCTCTTATCCCCTCTTTTTTTATATGAAAAAAGACTTTCCTTTTTCCGCCTCTTACAGATGATGGCTCCCCAAAATGTTTGGTGATATAGCCCTTTCTGGTCAACTGGTCGAATGTGGTGTACAAGGTGTTGTAAAAATATTCCCTGCCACCAATCTCTTTGACCTTTTTTCTGATCTTGACTCCATAAGCATCATCTTTGAGCCGCCAGATGGCCATCATGACCAATTCTTCCAATTTTGTCAGTTCTTTCATTTCCTGAATCCTTTTGATCGGTAATACCGATATTATATTATACGGTAATACCGATAAAATGGTTACATTTATGAAAAAAGGTTCTTCTCCCGTTGACTCTTCTCGCATTCCTTGTTATTCTTTTTCTGCAGTCACTAGACGGGAAAGCAATGGGAGTTAAATGTCCTAAATGTCAGCATGAAAATCCCGACGATACTATTTATTGCGGGAAATGCGGCACCCAGTTGCGGTCTGTTCGGGGAACAGACCCTACAGATGCAGGGCCCGATCGCCGATCGGGCCGTCCCGTTGGGGACATTCCTGATCTTACAAAGACCATGGAAACACCCACAGAGGAATTGACGCGGGGCACC
>Ga0209427_10008216_pt1 | contig 11758 bp, 8 predicted proteins | sample DeeMarSWOR136_30_FD_187465 | JGI IMG/M metagenome (GOLD analysis project Ga0209427, IMG submission 187465) | Marine sediment microbial communities from White Oak River estuary, North Carolina - WOR-1-36_30 (SPAdes) (version 2) | ecosystem: Environmental > Aquatic > Marine > Intertidal zone >... | reverse complement strand
TTATGACATTGCAGAAGCTCTATGCCGACGAGGTTCTTAAACAGTCATCGTCCCCGAAAGCCGACTAGGTAAAGGATCAGCTATGCATATCGCAATGCTTGCATAACATAAGTAACTGATTTGGCAAGTGGTTAGATGTTGTCATCCGAGCCCTGTATGAATAAATGTACCCTACGCGTTCCATAATAGTTTTTATGAGTTTATACCTTATACCAGATAATCTAGCATTTCATTTACACTATCGGAATTGTGCCCACTGGTATTAAAGGATACATGCAAGATAGTTCTATCCCTGTCCAGTACATAGGTTGCAGGTATTGTCAACTCCATTTTCTGTTCCGCCGTTAATGATATGATATCGATGGCAAGAGTTCCAGCAAGTCTTCTGGCTTTGGTTGGAGACACTTTGGTAACCAATCCAAACTGATTGGCTACTTTATTGCCTGCATCACATAGGACTTCAGTTCCTTGATCAGCTTTCCATTTAACAATAGTAGCGGAATCTGGAGCCTCGGGATAAATTGCTAAAACCTTCGTATTTGAGTTACTTATGTGCTCGAAGACCTCCTGCCAGACCAGCAATTCAAAATGAGAATAGCGATACCAGCTCAAACCATAGAAAACTAATATGCTTCTACCCTCAGACAAGAGTCTTTCAAGCTGGATACATTCGCCATTGATATTGGGCAGAGTAAACAGTGGAGCTTTGTCATTCTTTTTTAGTGCTTTTCGATGAAGCTTTTTGCTAGCCGAGCCGTTAAGCATCGAAGTTATAGGATTTAGCATGTAGTTTTCACCTTCTTCCTTAATCCAGCAAAAAAAACTTTATATGCTACTTTTGCACCTTTTTTCAGCTCATACAGACTTCCCAGGTTACTGCGCACCTCACCTAAACTCTATTTTGGCTTCGACTTGTCAGCCGAAAAATCCTCCCTGAGATTCGCTAAGCGGCATCCGTGACGTGAGCTTGGGGACAATATCAACTCTTGTAAAAGAATACAAGCACCTTTTTCTCATTTTCTGTATAATTATTTAAAGCGGAAATCCGCAAGGGCGGCCGCACGAGCAAGACGCCAAGCGACGCGGCGCGATCATGACGGTACTCGCCTGGTTCCGGACTCGGTTCGCGAGGCTGAATTCTTTTTTCCGGAGCGGCTGAAAAAGGGTTGCAAAACCGACAGAACGTGCGTATAATTCGCCGTTTATGTGCAGAACGATGATGTGAAAGTGTATTGAGAAAGGATCAGCCTGAAAGATGCTGACAAAGCAGGAAAAAGAGAAGATTATCGACGATTTTGAGACGCACGCGGGCGATACCGGTTCGCCCGAAGTGCAGATCGCGCTCCTGACCAAGCGAATCAACGACCTTACCGAGCATCTCAAGACCCATCGCAAGGACCATGCATCCCGGCGCGGCCTGCTGAAAATGGTCGGGACCCGATCGGCGTTGCTCAAGTACGTGAACAAGAAAGACACCCAGCGCTACCAGGCCATCATAACGCGGCTTGGCTTGCGAAAATAGGAGAGCGAAAGAGTCCCCGCTGGCCGACGCTAAGCGGCGCGCGCTGAGAGTTCTCCGCGGCGGGAATTACCGAAGAGGCAATATATGAATGATGTTTGTAGAGTGGAAAGACACATTGGGGGCAGGACCCTATCCATTGAAACGGGCAAAATCGCCAAGCAGGCGGACGGAGCGGTCGTCGTTCATTACGGCGATACGGTCGTTCTTGTCGCGGCCGTCACGGCGCCGCCCAGGTTTGAGGATATTGACTTTTTCCCCCTGAGCGTAGAGTACCGCGAGAAGCAAAGTGCGGCCGGGAAGTTTCCCGGCGGCTTTATCAAGCGCGAGGGCAGGCCGAGCACGAAGGAGACCTTAACGGCCAGGCAGATCGACCGGCCGATTCGGCCATTGTTCGCCGAAGGTTATTTTCAGGAAGTGCAGATCATCGCGAACGTCTTAAGTGCGGACCGCGAGAATGATCCTGATATTTTGGCGATGATCGGCGCCAGCGCTGCCCTGACGATCAGCAAGATTCCGTTCCTGGGCCCCATAGGGGCCTGCCGATTGGGCCGAGTGAACGGCGAGTTCGTGGTCAATCCGACGCACAAGCAGCTTGCAGAAGGGGACCTGAATCTGCTTCTTGGCGGCCGCAAAGAAGCGATGAATATGATTGAGGTCGGCGCCAAGGAGCTGCCGGAAAGCGTTATTGCCGACGCGATTGCCACGGCCCAGAGAACGGTCCGTCAGGTTTGCGAGATGATCGAGGAGCTGCGCGAAAAAGTCGGCGTAGAAAAGGAGATCCCGCTCGTGGAGACGGACGAGGAGCTCCATTCAAGAATCCGCGCCCAGATTGCGGACAGGCTGTACGAGCTCAAACAGATCGAGGGCAAGCAGGAGCGAAACGATGCCGTGAAGGGACTCTTCGAGCAGGTGGTGGCCGAATACTGTCTGGATGAGGATAGTCCGCAGCCACCGGGTGAGGCGAAATATGACAAGGCGATGGTCAAGCGAATCCTCGGAAAGGTCGAGGGCGAGGTTGTCAAGAAGCTGCTCCTGGAAGGCAAGCGGTCTGACGGCAGAGGCTACAATGACGTACGTCCCATTTCCTGCGAGGTTGCGATTCTGCCCAGAACGCACGGCTCGGCGCTGTTTACGCGGGGGGAGACGCAATCCCTCGTCAGCGTAACCCTCGGGACGATCCGCGACGCTCAGATCATCGACGGCTTGCTGGATGAGTACGCTCAGAACTTTACGCTGCACTACAACTTTCCGCCGTTCTCCGTCGGCGAGGTGCGGCCGGTACGCGGCGTCGGGCGAAGGGAAATAGGGCACGGGGCCCTCGCGGAAAGGGCGCTGGAGGCGGTCCGACCGCCGGATGAGGAATTCGCCTATACGATCAGGATCGTTTCGGATATCACCGAATCGAACGGGTCCAGCTCGATGGCCTCGGTCTGTGGCGGCACACTGGCCCTGATGGATGCGGGTGTCCCCATTACCAAGGCCGTCGCCGGCATATCGATTGGCATGATCAGCGGCGAGGGCGGCCGGCACGAGTTGCTGACGGATATCGCCGGCGAGGAGGACCACTACGGGGAGATGGATTTCAAAGTCGCCGGTACGACTGACGGCATCACGGCCATCCAGCTCGATATTAAAGCCGAGGGGCTCGCGCACAGCATTATGGTCGAGGCCCTGGAGCGGGCTAAGACGGCACGACTTCACATCCTGCAAACGATGAGTCAGGCTATCAGTCAGCCCCGGCCGGAACTGAGCGTGTACGCGCCGAAACTGGTGAGCATCGAAATCGATCCTGAGTTGATCGGCAAGGTCATCGGCCCGGGCGGCAAGGTCATCAAGGGGATTCAGGAAGAAACCGACACGACGATTGAGGTCGAAGAGGATGGGACGATTTACATCAGTTGCCTTGGCGGGGATGGTCACCTGAAGGCCAGAGAGATTATCGAGATGATTACGCAGCCGCCCAAGGTCGGGCGGATATATCCCCAATCGAAAGTGGTGTCTGTAAAAGACTTTGGCGTGTTCGTCGAAATCACTCCTGGTGTCGAAGGGCTTTGTCACATTAGCGAGTTGAGCGAGGGCTACGTCAAGAATGTCGAGGATGTCTGCAAGATGGGTGATATAATACCCGTCAAGTTAATATCGATTGATGACCAGGGCAGATTGAAGCTCTCCCGCCGGGCCGCTCTTGCGGATACCAAGAAAAAAGAAAAGGCAAAGGAAAAATAAGTGCTGCATTTTGTTGGCGGTTTTGTTATTGGCTTACTGACCGGCACTGTAGTATTTCTATACAGAACACGCTTCCAGACGCATACGGACGAAAACCAGCATCTCGCGCAGCTTGAGGAGCTCAGCAAGCTTACCGGCGGGCTTGCCCACGAGATCAAGAACCCGCTGTCCACCATTAAACTGAACCTGGATCTTGTGAGCGAAGAGCTGAAAGAATCGGGCGCCGTTCAATCCGAGCAAAGACACGCCGGCGGAAATGACCGACGACTCACAAGGGCGCACAGACAAATCGCCGTCATTCAAAAGGAAGCCAACCGGCTTGAGCAGATACTCGAGGACTTCTTGCGTTATATTGGTCGAACCGAACTGCGGCTCGCCAGTACGGACCTCAACGAACTCGTTAGCGATATGATCGATTTTTACATGCCGCAGGCTCACAGCCACTCGGTGATGATCCGCCAGGGCCTGTACAACGAGCCGTTGATTTGCAGGATTGACGTCGATATGTTAAAACAAGTCATGTTGAACCTTTTTATCAATGCTCAGCAAGCGATGACGGACCACGGTGAACTCATGATTCGGACGGACCGGCAGAAAAAAGACGCGGTCATTCAGATCAGCGATACCGGCCGCGGGATCGCGCCGGATCAATTGCCGCATATTTTCGACGCCTATTACTCGTCTCGGCCACGCGGCAGCGGCCTGGGTTTACCCACGGCAAAGAAAATCGTCGAAGCGCACAACGGGACCATAACCGTGGACAGTGAGCCCGGCAAAGGGACATCTTTTACCATCAGACTGCCGCTCCAGGCCCAGTGAGGTGCATATGTGAAACAAAAAGCCGGCGTCATTTTGGTCGTTGACGACGAGCGCGATCACGCCGATGGGATGGTCGAGGCGCTCGAGAAGCAGTGCGAACAGGCGATGGCCGTCTACAGCGGCGAAGATGCGCTGGAGATTCTGCGCAGCCAACAGATCGACGTTGTTGTCACCGATTTGAGATTGGAAGGCGACATTGACGGATTGGCCGTTCTCGAAGAGGCGAAAAAGTACGGCGACCGGACGCAGGTGATCCTGGCGACGGCCTACGCCACGATTGATACCTGCAAGGAGGCGATCAAACGGGGGGCGTACGATTATCTCGTCAAGCCGATTGATACGGGCCAGCTTCGCACGCTTGTGACCCAGGCGGCGCAGAAGGCCTCGGCCGCTCATGCAGATCGGGCACGCCCGCCCGGAGCCGGCAGGGAGGCGTTCAGATTTGAAGGCGTTCCGGGCAGCAGCCCTGCGATGACGGGCATCTTCGAGGTCCTCCGCCGCGTGGCGCCGACAAACATCTCCGTCCTGATCGAGGGCCAATCCGGAACGGGCAAGGAGCTGCTGGCCAAGGCCATCCACGACAACTCGCGACGCTGGGACAAGCCCTTCATGCCGGTCAACTGTGCCGGCCTGACGGAGACGTTGCTGGAAAGCGAGCTGTTCGGCCACGTCAAAGGCGCCTTTACCGGTGCGGCCGCCGACCGCAAAGGGCTCTTCGAGGCGGCCGACAAGGGCACGCTGTTCCTCGACGAGATCGGCGATATGGCCCCGAGCTCTCAGGCCAAGCTGCTTCGTGTGATCGAAGATGGCGCCGTCGTCCCGGTCGGCTCGAACAAGCCCACCATGGTGGACGTCCGGATCATCAGCGCCACCAACCAGGACCTGACCAAGCTGATCGAGCAGAAAAAGTTCCGGCAGGATCTATATTTCCGGATCAAGGGCGTGAACATCTCCCTACCCTCGCTGCGAGACCGGGTCGAGGACATCCCGGAACTCGTGGACTACTTCCTCAAAGAGGCGGCCGGGGAGGTGGGCTCCAGCGTCGCAGGAATCACCGAAGCCGCCCAGACGGCGCTGTCACATTACGACTGGCCGGGCAACGTCCGCCAACTGCGCAACACGATCCGGACGATGGTCGTCATGTGCGACCGCGACAAGCTCGATGTGCAGGATATTCCGCCGGAGATTACGCAACGACGCCAGCTCACCGACGGAACCCGCCCGGCCGCCCTAGGCGACGTTTCGCTGGACCAGCTCGAAAGGCAGGCCATCGAAGAAACATTAGCCAAAACAAAAGGCAACCGCGAAAAAGCCGCCAAAATCTTAGGCATCGGCGAAAGAACCCTCTACCGCAAAATCAAAGAATATAATCTTTAAGCCACAGATTTCACTGGTTGCACGGATTGAATTCAGCGACCAAGGCACTATGACACGAACTATCCTTCGACATTCGATATTCAATATTCACGTTGTTCGGTGCTCGGTGTCATCTCGACTGGAGGCCCGCCCATGGCGGGCCGGAACGGAGATATCTATTAGAAGAAACCACGGAAATCCGCCTGCGAGATACGCTTCACGAGATACGAATTATGTGCCGTACCCCTTGATTCCCTCAAAAGATATTGTTCATTGTGAGTCTTTCGCAATGTGAAAGGCGACCATAGATCCACCGATGATACAGAGAATAGTAGTGACCAAGATCGTTACATTTGAGTAATGACCTAGCGCAAGAGTTGATAGCAACGCAGAAATAGACGCCCCTAGAATAATGCCCCCAACTGTACCGATATGCTTGTAGCATCGCTTGCCTGAGTCATATATAAGATAGCTACTAGCCTTTTCTACGTGGATTCCCGAAACTGTGTCTGCTTGTTGATCCTTTGCAAGCTTTGTCGAGTTGGATATCAGTTTGATGATGTAGTTCCTGATCTTTCTTCTGAGTAGAGCCTTTGCTTTACGAGAAAACGGGCAACAATTGATTTCCTCTACGCTAGAGTCAGCCTTATTGATGAGCTTCTTTAGTCTCCATTTCTGTCGCGCTCGATCAGCCATGGCATCATACCTAAATCCCTTAATTGTTCCTAAAAAAGGTAAATAAGCGTTTTTATAGGACGTCCTATAAAACCCGACTCATGAGTCGTTTGTTACCCAGATTATAGGACCATTGAATTGGGTGTTTTTATCAATACGATTCATAGTTGAAGAATACACGTATCGTTATCACCCTATCCACAACTATCTCGCAAAGATTTTGCCAATTCCGCGTAAACTCTACTTGCTACTACACTTACGGCGTTTCAAGTTTTTCTGTTGAGCAATCGGACACTTGGTTATTGGCTACAATTCTCAGTTCTCCAACAGTCTGTTAGATTTTTATCTCTTTGATTCACATGGGCTTAGGTGATTGTTCTTGACTTTTCACTTGACTTGTCGAGCCGACGTGCGTACGGATTCCGCGGAGATCATACTTAATTCCAGCCAACGTCTTCGTTCCAAAACTGTCCAGTCATTGACGGCAGTGGCTGTCCTCTATCGGAACCTGTCACTATAAAGCACAACTCATCGAAAAATGTGTCGCACTGGTTTAGTTCTCCGAGCTGTGTATGGTGTCCACGCGTTTAAGCTTCAATCGCCGGCCAGGCAACAGACACTAATCCTGAGAGCAGGGCGACCTCATCAACTATCCCCAGATCATAGAGTGAAAACCCAGGCATCCGTAAGAAACTTCTCAACATAATCGTATGAGAAATAACCATAACCTTCTTCACCCCATTGTGTACCCCAGGAATTCCTAAACTTCATAGCCTGCCTATCATCGTCGTAACCGACAATACAAATGGCTGTCGCGCCCTGTGGCCGTTCATCGGGGAGGGGGGCGGGTATGACCCCTGACCGATATGCGAAGGTTGACGGAAAAACTGAAATGCCACCTACGACAGGTCCGTATCTTTGAAGTGCACGCTTAACTTCCTCCACGCCGTTCACTTGATAACTTTCAGATATCTTGTAACGTGTGGCCGTCTTTAGCTTTTCGGGAGGATCGCTCTTTACGTCGCCCGGCCTATAGGGCCATGTGTCTTCAGATACAGCGCCTTTCGTCCGGAGGACTTCGATCGCATCTCGCACAAAGGCACCCGTGTCGGAGTGTGGATCGCGGCCGGCCTCTAATTGGGCGTAGTGATATATATAGCGAGGACTGATAATGACCTGTTCATTGAGCTGCTTTCGTATTTGATACTCCAGTGCGGCGGCAACCGCGAACCCAACGGTACTGCCTTCGGACCCTTGGTTTCTGACGGGGGTCATCAAGGATGTGAGATCCAAGAGCGGCTGGCCTGGCTCGACAGAAACAGTGGGCTTCTCTTCACCACGAACAGGACTGGAAGCCAGGGCGATCTGGCTGATCTGTTGTCTGGCGGTGGCAAGCAGCATGGCTTCCAACTTACTTTGCTGCTCTTTGACAAAGTTGAGGACCTGATTTTTCCCTTCTTGCTCAACAATCGTGTTGATCTGTTCCTCGCTTACAGATGCAACTTTCTCGGCAACCACCGTTTTCGTGTAATTGGCAATCGATTTGAGTCCAACGATTCCAGCGATGGTGAGCAATATTCCACCAAGTGTGATCGTAGCGGCAAGACGCTTTCTGGCTTTCTCATAGACCCGTTTGGCCATGACGTCTTCAAGGTCTTCCTCAAGTTTGCCGTATTGCCGGACCTTATCTTTAAGTTCTCGATTCTCTCTTCTTAGCTCGCTGACTGAGGATTGGAGTTCTTGTTCATGTTCCATCTTGGAATTCACCTCCTTAGTAAATTGGTGAGAGCTTTCGTCGTCAGGATTCAGCTCCGTCGCACAAAGGGGCGAGGCGACGGAGTCGAGCACAACCAAGAGACAAAAACAAAAGAAGAACAAGAGTTTTTGATCCATATTCTTTTCTTCCATACTTCCGAACTTTCACGACCCAACAACGTCTATATGGTCTCCGTGTAACATCCAGAATCTCTCATGGGTCAAAGGCAGTCTATCGGCCTTCGGGCTAATCAAAGCTCTCCGATACATTCTCTCGACAATGACCACCTGTCGCCCGAAAAATTTACGTCTTTACTTCCGTCTTTTGCTGTATCCTCAGTGTTGTTGGTTCATATTATACTGTCGTTCCTGCCCGAGGCAAGAAATTCGGCAAAAAAGTCCTTTCTTGGATAGGCTAAACAGGATTTACGGGAACCTTTTGGAATTGACTATTTCTTTGTGCCTTAGTGCCTTTGTGGCCGAAGAGCCGCGTTATCTGCGTCTCTGTGGCAAGGTTACCTGACAATCTGCAAATGGTGCGACATATCGCGGCGAGTTTGCGGTTTTGAATTTCCGGGAGGGATGATTATCAGTAGTCCTTGAAACTTCTCATCCATTCCGGCCAGTCTTCCGGCTGGGCGCCGCCGGCCCGGGTCCAGGCCCCTGCCGTGTCAAAATGGCGATGCCACTTCAGCGTCCACAGTTCTTTGAGGCCGACCTTTCTGACGGTGAAATCCAGAAAAGCGCTGTTGACAAAACCATCATGCCGATTCAGGCACACCCGCCGCATTTCGTCGTAATTGTTGCCCGTGTATGGCCAGAACTGGCCGTCATATTCCGGCGGCCGATCCTCGGGCCAACACGTCACGCCTATCGTGGCACAATCCAGGAACAGGGGGATATAATTCGTCCCTTCGACATCGCGGGTCCTCCAAAGATTCTCCGGCACGCGCCGGCCTTCGACGCTCGTTTTCGGCGGATCCAAAACCCACTGGTTCAGCCCAAAGCTGCCGGTCGCCGTGTCCAGCTCCCAGGCGCCGTAGCCCCACCGGCCGCCTTCAGTGTAGAGGCGGGTCGCCATGGGGCAGAAGCATATTTTCGGATCCGTGTAGTACGGCTCCACCTGGTCATGCCATATCGAAATCCTTTTGGGGAAATAGCCGTTGTTGTCCTGGCAATACATCGACCAGACGAGACCCCATTGACTCAGGTTTGCCTGGCAGACGGCGGTCTTGGCGTGCTTCTTAACACGTTGCAGGGCCGGCATGAGGATCGCCATCAGCAGGGCAATAATCGCGATCACCACCAAGAGCTCGATTAGCGTAAAGCCTCTTCGCCTGTTCATAGCTGCGCCTTAATTCCTTTACGCGGTGGCTTGAATGATAGAAATCAAGTATATACTTCCTTACGTTGGAAGTCAAGAATACAATTCCCACGCTGTCATACGCCGTTCCGCTCGATACGCGATGTCGGCGGTCGGATTCGCCGCGCCATCTCGACCGGAGGCCCGCCCAGACCGGGCCGGAATGGGCGGATCTGCGGGAAAAAACCACCGAAATCCAACCGCGAGATACGACATACGATAGACGAAGTGCGACAGACGAAGTGCGACCACAAGGAAAAGGCTTTACACGAACACCCTGCGCGGTTACAATAGTCCTTAGCTTCTGCACGGCGCGGTGCTTAGGCACGAATAGGAGGTAGATCATGACCAGAAAACGACCTGCTTTTACCCTCATCGAGCTTCTCGTCGTTATCGCGATTATCGCGCTGCTGTTGTCGATCCTCATGCCGGCCCTGCAGCGCGTCAAGAAGCAATCCCGGGCCATCGCCTGCCAGATGAACCTGCACCAGTGGAGTCTCATCTGGAAGCTGTACTGCGACGACAACAACGGCTACTGGCTCAGCGGCCACTACCAGGGCTCGTCCTCCGGCCAGGGCAGCGGCCGCTGGTGGTTCCGCCCCATCACCGCCCTCTACACGGTCGAGGAGAAAATCCGCGTCTGCCCGCAGGCCACCAAGCCGATCACTACCAATAGCACCATCGGCAATTGGGTCAACCACGCCTGGCAGACGGGCACCCGCGGCACCGCCGACTACTACGTCGGCAGCTACGGGCCGAACGGCTGGATGTGCAACGTCCCACCCGGCCTCAACAGCATGTGGGGCCGAAGCCCCGCCTCCGACCACTGGCGCACGCCCAACGTCAAGAAGGCCTACCGAATCCCCATGTTCACCGGCATGTGGTGGGTCGACGCCTGGCCCCGCCATACCGACCCGCCGGCCGGCAGCACCACCACCATCACCGGCACCGTCAACGCTCAGGAGATGCAGCGGGTCTGCGTCAACCGCCACGGCGGATTTCAGAACACCGTCTTCTGCGACTGGTCCGCGCGCAAGGTCGGCATGAAGGAGCTGTGGACATTGCAGTGGAGCCGGAGTTTCGACATCAACGGTCCCTGGACCCGGGCCGGCGGCGTCCACCCCGACGACTGGCCCCAGTGGATGCGCGGATTCAAGGATTATTAATCGTCGCTCGTCCTTCGTATCTCGTATGTCGTATTGCGTCGGCTGTCATTCGACACGGATTTACACGGATGAACGCTGTTTTCCCAAAAACGAGATACCTTTAATTCCCCTTCCTTTTTTCCCAGGATACTTCTACCTTACGAATAACTTTTATTTCTCGAATTTTGAAGGATATCGTTATATTCAGCATGGACGACGGCACTTAACTACAACAGAAACGAATTACGACCTCGGTTGCCCGTACAAGTTTATTCAGTTCCTTAGGAGTTGAATGGTGATGAAAATTTTGCGATTCGTATTGAAGGTCTGGAACCGGCTTTGTCGGCCAAGTCAAGGTTTGCCGGCCGGCACCGATTCACATAAATGGGAGAACAAAATGGAGGTCCATCGGCTTTTATCAAGTAACACCGATTGGCGCGGAAAACAACCCGCGAGATACGATTCACGAAATACAGGACACGAATCATTCTCCGGCAACAGCCTCGGCAGAAATAGGCAAACGTGCCAACGAAAACGATAGGAAATAAACATGCTGTCCCTCTATTGCCGAAGAAATAACTATGCTGTCCCCCAATTCAAACGAAGTCCCGCGTTTCCTTAAAAAGACCTTGTCCTTCACGTATGAAATTAATAAGAAGAGATGGCCAAGACTATATTAAATGGAGACCTGAATGGGAGGATATGGGTATACATTTTATTACGGTTGTTTTTGAAGGGGACGAAATCTCCGAGCAAGAGATTCCAGTTTATGTTTATAATAAAGAGCTCTTGGAAGCTGAGCGAAAGGAGAATCCAAACGCAGATGAACGCTGATGATGCGGATTGGAAATATGAGCCCCAGAGGGAAAAAGCAGAGAATAAAAGTCAAAATGCAAC
>Ga0209427_10008215_pt1 | contig 11758 bp, 17 predicted proteins | sample DeeMarSWOR136_30_FD_187465 | JGI IMG/M metagenome (GOLD analysis project Ga0209427, IMG submission 187465) | Marine sediment microbial communities from White Oak River estuary, North Carolina - WOR-1-36_30 (SPAdes) (version 2) | ecosystem: Environmental > Aquatic > Marine > Intertidal zone >... | reverse complement strand
CACATGAGTGTCAAAGAAATTTATGCTTCCCTCTACAAATCTTACCCAGGAATGGGATTGACGACTGTTTACCGCACGCTTGAACTCCTGGCCCAAATGGGCCTTATAACTAAGCTAACCCTTGGTGATGGGCAGAGCCGTTACGAGTTCAAATCTGGCGAAAAAGAGGAACACCACCATCACCTGATCTGTACCAAGTGCGCGAAAATTATCGATTACACTGAATTCTTGGATGAGGAATTAGAACTCGTAAGAAAAACGGAAGAAAGGCTTTCGAAAAAATATGATTTTAAAATCCTAGATCACAATATTGAATTTTTGGGTATATGTAAAGAATGTCAATGAACAATTTGATTTAAAAGGAGGTGAATAAGATGCCAGGAGGAGATAGAACAGGCCCACTCGGATATGGACCAATGACCGGACGTGGCATGGGATTCTGTGGAGGAAATCCCGGTCCTGGATACATGTTTGGAGGCCCGGGCTTCGGCTTTGGTCGCGGTTTCGGCCGGGGCCGAGGATTTGGCAGAGGTATGGGCTTTGGAAGAGGTCGTGGCTGGCCGCGAGCCGGATTCGGCTCTTTCTGGGGTTACACCTTCCCTCCGATGACGCCCTATGGTCATCCTTATGGAACTCCATACGGATATCCTTTTCCTCCGAGCTACGGATATCCTTACGGAATGGGCTATTACCCAGAATATCCCGAACCGGATATTCCCCAGAGCTCAAAGAAAACGAAATAAACGTTCCGAATCTTAACAAAGGAGGTGAAGGAAATGCCTTTTGGAATGGGTCGAGCAGGATGGTATGTCTGGCCTCAGATGGCCTACTGGATGAGATGCTGGCCCCCCTGGTATCCAGAGGCGCCGTACTGGTCTCCTTTCCAACCTTGGTCCAGAGAAGAAGAAGAAGCTGTGCTCGAGGACCAGGCCAAGATGCTTGAAGATCAGCTTTCCCTGATCAAAAAGAGGCTGGAAGAGTTATCAAAAGAAGATAAGGAGAAAAAATGAGAAACAGACACAGATGGATGTATCACCTCACCGGCCTGCCTGGTTGGATGCGTTTCGGGTTCTCTCCGGGTTGGACAGGAAGAAATCCATCAGGGTTGGGCCCCGCCGCCCAATACTTGATGTACGGCACCTGGCCGACTCCTCAGATGAACCTTGCCTGGCAGACAGGCCAGATCCCCTTTTCTCCTGCATCCGGCTATCCCTATCCTGGATTCCCGACACCCTATGATCCCTGGGGAGCTGCGGAATTGACTCCGGAAGAGGAACTCAACTTCCTCAAAGCAGAAGCTGACTTGGTCGAGGATGAACTTTCAGCCTTAGAGGAGAGAATCAAGGAGCTGGAAGGAGAAAAAAAATGAAAATAGCTGTTTCCGCTTCAACTCCAGAACTCACCAGCCCGGTGGATCCCCGATTCGGAAGGTGCACCTATTTTCTGTTCGTCGATCCAGAAACAATGCAGTTCGAAGCCGTGGAGAATCCCCATGTTTCCTCTGCTTCCGGCGCGGGCATTCAATCCGCACAGCTTGTAGCCGAAAAAGGCGCAAACATCCTGCTTACCGGGAGCTGCGGACCTAACGCTTTCCGCACCCTGCAGGCCGCAGGGGTGGAAGTTCTCGTCGGGCTCACAGGAAGCGTCCAAGAAGCTGTTCAGATGTATAAATCAGGCAAACTCCAGCCAACGTCTGAGGCCAACGTCCCGTCTCATTCCGGCATGGCTGGTTACGGAAATCCGCCCATGGGACCAGGCTTTGGAAGGGGGGGTGGTATGGGGCGCGGGATGGGCCGAGGAATGGGTCGTGGCATGGGCCGAGGCACGGGCTTCGGTATGGGACCTGGCTTTCCGCCTGATGTCCCGGGAACAATCCCGCCAGGCCCGAACATGCTTCAGGCAACTCCCGAAGAAGAACTCAAATATCTTAAAAAACAAGCGAATTTGCTCCGCCAGCACCTGGAAAAAATCACTAAAAGAATGGAAGAAATTGAGAAAAAAAGTAAATAACGGCTATTCAAGACAAAGGAGCCGAAGATGAAAGTCGCGATCTCTACGGATCAAGGATACGTTTCTGCCCATTTTGGACGCTGTTCTACTTACACAGTCATCGAGGTCAGAGAGGGACAGATGTTGAGCCGGGAAGAAATGCCCAACCCAGGTCACCAGCCCGGGTTTCTTCCCCAATATCTTTCTGAAAAAGGCGTGAACTGTATCATTGCCGGGGGGATGGGGCCTAGAGCCCAAGCCCTGTTCGCTCAAAAAAACATCGAAACGATCATCGGTGTTCAAGGAACTGTCGATGAAGTCATCGAAAAATTCATCAGCCAGGAACTGGAAGCCGGTGATGACCTCTGTAATCACACACACGGTGAGCACTCCCCTTGTGAACCACACCAGGGCGAAGTCCGGCCTGCCGCAGGAAAAAGAATCTGCATCACATCCAGAGGAAAAGACCTGGGATCAGAAATCGATCCAAGGTTCGGCAGGGCTAGCTATTTCCTGCTCATCGATCCTGAGACCATGGATCTTGAAGTTCTCGAGAACCAGAATACAGAAGCGGCTCATGGAGCTGGAATCCAATCTGCCCAGCTCATCTCGAGCAAAAATGTAAAGACTGTTTTGACTGGCAACTGCGGGCCCAATGCCGAGAGAGTCCTTCAGGCTGCGGGTATAAAAGTGATAACAGGTGTCTCAGGAACCGTAGAGGCTGCTCTCTCCAAGTATAAACCTGAGGTGTGATGATGGCCTCTCAAAAAAGAGAAGAAAAAATAAAGGAAGAAGAGAAAAAAGTCGAGAAGACCCTGGCTAAAATTAAGAACAGGCTTCTTGTCTTCAGCGGAAAAGGCGGAGTGGGAAAAAGCACAGTCTCGGCAAATCTCTCCTTAGCTTTGGCCAAGAAAGGACTGAAAGTCGGACTCCTGGATGTCGATATTCACGGTCCGAATATCGCCAAAATGCTGGGAGTGGAAGACAAAAAGCTCGATATCTCGCCGGAAGGAATAAAGCCGGTAAAGGCAGCTGAAAATGTAAAGCTGCTTTCCATGTCCTTTTTTCTTCATGATCTCAACCTGCCCGTAATCTGGCGCGGGCCGATGAAGATGAAGGCCATTCAGCAGTTCTTAGGGGACGTGGATTGGGGAGAACTGGACTGGCTCATCATCGACTCTCCCCCCGGAACCGGGGATGAGCCTCTCTCTGTGGCCCAGCTCATCCCCGCCACAGGAGCAATCGTCGTCACCACTCCTCAGGAAGTCTCCCTGATGGACTCCCGGAAGGCAGTTGCCTTCGCCCATAAACTCAACCTGAGAATCGTGGGGATAATTGAAAACATGAGTGGCATGGTCTGTCCTCATTGCGGGAAGAAAATCAACCTGTTCAAAGAAGGAGGAGGAGAAAAGGTATCTCGCGAATTCGGGGTTCCCTTCCTCGGAAGAATCCCTCTTGAGCCGCAGATCGTGACCTCCGGAGACGAGGGGAAGCCTTTTGTCATCCACCAGCCCCACTCGGCTGCAAGCAAAGCCTTTGCGGATATTGTCGAGGGCATTATCACCATTCAATCTTCCTGAGTGTCTATAGCTCTCATTGTCCAGGAGACGCATACTCTTGAAAAAAGGAGGTGAAGAGAATGCCCAGAGGTGACGGTACTGGTCCCCCCGGAATAGGCCGAGGAGCCGGCCGCGGAAGAGACAAGGATTTCGGCATGAATGCGCCTTCTCAAAGAACGACCCTGGCAGGTACTCTTTTTGCTTTCGCTTCCATGCTTATCGGAAAATGGCTGGATAAAAAATTTTCTCAGAAACAGTCCAAGGCACAAACTGGAGATGATGAAAAAGACACAAAGAACCAGTAACAGGATGTTTGAAATTCAAGAGAGGAGTTATTCATGAAAAAAATTGGAATCATCATATGTGGAAGATACCAGGATTGCGGCGGGGGCAAATGCTTCAGAGCCATAAGAGAAAGAGTCGGAGGTTTTTCCCAGTATCCTGTTGACGAGCAGGTCGAGGTCGTCGGATATTCCTACTGCGGCAGCTGCCCCGGAGGGAATATCGAATACGTTCCGGAAGAAATGAAGAAGAACGGGGCCGAAGTGATCCATCTTGCCACAGGGCTCGTTGTCGGCTACCCTCCCTGTCCCCGAATCCGCCAATTCAAAGAATTCATAGAAACTCAATACGGGCTACCCGTTGTCATCGGGACTCATCCTATTCCCTTAAAATATTACGAGACACACAATAAGCTCTCGTTCTGGAAAAAAACAAACATGGAAGAAATCGCTGGCGATTTGATGAAAGAAGACAATAAAATCATGGGGGCTTATAACTAAAAAAGGAGGTTCAGATGCAAGGAGGAGGTCGAGGACAGGGTCAAGGCGGTGGAAGAGGTCGGATGGGAGGCCGAAGCATGGGTCCGGGTGGATACTGCGTCTGCCCTTCCTGTGGAACCCGTGTTCCCCACCAACGAGGAAGACCCTGCTATCGGATATCCTGTCCCAAGTGCGGAGCACAACTGACCCGGTGAGGAAAAAGATGCCTATCTATGAGTATAAATGTCAGGACTGCGGCAGAGTCACTGAAGCCTATATTCCTGCAATGAAGCAGGACATCAACATATCCTGCTCTCATTGTCAGAGTCAAAACTTGGTGAAAATATTTTCCACGCCCTCTTCTGTCCGTGTGGGGAATGCATCCCCTAAAGGATCAACCTGCTGCGGAAGGACCGAACGCTGCGAGACACCCCCCTGCTCAGATGGAAACGTCTGCCGGCGTGATTGAGTGCTGGCTCGAGTGGGATACTTTCACGCGCTGTTAAGAGGGCGTTGAAAGATATTTGTCCCCAGAAGACAATTGATATATAAATCTCGGATTTATCTTAAAAGGACTTGGAGTATACTCTGGAACAGACTGATTGAAGGATTTGATGGATCGCCAATGAGGAAAAGATGAACGAACACCAGGCGCTTCAGATGACCATAGTCTACGATAACACCGCTCTTGGGAAAAATTTGAGAGCGGACTGGGGTTTTTCCTGTTTCATCCAAGGATTGGAAAAATCGATCCTCTTCGACACGGGAACAGACGGAAAGATCCTCCTTTCTAATATGGCTAAGCTTGGGATCCACCCGGAATCCGTCAACCTGGTGGTGCTCTCCCACGAGCATAAGGACCATACAGGGGGTTTGAAGGCCTTATTAGCCGAGAACTCTAACATCGAAGTCTGGATTCCGGAATATTTTTCTTCCAGCTTCAAGAATATAGTCAAAAAAGAGGGAGCTTCAGTCAAGGAAGTCTCGGGCTTTCAAAAAATATGCTCCAGGGCCTACACAACCGGTATAGTCGAAGGCTGGATCAGAGAGCAGTCTCTCATCGTGGAGACAGAAAAAGGCCTGGTCGTTATCACAGGCTGTGCTCATCCCCGGATCGTCAAGATAATCGCCACAGTCAAAGAACTCATGAAGAAGAATATTCATCTGGTCTTTGGCGGCTTTCATCTGGCTGCCTACAACGATAAAGAAATAAATGAAATCATAAAGCATTTTCGAGACGCCGGAGTGGAAAAAACCGGACCCTGCCACTGCACAGGAGATGAGGCCCGCAGGCTTTTCTCTGAAGAATACAGAGAAGATTTCATGGAGATCGGAGTCGGAAAAGAGATAAGAATTCAATGATTCTCTCTATCGCCAGCGGTAAAGGAGGAACGGGAAAAACGACCGTCGCCGTCAACCTTGCTTTATCCCTGGCTGGAAATCAACCCGTTCAATTTCTGGACTGCGATGTGGAAGAGCCCAATTCCCATTTCTTCCTCAAGCCTGAAATCACCAGTCGCAAAGAGGTTTTGCTTCTCATCCCAGAGATATTAGAGGAAAGGTGCACTTTTTGCGGCCAATGTGCCGAAGTGTGTGCCTATAACGCCCTTGCCGTCCTGAAAGATAGTGTTCTCGTCTTTCCCGAGCTCTGTCATGGATGCGGGGGCTGTAGTCTCCTCTGTCCGGAACAGGCTATTCAAGAAAAAGGGCAGAGAATCGGAGACATCGAACTTGGAGCGGCCAATGATATCCAGTTCATTCACGGAAAACTCGACATAGGCCAGGCCATGTCTCCACCCCTTATCAGGGAGATCAAAAAGCATATCAACTCCACAAGGACAATCATCATCGACGCTCCCCCGGGAACATCATGCCCTGTAGTGGAGTCAGTTAAAGGAAGCGACTTTTCTCTTCTTGTGACCGAGCCGACGCCTTTCGGACTCAACGACCTCCGCTTGTCTGTCGATACTCTCAGAGAAATGAAATTGCCGTTCGGAATCATCGTAAACCGTTCTGACATCGGTGACCGAAAAGTCGAGGATTATTGCCGGGAAGAAAAGATACCCATCTTGATGACCATTCCCGCAGATAAAGACATCGCTGTCGCTTATTCCAGGGGAAAGACCATCATCGAAACCAAGCCCGACTATAAGGCGAAATTCCGTCAATTATTCGACAAAATTCTGACATTAAAGAAATGAAACAACTGGTTATCATCAGCGGAAAGGGTGGAACAGGTAAAACAATACTCTCGGCGTCCTTCGCCGCATTAGCTCCAAAAAAAGTCATGGTCGACTGCGATGTCGATGCTGCCAACCTCCATCTTCTCCTTCATCCGGAAATCCAGGAATCCCACTCTTTCTCTGGAGGCAAGAGAGCGGGCTTGATTCAGGATAAATGCACCGGATGCGGCGAATGCCTGGATGCCTGTCGATTTTCTGCAATAACCGAAGGCCAAGACGGAGAAATCAACATCGACTCCATCTCCTGCGAGGGGTGCGCTGTCTGCTATCATGTCTGTCCAGTAGAGGCCATAGAAATGAAAAAAAACATCTCAGGGGAATGGTACATTTCAAAGACCCGATACGGACCGTTTATCCATGCCCGATTGGGAATAGGCGAAGAAAATTCAGGCAAACTGGTAACTGAAGTCCGGAAAAAAGCGAAAGACATCGCCGAACAAAACGGCCTGGATCTCATCATCATCGACGGACCTCCGGGGATAGGCTGTCCGGTCATCGCTTCCCTCTCCGGAGCAGACCTGGCCTTGATCGTGACCGAACCCACTCTCTCCGGCATTCATGATATGGAACGAGTCGCTCAAACGGCCCATCACTTTAAAATCTCAACAGCCTGCTGCATCAATAAATACGACATCAATCCTGAGAATTCAGCCATAATCGAAGACTGGTGTCAAAAAAACTCGATCCCTCTACTGGGAAAGATCCCGTTCGATGAAGAAGTGATCCATTCCCTGGTCAACCTGATTCCTTTCCCTGAGTACTCGAATAACACCGCTTCAAAAGAAATCCAAAACATCTGGGAGAAAACAAAAAAATTTATAACCGAAAGGAGCTAAAAGGATGAAAAAAACAGACTGGCAGTACCTGGTTGACACCCTCCTTTTTTTGTGCATTGTTAGTATCGTATTCATCGGTTTTTTAATGGGTCTTGTCCTCCCCAAAGGACCAGCAGCTCCGGAAAGCGCCAAATACTTCCTGGGCCTTCACCGGCATCAGTGGGGAAACATCCATTTTTACCTATCCATTGCCTTCACAGTTTTGGTGATCATTCATCTTGTCTTCAGCTGGAAATGGATCAAAAGCAAGTCCCACCAGATCTTCAAAAAGGGAGGGAAATCGATCCTGGTCCTCACCGCCCTGACCTCGGTCCTGGTACTCGCTCTTTTTTGGGCTTTTTACCCGAGAGTCCCGGGCGCCTACGAAGACCATGGCGTCAGAGCCGGAGCCAAGGCCAAGCAGCGCAATCCATCAGGGGAAGTGTTCCCCGTTCATGAAGAAACGATCTATCTCGAAGATGGGACCGTGGCCATAGTCATCACCGGACAGACCACCCTTAAACAGGTGGAAAAGGCTACCGGTATCCCGGCTGAAGATGTCGCGATTCAACTGGGTCTGCCGTCGAAAGTCTCCCCGGATGAATCCTTCGGGAGGCTGAGAAAACAATATCTCTTTACCATCCAGGATATAAGGGATGCCGTCGATGAAATCCTGAATAAACGCGCAGCCTCGATCAAAGAAAAGGAAGAATACGCAGAATCCCAGGAACTTCAGCCGCAGGAAAAAGAAGAAGAAGAACATGAGCCAAAACTGACCCGAGGAGTGATGGCTGATGACCAATCCGGGATACTCATAACCGGCAGGATGACTTTTTATGATATTCAAGAAGAAGCGGGTATCCCGGCTCGGAAAATCGCAGATAAGCTGGGTCTTCCCGAGAGCACGCCCCTTGATGAAAATATAGGCAGGCTGAGAAGAAGATTCTCTTTCAGCATTCAGGATGTAAGAGATGCTGTCGCCGACCTGATGAAAAAAAAGTAAAAGAGAAGGCACGATGTCTGCAAAAATTCATTCGCAGTCAAGCCAAAACAACATAGCCCCTAAGCTCAAATCCCCACTTCTCGAACGTGCCTGGACATACATGCCTGAAGGGATACGTCAAACCGTGACTTCTGAGCCCATAATTCCTGCCATCGCTGCCAAGGCCAAAGTGATCGCCGCTCAAAATCCTGATTTCATCCGCAGCGACCAGGGCCAAGTCATCGGAATCCTTCCCGATAGAGAAGTCTACTACGGCCCATCATCGGGACTGGAGGAACTACGCGAGCTGGTGGGCCGATTCTGGACCTATGCCTATCGACTGCAAGACAAACCCGGAATTCCCTCTCAAGGGCTGAACAAAAAAAATGTGTCCATTGTTTCCGGAGCAACAGAGGGACTGGCGATCGTCATGCATCTTTTGGCCTTCAGACAGAACGTCGGGCTCATGCCTCTTTACTGGAGCAACTATAAGGGAATCATCTTGAATGCTGGGGGAAACCCGGTCGTGGTCAAACTCTTTGATGAAAATTATAGAATTGACTTTGAAAATGTCGAACAGACCATCAGAAAAAATAAAATCACCTCAATCCTCATCAATTTTCCCAACAATCCTTCTGGTGACGTACTCACTGAGGATGAACTCCAACAATTAGCTGACCTGGCTCGCCGATTCAATCTCATAATCATTGCTGATGAGGTCTATAACTTCATCCGTTACAAAGGAGAGCCACAATCTATGCTCTCTTTTGCTCCGGAAAGAACGGTTGTCATCAGCTCTGCTTCCAAAGAATACCTCATCCCCGGGGCGAGAGTGGGCTATGTCATCGCCGCTGAAGAAACGTTTGCAAATTCTTGGATGCCAAAAATGATTCGTTCATTTTCTTCTTCGCCAAACGTGCTCGGACAACGCATCCTGGTGGATATTCTCAAGAATGAAGTGAAAGATCTTGAAGAAGGCCGACCTCCCAGGATTATCACTGAGATAAAAAAAGAGCTCAAGATACGCTGCGATCTCATCATTTCCATCCTGCAGGAGAAAGGGTTTGAACTGGCAGGAAGAGATGAAGATTTTCCTTCGGGAGCCATCAGTGTTCTGGCCAGACTGCCCAGGGATATAGAGCCTGATGACAAAGCTTTTGTAGAAAAAGCCATGGAGCTAAAGAAATTCAGCGCCGTACCTGCTTCAGTCTTTGGAGCTCCGGGTTGCATCCGATTCGGCTACGCAGGCATGACTCAAGAGACGATCAGGAAGTTTTCCGATAACCTGCAGGATGTCTTGGATTCCATTCGAAAAAAACGCTGATTCTTTATTTAAGCCTCAATAGCTTATTGTCTTTTTAAAGGAAACATAAAAGGAGATTATCATAAAAAATCGGAATTTTTTCTGCTATAATGATTATTCCGCTCAAATTTTTTTCATGAATTGTATTCATGTTTGCATGAACGAACTAGGCTAAACTTTTTCCAAAATGTCTCCAAAAAAGAAAAAAAGCGTTGACAACGCCGACATCGAAAAATTTGCCCGTGAGCTCCAGGAACAGATCATGGAGCAAATTAAGAAGAGATACTCGGAGACTGCCATCGACCACTGGCAGAACCCGAGAAACTTCAAAAAGATCGAAAATCCGGATGGCTATGCTTCAGTCAAAGGCTCCTGCGGAGACACGATGGAGATGTTCATTAAGATGGACAGAGAGAAAATTACCGAATGCGGATTCCAGACCGACGGCTGCGGAACCACGATCGTCTGCGGAAGTGTCGCTACTGAGCTTGCCCTCAATAAGTCGTTCACCGAAGCCCTGGCAAAAGTCGGCGCTGATGAGATCCTGAAAATACTGGAAGGGCTTCCGCCTGCTGATGTCCACTGCGCTGAACTGGCAGCAGAAACCCTCAGGCGGGCACTGGCCGACTATCTCTATCAAAAACAATCTCCATGGAAAAAACACTACAGAAGGTCATGAATTGAGCGTCGTCACTTAAAAATGAGGGAGTGAAGCATGAAAGAATGCCAGAATGAAAAAAACATGAAGGCATGCAATTGTTCATACGAGCCATGCAGCCGCAAAGGCATTTGCTGCGAATGTCTGCAGTATCACTGGGGAATGAACGAGCTACCTGCCTGCCTCTTTCCGGATGATGTGGAAAGAACTTATGACCGCTCATTAAGACGATTCATCGATACTTATAAAGATAGGGTTTAGATAGAGACGCCTTGAGCAAGAAACCGGAGGAGAGTCTGCGCCTTTATATTTACGGACCCGTTCCATCCAGGCGCCTCGGTTTTTCACTTGGAATCGATGTCATTCCTCCAAAGACATGCACTCTTGACTGTATCTACTGCCAGTTAGGCCCTACCAGCGATAAAACCTTAAGGAGAAACAAATATTTCTCTCCTGACGAAATTCTTAGCCAGATCAAAAAGAAAATCTCCTCCGGTCAGAAGGTGGACTACATCACCTTTTCCGGGTCAGGAGAACCCACTTTAAACACAAACCTGGGAAAACTCATCCGAGAAATAAAGAAATTCACTACTATTCCTGTGGCAGTCCTGACTAACGGCAGCCTCTTCATCCAGAAAGGGGTCAGGAAGGCCCTGATGGCAGCAGACCTGGTTGTCCCTTCGCTGGATGCCGCCAGCCAAGACACTTTTGAGAAGATCAACAGACCCTGTTCTCCTCTTAAGATCGAAGAAATCATAAACGGACTGAGAACGTTCCGCCGGGAATATAAAGGCCTCATGTGGCTCGAGGTCATGCTGGTGAAGGGAGTGAACGACTCTCCTGACCATATCCAGAAGCTCAAGGAAGCCATCTCCAGGATAGAACCGGATAAAATTCAGCTCAACACAGTCATCAGACCGCCAGCAGAAAGAACTGCTCACCCTTTGAATCCTGAAGAGCTTGAGAAAATTAAAAAGATCTTTGGCAAAAACTGCGAAATCATCGCCGAATTCGATAAAAAGGCACAAGAATCTCTTGCCGAGAACTTAGAGTTGGCTATCCTGGCTATGGTCCAAAGAAGGCCCGTGACCCTCTCGGATATCTCGACCTCGCTCGGAAGGCATAGGAACGAAATCTTAAAATATCTCAATCTTCTCCTTGAACAAGGCAAGATCCAAGCTGTCGTTCATAAGGATTTGACATATTTCGAATCAATCTAAAAGATGGTTGTGCCTCAATGGATAAAAGAAGCGTTTCTTAATCCGACCTGACAGAATTGAATATAGATCAGGTGCCTCGAAAACACTCAGGCTTTGCCCCAGGAGCTTTTGAAAAAAATGCTCCCCTGAAGGCAAAAAGTTTTGCGGAGAATGAATCCAAATCCATTCTGAGCGAGGGAAAGCATGAAGGAAGTCAAAGACCTATCCAAGAAAGAACTCCTGGAGCTT
>Ga0209427_10008213_pt1 | contig 11759 bp, 11 predicted proteins | sample DeeMarSWOR136_30_FD_187465 | JGI IMG/M metagenome (GOLD analysis project Ga0209427, IMG submission 187465) | Marine sediment microbial communities from White Oak River estuary, North Carolina - WOR-1-36_30 (SPAdes) (version 2) | ecosystem: Environmental > Aquatic > Marine > Intertidal zone >... | reverse complement strand
CGCGATGATACAGGATGGCGAAGGCCGCAAGATGTCCAAGAGTCTGGGTAACGGCATCGATCCGTTTGTTGCTATCGACAGCCACGGCGCCGATGCAATGCGTTTTACGTTAGCCAGTATGACAACGGATACACAGGATATCCGGATGCCGGTGGCGACCATGACGCTGCCGGACGGGCGCCAGGCCAACACGTCACCGAAATTCGATATCGGCCGAAATTTCTGTAACAAGCTCTGGAATGCCTCGCGTTTCGCCCTGATGAATCTTGAGGGGATTGATCCGGCTCAGTTCGATCCCGCTAAAATGGACGTGACCGACCGGTGGATTCTGTCCCGGCTGGCGAGCACGATTTCCGAAGTGACGGATTCGCTGGAGAGGTTTAAATACAGTGAGCCGCTGGCGGAGCTTTATCGGTTTTTCTGGAACGACTTTTGCGATTGGTATCTCGAATGGGCCAAGCCTCGAATGCAAGACGAGCAGAAAAAGCCCATCGCCCAAAACGTCCTGGCCTTTGTACTGGATCAGACGTTGCGGCTATTGCATCCGTTTGTGCCCTTTATCACAGAAGGGATATTCCAGAAACTCAATGAGATCGCGCCGGTCCGGCAGCTTCAAGGGCTCATGGAGGCGAAAAGCTCCCCAGCTCTGGTCATCGCCGAATGGCCGCAGAAGATCGACTCATTGCAGGACACAGACGCCGAGAGACAAATTGACGTCGTGCAGGCCGTTATTCGGACCATTCGCGACATTAGAAACAATCGGAGCATCCCGCCGAAAGAACTCCTGGTCGTTTCCGCGAGGTCGCAGCGGGAGACCGTGGACATCCTGAATCCCCATTCAGAGCTGATCTGCCAGTTGGCCGGCGTGAAAGAATTCCGAGCCGGGACCGACATTATGAAACCTTCAAATGCCGCCGTCGCGATCGCAGAGGCAACGGAGGTCTACGTCCATGACGCGATTGACCTGGAGGCGGAGCGACGGCGATTTGAGAAGCAAAAGCAACAGATAGAAAAAGCCAAAGAAGCCGTACAGGCCAAGCTGGCCAATGAGAACTTCGTAAGCAAGGCCAAGCCGCACGTCGTCGCTCAGGCCAAGGAGAAGCTGGTCCAGCTCACGGAACAATTAAAGACGGTTGAGGAACACTTGACGGAATTGGAGACCACTGAATGTGACGATGGGTAGACGATTCGGCGTATTCACTCATCGACACATCTGCAAGACAAGGGTGAGGCCAAAATGGAAATGGAAGCTGAACTGTCCCGCATAATCATTAACGAAATGTCCGACCAGCAAGTAATCGTTCTCAAAGAACGTCACGGCCATCGGAGCTTTCCGATTGTGATCGGCATCGTGGAGATCTTCGCGATCGACCGCCGCCTCAAAGGCATCACGCCGGCCCGCCCCATGACACATGACTTATTGGCAAGTGTCATTGAAAACCTCGGCGCCCGGATAGAGAAGATCGTCATCAACGATTTACGGCATCACGTTTTCTATGCGCGGATCCATTTGAGCTTAGATGGGCGGACCGTTGAAATTGACTCCCGCCCTTCCGATGCGATTGCTCTGGGTGCGGCGATGAGCGCCCCTATTTACGTTGCCGATCATGTCTTCGAGCAGGCTTCTCAGTGAGAAAGGTTGAAAGGATCAGCGCCCCCACTCCCAGGCAGAGCAGACTGTCGGCGATGTTGAATGTATGCCAATGAAAGCTGCGGTAGTACACGTCGATAAAGTCGCGCACGGCACCCCCATTGAAGATTCTGTCGTACAGATTGCCGCAAACACCGGCTGCAAAAAGACCCAGAGCAATATGAACTAATCTTTGCCGGCTCCCGCTGAAAAGAAACACCGCAAAGATGGCTACGACGGCCCCAATCGACACGGCCGCCAGGAAATAAGCCCGGCCGGCAAACCAACCAAAAGCAGCGCCGTTGTTAAGCGCCGGCACCAACTGTAAAAAACCATCCAAAACAGAAAACCGCTCCTGGGGTGCCAACCAGTCGAATACGGCCTTCTTGCTCCACAGGTCCAGCGCCAGCCCCCCGATCGTCAAGGACCAGAAAATCAAATGAGCCTTGGTATCCGGCAGCGCGAGGGATATCTGCTTCAACAAAGCCCGACTGGGTGTCAGCCGGGCGCTGGTCTCGTCTGTCCTGGTTTCAGTCATATTGAAGGTCCATAATCCCTCTCTGGGACGGGTTAGCAATCCCAGAGCAGCAGTCCACGATTGACACACGATCCTTCGAATCGCTCGTAACGCCGTGAAAACGAACGTCTATTCACGGCAAGGAGCAATCTCGGCTTTTTCAACAGCCCATCTATCATTTGTCTTCAACCGGCACGGGATTATATCACAGCCACTATCGCTGTCAAAGCCTTTTGGCGCGGCTGCGAATTTTGTGTCAGCGGGTGTCGTGCAGGCATTTGACATGTGCAAGTTGGCTCTGTATCATAGGGTCATCTGATTGGACCGTGAGAGGTGGACGAGGCTATGCCTCGTCTTCGTCGCTTTGGCTTGAAAGGTTCTTTTCTATGACGAAACGAAAGGTGACTTTGAAGAACAAACCGTTCGTACTGATTATCCGCGACGGCTGGGGACACAATCCCGACCGCTCCGAAGATGAATACAATGCCGTTAAGTGTGCAAACACGCCGGTAGATGACATGCTGATGGCGGAATTTGCGAACTGCCTTATCCACACGAGCGGCGAAGACGTGGGCCTGCCGGACGGAACGATGGGCAACAGTGAAGTCGGACATCAGAATATCGGTGCCGGCCGGATCGTCCCGCAGGAATCCGTAAGAATCAGCCGGACCGTTCGAGATGGATCCTTTTTCGAGAAGGAGGAGTTTCTAAGGCTCATCCAGTATGTCAGGGCCAACAACGGCAAGCTGCACTTCATGGGTTTGTGCAGCGACATTGGCGTCCATTCATTGTTAGGTCACCTCTATGGCCTGCTTGAATTGGCAAAAAGAAACGCCCTGGAGAAGGTCTTTATCCACGCGTTCACCGACGGCCGGGATTCGCCGCCGGATAGTGGCGCCGGATATATAGCGGATATTGAGAGGAAAGCCAGGGAAATCGGTGTGGGCAGAATAGCATCCGTGATGGGCAGATTCTATGCGATGGACCGCGACAGTCGGTGGGACCGCGTACAGAAGGCGTACGAGTGCCTGAGGATCGGCAAAGGGATCAAGGCCGGCAGCGCCGCGGAAGCCGTTGCGAAAAGCTACGAAAGGGACGTGACGGACGAATTCATCGAGCCGACGTGCATTGTCAACGACGACAGCGAGCCCATCGCGACGATAGATGATGGCGACGGTGTCGTATTCTTCAACTTTCGCGGCGACAGACCTCGTGAGATCACACGAGCGCTCGTTGTGCCGGATTTCGTGGAGTTCCCCAGAACGGCCAAGCCCGACATTCGTCTGGTTTGTATGACGGAATACGACGCGACGATACCCGCGCCGGTGGCATTTCCAAAGCCCCCGAAAATGAAAAACATCATGGGGGCATACTGGGGTTCTTTGGGTCTCAAGCAATTTCGTTGCGCCGAGACGGAGAAATATGCTCACGTCACCTTTTTCTTCAACGACTATACGGAAAAACCCTTTCCCGGCGAAGACAGGCAGATCGTTCCTTCGCCCCGCGTTCGGACATACGACCTGAAGCCGGAGATGAGCGCGTATGAAGTGACCGACGTGGTGCTGGAACGACTGGATTCGGACAAGTACGACGTGGTCGTGGTCAATTTCGCCAACCCTGATATGGTCGGGCACACAGGAATCCTGGCCGCAGCGATCAAGGCGGCCGAGGCGGTCGATGAATGTGTGGGCAGGATATTGGACAAAGTGAAGAGTCTCAGCGGAGCGGCGATCATCACGGCCGACCACGGCAATTTCGAGAAAATGATCGATGGAAGCCCCGACAATCCACATACCGCTCACACGGTGGGCGACGTGCCGCTGATTGTTTTCGACAAACGCTTCAAAAACAGCAGACTCCGCGAAGGCGGCAGACTAGCCGACATAGGCCCGACCCTGCTGCAAATGATGGACCTGGAACAGCCGGAAGAAATGACCGGTCAGAGTCTGTTGCTTACGTAAATCGGAGGCAAATACAATGAGGCTGGACTTAAGCAGTCTCCATAAGGCAGTTGATTCTTTGGAAAAAACATTAAGAGTTGCGGAAGACAAGGTGTTGGCTGCCGAGTTGGACAACGATGCAAAAGATGCTATAAGGGCGGGAGTTATCCAAAACTTTGAATTCACTTATGAATTATGCTGGAAGTTTATGAGGCGGTGGCTCAAGGAAAACGCTGATGTCGAGGAGGCTGAATATCCGCGCACACGCAAGGAGCTTTTTCGTCTGGCAGCACGTTTCGGTCTAATTAAAGAACCTCTGTCATGGTTTTCCTATAGCGATGCACGCAACCTGACCTCGCATACCTACGATGAAGATAAGGCCGAATCGGTGTATGAAACAGCCGTGGGTTTCATGGAAGATGCCAGATATCTCCTGGATAGGCTGCAAGAACGCAATGATTGATGTAGAAGAAAAATATTTAGCCGAAATCCGCCGGATTCTGGGCGAGCACGTGCCTGATTGCGAAGTCCGCGTTTTTGGCTCACGCATCGAAGGCAAGGCACGTGATTTCTCCGATCTCGACCTTGTGCTGGTTGGCAGTGAAAAATTAAACTGGCGAAGGATAGAATTGCTTAAAGATGCCTTTGCTTCATCCAATATGCCGATGACCGTAGATGTAATTGACTGGCACGCGATATCAGACGAGTTTAGAGCAGTTACAGAAGACAATTACGAAATCATACAAAAGAAAAAATAGATGTTCATGAGGCAGTTAGATGACGACAAAGCGACCAAGTGAAATGGCGACGGTCGGATTGGAATGTCTTCGAGAAGCCGTGCTGGAAGAATATCAGCGGAAATCATTGCTTGGCCAGTATGTTATTATTAGCCGTAATGGCAAAGCGTGCCGCGTTTCGGCCAAACAGGCTCTGAAAACTGCCAAGTCCGGGTGAATTGCCTTGCCATACCGAGATTTGCGGAGATGACAGACACAACCCTGCTTCTGCCTTAGCTATGGGACAGATAAGAATCCTTGACCAGAACATGATTAACATGATTGCGGCCGGTGAGGTGATTGAGCGCCCGGCCAGCGTGGTCAAGGAATTGATGGAAAACAGCATCGACGCGGGGGCAACGAAAATAACCGTTTCAATCGAAGACGGGGGCAAGAAACTCATATCCGTTGCCGATGACGGCTCCGGGATGGACGCCGAGGACCTGGCCCGCGCCTTCGAGCCCCACACGACCAGCAAGATCAGAACCCGCTCCGATCTGCACGGCATATCGACGCTCGGCTTCAGGGGGGAAGCGCTGGCCAGCATCGCATCGGTCTCACAAGTCAGGGCGGTGAGCAAGACAAACGACTCGACCGGCGCTAATAGCCTTGAGATTGACTGTGGAGATGCGAGCCAACCCAGCCCGTGCAGCGCGGATATCGGCACGACCATCCAGGTCCGAGACCTTTTCTACAAACTGCCGGCCAGGCGCAAATTCCTCAGAACCGCCAACACCGAATTGGGCCATATTACCGAACAATTCACACGCATTGCCCTGGCGCATGAGAATCTCGATTTGACACTGGTCCACAACGGCCGGGAGTTGTATCGGCTGCTGAGCAAACAGGGGCTCTGCCGGCGGATCGCGGAGTTGTTTCCTGCCCTATCAGCCAATGCCGCGAATGATTTGATTGAAGCCGGAAATCAGGAGAAGAACCTGAACGTTTTCGCCTTGCTGGGCAAACCGGATATTTCAAGAACAAGCAACAAATTTCAATATGTGTTCCTGAACGGTCGATTCATCCGGGACAAATTCATCTCCCATGCCATCAAGGAGGCGTACCGCGGGCTCCTGGAGCCTAACCGATTTCCTGTCGTCTTCTTGTTCATTCAAATGCCCTGCGAAGACTATGACGTGAACGTGCATCCGACAAAAATCGAGGTGCGTTTCTACAATGCCAACCTGGTCCACTCCCAGATTCTCGGCGTCTTTCGGGAGAAGCTGTTGGGCACAGACCTCCAGACACCGGGCCGACTGCCGGCGGCGTCCCAGCCGAAGAGCACGCTGCCTCGCTCGGCTTCCATGCGGGATCAGCGAATCGCCGATGCGATGGCCGAGTTCTTCAAAAAGCACCGACCTGCCCAAACCCAGCAGCAAATCCGGTTTCGCCCGCCATCCCCGGCCAAGACGGGCGGCGGGCCAACTGACAGGGCCGCGCAGTACGACAGAAAATTCCTGCAAATCCACGATAGTTTCATTGTGGCACAGACCGACGACGGATTTGTTATCATCGACCAACATGCACTTCACGAACGAATCGTCTACGAGGATTTGTGCAAACGGATACGCGAACACAAACTCCAGTCGCAGAAGCTGCTGATGCCTGAGAGCTTTCAAGTCAGCGCCTCCGGGGCTGACGCCCTCCGAGCCAACGCCCGGCTTATCGAGAAACTGGGGATCGAGCTTGTCCCTTTCGGCCCCAGGACCATGGCCGTTCAGGCGTTTCCGACCCTGCTGTCGAATGTTCAACCGTTGGATTTCGTCCGGGACTTGATGGATCTGCTGGACCGCAAGGACGCAAGCCTCGATGCAGAGACGTTGCTCGATGAGATTCTGAACATGGCGGCATGCAAGGCAGCGGTCAAGGCCGGCCAGAAACTCACCGACGCTGAAATCGAGCAGTTGCTCGCGGACAGACAAGCGGCGGAGTCTCCCACCCGCTGCCCTCATGGCAGGCCCACGGCAATAAAGTTTTCAATAGGTGAGTTAGAGAAGCAATTCAAGAGAACCTGATGAACAGATGGTGCTGGCTATTGTTGGTCATCTCGTGCTGGACGGTCTCCGGATTTGTTCTATCCGGTCGCGGGCACATTCCGAACAACGGTGACCCGGCCGTCCCGCATCAGACCATCAGGGTCGTCTCCATGGCCCCCAATCTCACGGAGATCCTTTTTGCGCTCGGGCTGGACGAGGAGATCGTCGGCGTCACGTCGTTCAGCGATTATCCCCCGGCGGCAAGAGAAAAAGACAAGGTCGGGACGTTCTGGCAACCGAACATCGAAGCGGTGGTGGCTACCAGGCCGACCGTCGTTATCACGCTGGGGTTCGCCCAGCAGAAGAATCTTGCTGAGCGCCTGGCGCGAATCGGGTATAAGAGCCTGACTGTAAACATCGAGACGACCAACGATCTCTTTGAGGCGATCGTGAGAATCGGGGCGGCGACCGGCAAACAGCACGAGGCAGATGAAGTCGTCAACGGCATCAGAACAAAGCTGGAAAAGCTCTCGGCGCTGATCGAGGCAACCGAAAAGGTCAGAGTGCTCTGGGTCGTCCAGAGAGAGCCCCTGCGCGTGGCCGGCAGAGATACATTCATGAACGAGATGATCGAGATGGCGGGTGGTGAAAATGCGATGGGACCAACCGTTTACAAATATCCGCCGGTCGGCGCCGAGCAGGTCATCGCCTGTCGTCCGGATGTTATTATTGAACCTGCAATGGGCCAGGAAGATCTGTCTGCCCAGCAAAGTAGCGTGTTCCAGCATTGGAGCAGGTTCAGAAATGTCCCGGCGGTTGCGAACGGGCGAGTGTATGTCATACCCGGCGAGACCGTCTCGCGGCTCGGGCCGCGACTGTATGAGGGGACGGAGACGATTGCTCGCTGCTTGAGGCCCCATCTTTTTGAAAACTGACGCGATGAGCCGATTGTTGACACCAGGAAGATTGATCGTGAGGACTGGGCTGGCCCTTGTGGTGCTCGCGGCAGTGATGTTAGCGTGCTCGATGATAGGCAGCGAGAAGGTCTCACTGAAAGCTGTATTTGGTGGACCCGGCGCCCGGGCAACGGCGAATCCCGACTATGAGATCTTCGTTCGGTTCAGGCTACCCCGGATTGTCCTGGCCTGCCTGGTGGGTGCCGCTTTGGCCTGTTCGGGCGTTGTCTTCCAGGCTCTTCTGCGAAATCCGCTCGCCGATCCGTATATCCTGGGCATATCGAGCGGAGCCGGTTTGGGCGCGATTATCGCGGTGATCAGCGGCCTGAGCTGGACACTGTGGGGACGGTCTCCCATCGCCGTTTTTGCGTTCGCCGGGGCGTTGGGGACGGTGTGGCTGGTATGGTTCATCGGCCGGCTGACGGGGAAGTTTCACGTCACGGGCCTGTTGCTTGCGGGGGTCGTGGTGAACGCGTTCTTCTCGGCGGTGATTATGTTCTTGACGTCCATAGCAAAAGCGGACCAGGTTCATGCGACGATATTCTGGCTCATGGGCAATATGGCCGAGGAAGATTTTCTTGTGCTTTGGATTGGGGCCGGATGTGTCGTCGGAGGCATCGCGGCATTGTTTTACATCAGTCCACAGTTAAATGCCTTGAGCTTCGGCCCCGAGGTGGCCAGGAGTGTGGGCGTCGATACCGCCAGAGTTCGGGTTCTTGCCTTTGGCATCGCAGCAGGGATTACGGCCATCGCGGTCAGCCTGAGCGGACTTATCGGATTTGTCGGGCTTGTCGTTCCGCACGGCGTCAGGCTCGTATGGGGTCCCGACCATCGCCAGTTGCTGCCGCTCAGTGCGGTTGTTGGCGCGATATTCCTGGTCCTCGCCGATACGCTGGCACGGATCATCGTCGCCCCGGCCCAATTGCCGGTCGGCGTGGTGACGGCTTTAGTCGGCGGGCCGTTCTTCCTGGTCTTGCTGATCAGATACAGCAGGAAAGTGAGTTGGCTAAGATGAGCGGTATCATAGAGATAAACGGTCTGAGCTTCGCCTACACCCCTGGGAACATGGTTCTTGAAGACATGAGCTTTGAAGTGGCGGCAGGCACATTTCTGGCAATAGCCGGGCCAAACGGAGCCGGTAAGAGCACGCTGCTCAACCTGATGTGCGGAGCGTTGAGGTCCGAATCGGGTGCGATTATGATCGACGGCGCACCCATCGCGTCGTACAGCCCCCGAACTCTGGCCGCAAAAGTCGCCGTCGTGAGGCAGGAGTACGTGCCGATCTTTGGCTTTTCGGTGATCGAAACGGTCCTTATGGCCAGAACGCCCTACTACGGCCCGGCGGGCTTTGAGCGTCAGGCCGACAGAACAATAGCCAATGAAGCGCTCGAGTTGACGGACACGGCTCGGTTCGCGTCGCGTCCCATCACAAGTCTCAGCAGTGGCGAACGACAGCGGGTCTTCATCGCACGGGCACTCGCCCAAAACAGCCCCATCTTGCTTCTTGACGAGCCGACGAACTTTCTGGACCTGAGGCATCAGGTTGGCATATACGATTTGCTGAAGGCGGCACAACTTGAAAAAGGCAAGACGATCGTTGCGGTAACGCACGACGTCAACCTGGCGGCGCAATACTGCCATGAGGCTGTGCTTCTCGGAACGGACCGCTCCTGCCGACACGGCCGTACAAGAGATGTTTTGTCCGCCGAGCACATCAGGACCACCTTCAACGTCGAGGTCTTTGCGGGCGAGATTGGAAGCGGACAATTCTTCCTCCCTCTGGGCGAGTATGCCAAAGACAGCACACAGCCCAAAGACAGACCAGGAAAGATGTGGCCGTAAGTCTCTCTATTACAATTATTTGCGATCAAATCGGCGATTTGCCTTGAATAATCTCGCCCCGTAGTCTATACTTGTCCGACTCGAATTGGCGTGTTCGACAACATAAACCTTCGCTGGATGTGGAGTGCATACCCAGATCTGACGATAGTTATTTCGACGGATGCATGACACGCGGGCGTAGAAGTTAGAAAGGTAGACCAACAAGTGGCACAGAAACGCAAGAAGATCTCCAGGAAAGAGGTCAGCGCAACCAGAAGAAAGAAACGCAGCCTGACGGCCGCCGATTTCAAGCGATTCAGAGACATGCTGCTGGAGAAGCGCAGAGAGATACTGAAAAATGTAACCGAATTCGAAGATGAGGCTCTTAAGAAATCCCGGCTGGACGCCTCCGGGGATTTGTCGAGTATGCCGATCCATATGGCCGATCTCGGTACCGATAACTACGAGCAAGAGTTCGCCTTGGGATTGATGGACAGCGAGAGGAAGCTACTCCGAGAGATCGACGACGCGCTGGGACGTATCGAGACGAAGACTTACGGCGTCTGCGAAGGAACGGGCAAACCAATCCCCAAGGCCCGGTTGAACGCGCAGCCGTGGGCCAGATACTGTGTCGAATATGCGCGAATGCTGGAACAGGGGCTCGTCAGCGAGCGAGAAGAATAAACCTTAGCATGGAACACCGATGTCCGGTCTGCCACAAGACCTTCCAAGCGCCGGGTAGAAGGCCATCCGAAGAAGCACGATTCTTCCCCTTCTGCTGTCGGCGATGCAAGCTGATCGATTTGGGCGCGTGGCTGGATGCCGAGTACAGAATAACATCCGGGCCCGAATCCCAGGAATCCGAAAAGCCGCCCGACGATATCCGTCCCCGTTCGGACAAAGCGTGAGCGATCCGTGTTCAGTGACAAATTCTTGTTGAATTTGTCGCAATCGACCGATAATATCTGGTAGATATTTGTGTCTGCTCTCTACGCAACGGCGATTGTTACCTTACGAGAAAGGAAGCACAATGGTCAACGGCACAGAATCCTTTCGATTGTTTGACGACCTGCTCTTTCCCGGGATATTTCAGACTTTCCGCATGTCTATTCAACCGACAAAACTGATCATTGCCTCCTTGGCCCTGGCGGTGATATGCCTGGCGGGCCGGATCATGGACCTCAGCAAGACCGTCGTTGTCACGCCGGGCAGTCAGGCCAAGCTGACAGAACTGGACATCTATATGTCCGATCCCGGAGGAACAAAAGGTTACATCGAGACGTTCAGAGGAAAGGACGAAGGCGTCGGAGTGTTCAGCACGCTTTGGCACTTCTCCGCAGACAGATTCCAAGGCGCGGTCGATTCGGTTTTTGCATTCAATCTGCCGGGGGTCGTGCAGAATATCACAGGCTATTTTCGGGCCATGGCGTGGGCCTGGAGATATCATCCTGTCTACTGTGCCATCTTTTTCGTAGCGAAGCTCGCTGTGATCGCCGTCGCCGGAGGCGCGATTTGCCGAATTGCCTCCCTGCAATTTGCCCGCGGCGAAAAACCCGGTCTGACCGAAGCGCTGCGATTCAGCATAAAGAGATTCTCCAGTTTCCTTGCCACGCCGCTGGCGCCGATCGGGATTGTCGCTTTCATAGGCGCGTTCGTAGTTCTTTTGGGGCTGATCGGCAATATTCCCTTCGCCGGGGAGTTGATCGTCGGTCTCGGCATGCCGTTGGCTTTGGCGGCCGGTGCGCTGATTGCCGTGATCCTGATAGGAGCTGTTGCGGGCTTTAACCTGATGTTCCCCGCCATCGCCTATGACGGATCCGATTGCTTCGACGCGATCAGCCGCTCCTTCAGCTATGTCTACGCCAGGCCGTGGCGTATGCTTTTCTACACCGCGATCGCGGCCGTCTACGGTTCCATCTGCTATACGTTTGTTCGCTTTTTTGCCTTCTTGTCGCTTTGGATTACACGCTGGTCCATGCAGATCATCCTCTGGGCGGACGATAGCGTCGGACGGACTAACAAACTCACGGCGATCTGGCCGAAGCCGGAATTCAGGGACCTGCTTGGCTCGCCAGGTCCGACACAAACCAATCAGACGGAATGGGTGGCAGCCTTCCTGGTATATCTGTTCTTGCTGGTCGTT
>Ga0209427_10008212_pt1 | contig 11760 bp, 11 predicted proteins | sample DeeMarSWOR136_30_FD_187465 | JGI IMG/M metagenome (GOLD analysis project Ga0209427, IMG submission 187465) | Marine sediment microbial communities from White Oak River estuary, North Carolina - WOR-1-36_30 (SPAdes) (version 2) | ecosystem: Environmental > Aquatic > Marine > Intertidal zone >... | reverse complement strand
AAGACCCTCGAACTCGCTTAAGTGGACACTCCGCATGAATCTGCTGATTACTGAACACTCATTGTTGAGGAGGTCGTTTTGTCAAAAAAGATATGCTTGGTCCTCTTTGTCCTACTGAATGTGCTTTTGGCTGAATTCATCCTTTTGCCGCACATCTGTCATTCCAAAAAATTTTTCATAAAATTTGCCACCATTGCCCCGGAGGGCTCCACCTGGTTAAAACACCTGAGAAGCCTGGATAAGAACCTGAGGACAAGAAGCGGAGGGCAAATAGGTTTCAAGATATACGCTGGCGGGATAGCGGGCGATGAGTTGGATGTGCTGAGAAAAATCAGAATCGGACAGATCCATTGCGCCGCTTTCTCGGGTGTGGGTTTGGCTCAAATACTCCCCATGGTGAGGATCCTGGACCTACCCTTCCTATTCCGCAATTATGAGGAGGTGGATCGGGTTAACAGGGAGCTCCAAGGCTTTTTTTCTGAGGAATTCCGAAAAAAGGATTTTGAGTTCATTGCGTGGGCAGAGGTGGGAAATGTGTATCTCTTCTCCAAAAAACCGATACGAAAAGTGCCCGATCTGCGCGGTCTGAAAATATGGACATGGTATGGTGACCCCATATCTAAAGAATTCTTTTCCCTTATGGGTACGAATCCCATTCCTCTCACCATAACGGATGTGACCACTGCACTTAACACGGGTATGATAGACACCTTTTATGCCCCCCCTCTGGGTGCCCTCGCCCTTCAGTGGTATACCTATGTGAAATATATGAACTCCCTGCCTTTGGCCCACGCTACAAGCGCTGTGCTCATATCATCTAAATACTATCGGGAAATCCCTCCCCATTTATCCAAAATACTTATTGATGAGTTTCAAAAGGCCATGGCTGATCTTACTTCAGAGCTGAGGCAACAGACCGAAGAATCTATCAAGCTGATCCAAAAAAGTGGGCTGGAGATCATTCCCGTGCCCCCAAAGGGGGAACTTCAGAGCTTCTATGATACACACAATCGGGTAGCGCAGAAATTGGCCGGAGAGATCTATCCTAAGGCGCTTTTGGATCAGGTTTATGACATATTGAAAAGGAGTCGTTAGCCAAGAAGTCTTTTGATCTGCCCCACCCTATATTTGCTCTACAAGAGCCATCTTCATAGCCAATTTAGCTGAAATCACTGGCGAAAATAGAACGACTGATGAATATCTTAAAGCACATTGATAGAAGCCTTGGTCGGTTAGAGGGTTGGCTCATCGTGCTTTTCTTATGGGTCATGGTACTCATATCGTTTCTACAGATCATCCTGAGAACCCTCTATACCCATGCCCACATCCAGTGGGCCAATTACATTTTAGGTCAAGTGGATTGGGCCGAGCCATGCGCAAGACTCCTGGTCCTATGGCTCACTTTTTTGGGGGCTTCCCTGGTGACGGGAGAAAACAAACATATCAAAATCGATCTTGCGTCCACCTTACTTCCGCAAAGATGGATCCCCTTCCGCGAACTCGTCCTGTCTCTTGCCTGTGTATTCATCACCGCACTCATGTTCAAGGCCTCTCTGGATTATGTACGGGTTGAGATGAGCTTTGGGGGCCACTTGTTCCTTAAAATACCTACCTGGGTCGGCCAATTGATTATCCCTGGAGGTTTCTTGATGATCCTCTTCCGCTTTTTTCTGAGGGGCTTGGAGCAGTTGATGGTCATTTTCAGGGGGGTGAGAAGATGATTATCATCGTGGTCATTCTGCTCATCCTTCTGATCATTCTGGGACTCCCCATCTTTGCAGGTATTATGGCGGCAGCCATGCTGGGGTTGTATCTTACTGACGTGGAGCTTTCAGCCATTCCCATTGAAATTTTTCGACTGGCCAACGCTCCGGTGCTCCTAGCCATTCCCCTCTTCACTTTTGCCGGCTATTTGCTGAGCGAAGGCGGAACCTCCAAACGTCTCGTCCGGTTCTCAAGGAGTCTGTTTGGGTGGGTTCCGGGTGGCTTGGGTGTGGTGGCCCTCGTTACCTGTTCCTTTTTTACGGCCATCACGGGCGCTACGGGGATTACCATCATCGCACTGGGAGGACTGCTTCTGCCCGCCCTCCTCGCAGAGAAATATAAGGAGAATTTCTCCCTCGGACTCATGACCACCTCAGGCAGCCTTGGGCTTCACTTCCCCCCTAGCCTTCCCATTATCCTCTATGGTTTTGTCTCCGGAGCCAGCATTGAAAAACTCTTTGTGGCTGGCATCATTCCGGGTGCCTTAATGGTAGGGATACTATGTCTTTTCTCCGTCTTTATGGGTAGAAAATGGAGACTGGAGAGACCGCCGTTTTCAGGTTCTGAATTCTTGTTCGCCCTCAAAGATGCAGCCTGGGAGCTGCCCATCCCCCTGTTGATCATCATAGGCATCTATTCCGGTTTTTGTACGGCCACAGAAGCGGCAGTGCTCACGGTTGTCTATGTCCTCTTGATAAAGACCATTGTGTTCCGTGAACTGAGTCTGGTCAGGGATATCCCAAGAGTTATGAAGGAAAGTGTAAAAATGGTGGGCGGGATCATGATCATACTGGGAGCTGCCCTCGGCTTCACCAATTACCTGGTTGACGCTTTTATCCCCATGAAGATCCTCCAGTTCTTGGAAGGGATGGTCCAAAGCAAGTTAGGCTTCCTGCTGATCCTGAATTTCTTCCTGATTCTGGTGGGCTGTGCTATGGATATTTTCAGTGCCATTCTTATTGTAGTGCCCCTCATCATACCCCTGGCTAACCGTTTTGGGATAGATCCTATCCATTTGGGTATCATTTTCCTCGCAAATCTAGGAATCGGTTATAACACACCCCCTGTGGGCCTAAACCTCTTCATCGCCAGTTCTAGATTTGATCGATCTATCGTCCAGCTCTACAAAGCGACCCTACCTTTCCTTTTGTTGCTCCTTTTCACCCTGCTGCTAATAACCTACTGGCCTGCCCTGAGTCTCTTCTTGCCGGGCCTGCTGGGAAGTTAACCCTTGAAAATCTGACAGAAAGACTTATTATATGGCTTGTGGAGATCAATTTTGCTCCAGATAAAACTCACCTGAGAGGAGAGGTGAAATGCCAATCTACGAATACCAATGCAATAAATGCGGATGTGTCTTTGAAGAGCTCGTGATGACATCTGATTGTGCAGATGAATATTTATGCCCTGCCTGCGGTACTGGGGATACGTGCAGACTCATGTCCTCTTTTTCTTGTGGCGCATCTTCAGACGCTGGGGACCTGTCCTCCTCATGCGGCCCATCCTCCAGCGGTTTCTCCTGAGCTTCATAGCCTCACAGCCGTGTGCTGTGCAGTGGGGGAACAAGTCAGACTTCGTATAGGTTGAACAGATTTAGAAGGGGAAGGTGAACGAAATGAGAATCTGGTGGTTTCTATTGTTTATCGTTGTTTGGATCGTCCTTCAGGCATATGTCTTGCCCAAATTGGGGATTTCTACCTGAATGAGACAGAGTTGCCAGTTGGGCGAACCAGAGCAAAAGAAAGAAGGTGATTAAACCTTGTAAATGCGACAGGAGATTCCCCTCAGATTAACACTTCCAAGGGAAGGTTCGTAGGGAGGGTCATTTCTTGTCAACATATTGATGTTGGACGTTTTCCAGTCATAGAGCCTGGCAGCATCTCTCTCAGGAAACCACCATGCATGTTCCCCTAGGACAACCTTGGGATGTAAGCCCGAATTCAGATTCACCTTGAACTTTGCCCTCCCCTGCTTGTTTTCCACCCAGACCCATTCACCTTTCCGTACACCCATATTTTTGGCCGTGTCAGGATGAAGGTATGCCGTTGGATCGGGGTTCTTCCTCCGGAGCGAGGGAAGGTTTCTATTCATGGAGTGGAAAAAGACATGAATTTTGGCGGACGTGAGCACCATGTCCCATTCTTCTTCTGACTCATCATCCAGGGGAGTAAAAACGGGTAAAGGGGGATAGCCGTTTTTTTCCATCCATGAAGAGTAGAGCTCGACCTTTCCTGATGGCGTGCGAAATCCTTTTTTCTTGAAATCCTCATAGGTCTTCTTCTCCTCAAATATCCCCATCTTCTTCATCTCCTGAAAACGCAAACCAGAAGGCTCTAAGAGATAATTGATACACGCTTCTTCATCTTTCCAAAATGGGTCTTCCAGACCCAATCTCATGGCCAGCTCATTGAGGATCTTTACATCGGAGAGACATTCACCTGGGGGTTCGACAATTTTGGGTCTCGCCAGGATCCTTCCCCAGGGTTGACCGTAATAGCCCAGGTCATCAAACTCAAAATGAGCTGCCACGGGCAAGACCATATCTGCCAATTGCGCAGTCGGCGTCATAAACAACTCAGCGACCACCAGAAAATCCACCTTCTCAAGACCCCTGAAGGTCTCCCCAGCATTTGGATACCCCATGAGCGGATTCGTTCCTTGAACATACGCAAAATCTATCTTATAGGGATCCTCATAAAGCATGGCCTTTATTGCGAGATGATAGGGGGTGAAGCCAAGCATGGACGAGAGCTTATGGTTAGCTCCAATCATTTTATGGCTGATCTCCCTGTACTTATTCGTTAGCATGAACTGGGTGGGTCTCACTGCTCTGGGTGTGGAAGCCTTAATATTGCCCCCTGGTCTGTCCAGATTTCCACTCAACGCCATGAGTATGAGTAAGGCACGGGCTGTTTGAACGTTATTAATGGTATGATCAATGGCATTCCCCCACAGGATGCAAGCGGAACCGGCACGGGCATATAATCTGCTCGTCTTCTTGATATCCTCTTGGGAAATCCATGTCTCCTTTTCAATATCGCCCAACGAATATGACTTGACATGTGTCCTCAAAACATCAAATCCAACCGTCCAGGCCTCAATAAATTCGCGATCATATAATTCATCCTCTATGATCACCTTGATCATCCCTAAAGCGAGAAGTAGATCTGTCCCTGGTTTGATTTGGAGGTGAATCTCTGATCTGGAAGCCAGATTGCTTTTGCGCGGATCGATTAGGACATACCTCGATCCCCTCTGCACAGTGAGGCCAACCTCGGGGGCCAGAACCCCATCGGCACTTGTGGCGAGATGATTGGAGCCCCACACAAGAATCAGATTTGGAGGGTGTTCAAGATCGGGGTGAGGATAAAATCCGCTTGTGAGAATGGAAGCACCCAGCCTCGGTGCGAAACAGACGGTACCCGTGGCCGCCACATTAGGGCTGCCAAAGCTATGGGCGAACCGATAAAGAAGCATGTTCTCCAGTCCCCTGGGGGTCCCTTGGAGAAACAGGGCTTTTTCAGGCTCCGACCGTTTCTTGCAGGCCAGCAATTTCTCCGTAATCGTTTCAAAGGCCTCATCCCAGGAAATCCTTTTCCATTGGTTTTGGCCTTTTTCCCCGATTCTTTTTTGGGGGTATTTTAGTCGATCCGGATGATAGAGGCATTCCCCATGGGCAAGCCCTTTGGCACAGACATATCCTCTTGTAAAGGAATCTGGGTCTCCCTTGATTTTGGTAACCCTTCCCTCTTCAATATGTACCAACAAACCACAGCCGCCATGATCCATACGTCCGCATGAGGCCTTTTCGATCCGCTCCATGACTCATATCTCCCTTGCATTTAAGAAATGTATTTGTGGCAAGACGGCTATCTGCAAGTCTTCATGTGAACTAGGCAACTAGGATCAGTCCGATGAAATAGGGCTGATATTCCTCTGGAAAATCCTGGAGAAAGGCACAAGGCCCAAGCATATGGTACTCCCACCCCAACTGAGCAGCCAATTTCAAAAAATCAATGGAAAAGAATTGCTCTACGCTTGGTTTGGCCTTATAGGGGAAACGGCATCTTCCCACCTTAATCTCCTGACAGTCCCTGAATTCTTCGCAGTACTCATGAAGGCAAGGACCAAAGTGGCAATTAACGGCAAAATAATGACCGTCATAAAAGGCAGCCCTCTCTATCACATCGCCCATTCCATAGACATACCGCAAAATCGAGCCTGAAGCATGATAGTATGCCTTACTCCTCAAGGCCTCAAAGTGAGAAGGACCCGTGAAATATGCCAGTCTTTCCTTGGGGAGGTTCACCCGATAAACGAGGGTCCATTCATAGGCGTTGAGGTATTCCTTAGCTTTTTGAAAATCACCTTGAATATGGGGAGGACAACTTCCGCTCCGACCATAAGCGGGGCACTTGGGATGAAAACACTTCAAAATAACCCGCGGATCCTGTGGAATATCTTGGGCTCTCACGATCTTTGCTTCATCAGCCCCTTCATCGAGCAACATTTGGACATAGCTATTGAGATGGTCCTGTAGAACTTCTGGAGTACAGGGTATTCGCGCAGAGGGAATACGTGGAAGCTTGGTTTCATCTGGAATGCCTGGTTTAGGGGGTGGATTGTCAAACATCTTTCTCAATAAATCTTCACCACGTGCTTTCATAGGACCCTCTCAATCTTTGTTTCTTCCGTTTCCCTGTTCTCTCATCAAAGAAAAGAATGGGCACTTAATCTCTATTCGCCTTCTTCGCTCTCCTTCAGGGCCTGTTCAAATTCTTTGAAAAACTCGTCCCTTAGCTTCCAATCCGGGCCAAAAATTCTGTTAAAAGAGCCCCCAAGTCGATCAAAGAGCTTTTTCCATACGGGCTTACCACCCCCGAGAACCACATCGACCAAAAAATCCTCTAGCTCTGGCATCTTTTCCTTGGGCAGGAAAGAAACAGCCCCAAGCTTTATGGATTTCTTCAGGGCCTCTGGTGTGAGGGCGTGAGCCGTGAGCATAACAGTGGGGAAGCCCCTCTCTACTGAGGTCTTCAGGAGCTCGAAACCATTAACCCCCATGATGTCCAGGATGACAATATCAAAGGTATAACCCAAGAGGTATTGAATCGCCGTATCGTAGTCCTGTGCCGTATAAACCGTGCACATGTCCAGCACTTCCTTTACGGTATCGACGATGTCCGGTTCGTCATCGACCACGAGGATCACCTTATCTTTTAAGAGTTCTTCTGGGTTCATCATAGCTCCAGTAATTTCATTGAAATCATCTTTACTTCCCTTTGTACTCAGGTTTTCTCTTTTCGAAAAACGCGGCGATCCCTTCGTTCTTGTCTTCACTGCCAACGGTCAAATTGGCCAGGGCAGACTCCAGGACAAGGCCTGTTTCCAGATCCGTCTCCGTCCCGTACTTCACAGCGAAAAGGGTCATCTTAACGGCCAGAGGGCCTTTGCCCGCTATTTTTTTTGCCACCTCGATCGCCTTTTCCATAAGCTCATCGGGTTTCACCATCAGGTTGACCAAACCGAAATCCGCTGCCTGAGCCGCATCCATCATATCACCCGTCAGGATATACCACAGGGCCCGACCTTTTCCGATCAGTCTAGCCAGTCTTTGCGTGCCTCCATACCCAGGAATCACGCCCAGCCCCAGTTCTGGCAAACCCAATCTCGCCTTTTCTGAGGCTATCCTTAACGTGCAGGACATGGCCAGTTCGAGCCCACCGCCCAGTGCCAGTCCATTTATGGCAGCTATGGTGGCCTTGCCCAAAGTTTCTATCTCGCGGTTCATTTCATGGCCTGTCCTCAAAAAGTCAAATCCTTCTTTCAGGCCCAAGTCCTTTATCTCCCCCACATCAGCGCCTGCCCCAAAGGCCTTTTCACCGGCTCCGGTAAGGATCAAAACCTTTACGGCCTCATCGGCCTTCACGTCCGCCAAGACGGATCGAATTTCTTTGATCGTTTCGGTGTTCAGGGCATTAAGGGCCTTTGGACGATCGATGGTAAGTATCCCAACACCCTCTTCTGCTTTAAATTGAATATTATTGTATGCCATTTTTTCACCTACCTTCCCTCGAAAATCACGTGTCCCATGTTTAAATGATTGTTGATTGGTTGGGTGATGATGCCTTTTCTGAAATACCTGGCGGGAGGCCTTCGTCCTTTTCAGGACTTATCAGTGGGGGAAACCGCAGCTCACGCGCCAACAGGGAGCGCGGGAGAATGCGGAGGGGGCAGAACTCCCCCGCAGATAAGTCACAGAAAAGACCAGGGCGGGAGCCTCGGTATGAAAGAAAAGGCATCATCACCCTCGAATGACAGAAAGTGTAAGGATTTGAGCAACAGCATGCTTACCTTTATGAGCCTTCATATTTGGGCTTTCTTTTCTCCAAAAAGGCGGTCAGACCCTCTTTACTATCTTTGGATGAGAAACATGCACCCAAGCATAGCCCTTCAATCCTTAGCCCGCTGGCCAAGTCAACCTCAAGGCCTTCATTGATGGCCCTGAGCGCATATTTCATGGCAATAGGGCTCTTTTCACAAAGGTTACCGGCCCACTCACGGCATTCGTCCATCAAACGAGTCGCGGAAACAACCCTGCTGACCAGTCCTATCCGGTAAGCCTCCTCTGCATCTATGATCTTGCCCATCAAGATCAGCTCTGCCGCCCTCGCCTTACCCACCAGTCTCGGAAGTCTCTGCGTGCCGCCAGCCCCGGGGATAATTCCCAAATTGATCTCTAACTGACCCATCTTGGCCTTCTCCGATGCCACCCGGAATGTACAGGCAAGGGCAATTTCGCATCCCACGCCAAAGGCGAAGCCATTGATACCTGCAATCGAAGGAATGGCCAAGCCATGAATCCGGTTAAGCAAACCCTGTCTTTTTAAAGACGTTTCAATACCGCTCAGGGGTGTCCTTTGGCTCAGCTCCTTAATATCAGAACCAGATAGGAATGATTTGTCTCCCGCCCCCGTGAGGATGAGACATCGAATATCTTTATCTCGCTCAATTCCATCCAAAGCCTTCTCCAAGCCATCCACCATGGCATCATTTAGGGCATTGTGAACCTCGGGGCGATTGAAAGTAATCGTGGCGATCGCTTGGTCCTTTTCAAAAACAATTTCCTTAGCGGACATCACCTACTCCCCTTTTTGACTATAATCATAAAATCCTCTGCCTGTTTCCCGGCCAGCCAAGCCGGCCCTAACCAAATTCTTCACCCACACGGGCATACGAAACCTCTCACCCAGTTGCTCTGCCATATATTCCGTCACATGGAGAAGTAGTGGAATCCCATTTAGAAAATCAAAGAGTTCAAAGGGTCCCATGGGGTGACCCAGACCCAGCTTTGCCCCCGTATCCACATCCTCAACAGAACCTACCCCTTCTTCCACGATCCTCGCGGCCTCACAGGCCAGGGCATTCAGCAAACGATTCACAATAAACGCAGGACTATCAGCGGAAACAATGGGAGTCTTTCCCATGAGCCTGGCCAGCTCTTTGACCTGCTCAACAGTCTCATCTGATGTCAATGTCCCACGCACCACCTCCACAAGCCTCATGATGGGCACTGGGTTGAAAAAATGCATCCCAGCTACACGTTCAGGCCTCTTGGTCGCAGAGGCAATCTCTGAAATGGAAAGAGAGGAGGTATTGGTCAAAATCAGGGCCTCCTCTGATGCCACTTGTTTGTCAAACGTCTTGAACATCTCTTTCTTGAGGTCCATATCTTCAAACACGGCCTCGATGAGCACGTCGGCATCGGAAATATCCTCAAGATCCGTTGAGAAGGCCATTCTCGAAAGGATGGCGTCCCTTTTCTCCGCATCAATCTTTCCCTTGGAGACCAATCCTTCAAGATTTTTCTCCACTGCCTTTAATCCCTTTTCAATAATCTTCTTGTTCGTATCTATACCATACACACTGAACCCGGATTGAGAAAAGGCCTGCGCAATGCTCATTCCAACCTTGCCTACGCCGACAATCTTCAGATTGATTTCCTTTGAAATTTTCATCATCCACCCTCCTCCTTACCGAATTTACATTATCCCTTCTCTCACTCGCTTTAAATCCCCTCCAACCCCCCTTTAGTAAAGGGGCAAGGGGGGATTCCTTTTTCATCGGTTTGCTTTTCTATAGCCTAGGGCATCTGTGGCGATGATCATTTTTAGGATATTGGCTGACCCTTCCAATATCTGGTTCAGTTTGGCATCCCTCAGCAATCTTTCCACGGGATACTCGGTCGAGTATCCATATGCCCCCAGTATTCTGAGGGCACTATCTGCAACCCTGGAGGCCACGTCGCTTGCATAGTATTTAGCCATGCAAGTCTCCCGGGTATTGTGCGTGTTCCCAGCATCCTTCTGCATGGCACACCGGTAGGTAAGCAGCCGCGCCGCCTCGGTTTCCACGATCATGCGCCCCAACTCCTCCTGGACCATCTGGAACTTCCCAATGGGCCTTCCAAATTGCTCCCGCTGTTTAGCATACTTCAACGATTCATCGATGAGACCCTGGCTCATACCCAGAGCTCCTGCAGCAGCGGTCAATCGGGTATTATCCAGCCCGCGCATGGCATACTCGAAACCCCTTCCCTCTTCACCCAGCATGTTTTCCGAGGAGACTTCAACACCGTCCATGAAAATCTCACCCGTTGGACAAGCATGCCATCCCATTTTCTCTGCGGTGGAACCAATGCTGATCCCATCAGAATGCATATTCACAATGAAAGCACTTATGCCTTTGTGCTTTTTGGAGGCGTCTGTATAGGCATAGATAATCCCCACATCGGCCACTTGCGCATAGGTGATCCAGGTCTTTGAACCGTTCAGAATATATCTGTCTCCCTTTTTTGTGGCCTTGGTTCTCATGCCTGCCACGTCGGTCCCTGCATTAGGCTCGGTAATCCCAATACACCCCAGATGCTCGGCGCTGATCAGTTTAGGAATATACTTCTTTTTTTGCTCTTCACTGCCAAACTGGAAGATCTCTCTGGCCGTGCCCATGGTTTGCATGTTAAAAGCGGCCCTAAGAGAGCCCCCTGTCTTGGCGATTTCCTCTGTAACCACGGTATGAGCCAGAAACCCCAGATTGGAACCTCCATATGCTTCAGGGATGGGGCAACCAAAAAAGCCCAGCTCCCCCATCTTTCTTACCAGATCTCTCTGAAAGGCATGGCTCTTGTCATCATCGGCCATCCGAGGCACAATCTCTTTTTGGGCAAATTTTCGCGCTGTATCCTGAATCGCTTTGATCTCTTCGCTCAACTCAAAATCCATGTTTCCGTATTCTCCTGCCAAAACCAATCAGTTCTTTAGGCACTTTAGCTCACTTTAGGCACTTACAATGGGATATTCCCATGTTTTTTCTCTGGTCTTGTTTTCCGCTTTCCCTTAACCAGCATAAGAGATTTTATCAAAACGGGCCTGGTGTCTCGAGGTTCAATGATGTCGTTGATGTGCCTCAATGCCGCCGCTCTATGGGTATCCACATATTTTTCATGATAGTATTGGTATAACGCTTCGATCGCTTCCTCATCTTTTGCCTCGGCAATCTCTTTTCTAAATATGATGCTGGCAGCCGTTTTAGGGGCTACACTGGAGATCTCGGCTCCTGGCCAGGCGTAAACAAAATCAGCACCAAGATACTGACTCCCCATGGCAATATAGGCGCCTGCATAGGCCTTTCTAACAATAACAGTGACCATGGGTACGGTGGCCTCTGCATAGGCATGGAGCAACTTGGCGCCTTTATAGATCATACCGCCTTGCTCCATTTCTTTTCCAATAAGATAGGCCGGAGTATCCTGAAAACTCATGATGGGGATATTGAAAGCATCACAGAAACGAACAAACCGTGCGCCTTTCTCGGCCCCTTTGATATCAATCACGCCACCCAAATGGTTTGGTTGATTGGCAACGACGCCCACAACGTGTCCCGAAAGCCTCGCAAAACCTGTAATCATATTCTTTGCAAACCCGGGTTTCATCTCAA
>Ga0209427_10008211_pt1 | contig 11761 bp, 9 predicted proteins | sample DeeMarSWOR136_30_FD_187465 | JGI IMG/M metagenome (GOLD analysis project Ga0209427, IMG submission 187465) | Marine sediment microbial communities from White Oak River estuary, North Carolina - WOR-1-36_30 (SPAdes) (version 2) | ecosystem: Environmental > Aquatic > Marine > Intertidal zone >... | reverse complement strand
CGCTTAATTTATGGATTATGAGTATTGCTTGAATATTCCTAAGATCTTTGAATCTTTGTGTTCTTGCTAACAATAATCCAAATTCCTTCCTTCTTTTCCTTGGTAATATTACATAAGATCTTACGGTTAAAGAAGCCAATACAGAAATTATTATTATTAATATAGATATTAAAATGATCCAAATAGTTTCAACTAAATTGGACCACGAGGAAGGGATGTTATCACCCTTTAATTCTGGACCTATAGTGAAGAAATTTGATGGATCGTATTGGTTGTTATATTCAGTAGCAATCCAATCAGCAGTATAAGCCCTATTCGAGACTCTTACCTCATCTAGTATCATTTCATTCATATAATCAATAGATGGTGTATTTCCGTATCCATTCAATCTAAAATCAATACTATTTGCTAAACTTCCTACATTTCCAATAGACCCCGCAGTTGATGCTTTATCATCTACTCCATTGAAATAAATAGTAGACTCTGAGGAATCACTTTCGTCCCATATGTATACAATATATTTCCAGCCTTCTTCTAAACAGCTATTAGTAGCTGTTACACCGAATTGATCCCCATTATCGCTAACTCTATAGTTAGGAATTCCACTATTATCATCTCCCATTCTACATGCATAACCTATATAACTAGAAGATTGCCCAGCTTTTTTGGTTACAATTGCAGAATCATAAAAATAAAAATAAGTTAGATTTATCCAAAAACTAATTGTAAAGTCATCATCCGAATCAAAATCTAAGTGTCCATCAATAGGGTCTCCCATATCTACAGTATCATTTGTAGACCTATCAAAATCGTATGCTCTTGCTATTTTCCCAGGAACATTCTGAGTTACTGCTCCCCCTAAAACACCATCAACATCATAAGAAGTGGAATCTTTAGCATTTCCCGAAATCTCCGATAAGTGCCAAATACCCTGATAATTATCCCATACTTCCGTTTTATTTTCTCTATTTGACATAGTAGAATTACTGTAATACATTCTAATAACGGTATCAATGGAAGTATACAAGATTGGCACTTTTACCCATGCTACTAGCTGAGAATGAGTAGTGTTATAATATTGATTAAATAACTCTATTTCATGATTTAACCAAGCAGTATCGTTAGCAAAGGCGATATCATCTCCATCATATTGAACATCATATCTCAAATCAGAATCAAAAATAGATATTAGCACAGGAAAATTAAGAAGATCATCGGGACCATCCACCATTGTGTGGTCTATTATTATTTCTTTATAATATTTGAAGTAATGTGCATTGGGTGGATTTCCTGAAGAAATTTTAATTAACGATTTTGTATTATCTATTAAATTCTCAGAATTTTTTACATTAGTCCCGCTGTTTGGGATGAAAATAATTGAAATTATGTTAAAGATGAGGATAAAGAAAACGAAATAAAATTTTTTTTTGTGCTCAAAATATCTTTTGACCATCGTTGTTATTTCATCTCATTTAATTTGAATCAACAAAAATTAAAGCACACGTTCATAAATTCTTAAATAAATAGGTTAGTATTTCCCTATCTTTAAAAATAAAGAAAAAACCTTTATATAAATTTTTTTAAATTAACTGGAAAAGTTTATGAAATACTCTTAAAGCTTATTCTTAGAATCAAATTACTTAGGGCAGTTCATCAATATAGCTTATTGAAATAATTTACACTTTTTTCAAAAAAGTACCTAAATCTGAATTTAACTAAATGTCTTTTTTTATTTTTCTTAAAACTTATGATTTTAGTACTCTAGGGTGGATATTATAGGTTTATTAAAAATTAAATTATTATTTGTATTCATATAAGTAAAAATTTTCACCATCTTTAAATACATATTTAATTTCATTCTTATTAACTAATATTTGTAATAATTCCTCTATGTTATTCCTATTTATTTTAATTTGATTTTCCTGATAGATTCGCTTCAATAAAGCATTAACAGTAAAAGCCTTCCCTTCATTTTTCTTTAAGTAATCAATAAAATCTTCTACAATTTCTTTTTCTGTCTTTTCTTGTTCAATTGAATAAGAGTATTCTTTCTTTTCTTGAACATGATCAACTAGTCGAATTATTATCCCTATTATAAATATTAAAGCACCAAATATTATGGCTCCAAAAATAATAGTTCGATATAATGTCCTCAAAAAAGGAATAGGTACATTTATTCCATAAAAAAAAGCAAAAGCAATGATTGCTGGTAAGATAATAGAACCTCCTATTATAATTAATATCATCCCTATTAGATCTAATTGCCTCATTTTACGTACAATTCCTAAAAACTTTATAATCTTTTAATTGGATTATTATGTGGTTATAAGAAATTAAGGATATAAAAATTAATCCATTGGTGATTAGTATTTAATCAATATTCATATCCTAATTTTTATTTTAAAATAATGAAATTTTAAGCTATTAAAACACAATTGTTAATATCAAAATGAACAAGAAATAATTATGGAAAAGAAAATATGATCTTCTTTTTACAGTTATTTGTAATTTTCTGTTTTATTATCGTTATCATTGCACTTTTTCGTGAAAAAACGGATTTTCTGACATATAGCGTCTTAGCAATGTTAGCTGCTGCTACAGCTACCTTCATTTTTTCACCAACAGCTATCTCTATTGATGATTTTATTTTGGCAATAGATTGGCCTGTTATTTTTTTCTTAATATCAGTTTTCACAATAGTAGTTATTTTAGAGGAACAATTGATTTTTCAAGAAATTGCATCAAGAATAACGAATAAATTCCATACTAATACTAGAAGGTTTTTTTGGGTGATCTGTTTGATTTCAACTTTAAGTGCCGCTTTTATTGAAGATATTTCGGTCGCTGTTATTTTCATACCAATGATTATAATTACAAGCGAGAAAATGAAAATAAATCCCACTCCAATATTATTAGGAATGACTATTTGTATAAATCTTGCAGCAACTCTAACTCCCTTTGGTTCTGCGCAAAATATCTTAATAGCGAGTAAATTTACACTTTCAGTTGCTTGGTTTTTCGTAAGTCTTTCAATTTATTTTATTATTGCTACTTTTCTGACTTTATTTCTTTTAGATTATTTTATTCTTAAAAGAAACTTAAGGGAAATTTGGATACCTCATTGTACTGAATTTGATGAATCTTTAGAAATAGAACATATTGAGGAACATGAATTAATAATATTGGAAGAACCAATCAATCATAAGGTGTTTTATCGAAACTTAATAGCTTTAATCATCTTTTTCATTATGTTAATTATTATTCCCGATATTCTCTTTGTAGGACTTCTTGGAATGCTATTATTTGTATTTATTAATCCTAAGAGAAGTGAGTCAGGAAAGAAAAAACCCGATTTTTCTTACTATCTCAAGAAAGTCGATTTCAAATTGCCATTCTTCTTTATAAGTTTGTTTGTGCTAATTTTTTGTTTCGAGAAAGTGGGGATTATTGCTATTATCGAAGATTTTATGATAGTTATAGCACCAGCTGACATATTTTTATTAAGTGTTTTAATATTGATCATATCATCTATTCTTTCAGCATTTTTAGATAATGTACCTGTTACAGTTCTTTTCATTCCAATAATTCAAATTTTAATAAGCAATGGGTTCTCATCAATTCCTCTGTTAATTGCATTCATTTTAGGTATAAATTTAGGTGGAAATTTTTTACCTCAAGGGAGCGCTGCTGATATGATGACATTAGAACTTTCTACAAAATATTGTGTTGATGGTATGAACTATAAGAAATTATTAAAGGTTGGTGGACTTTTTGCTGCATTACACATCATTCTTGGAATATTATATCTCGCAGTTATAATTTTCATATTCTTTTGAAGGAGATATTTAATGAAAAAAAACAAAGCAATCATATTGGATAGAGACGGCACTTTAATTGAAGACAAAAATTATGTTTATAAGATAGAAGATTTTGAACTATTAGATGGGGTGATTGAAGGATTAAAATTACTCCAGAATGATTTTCTCTTTTTTATCGTAACTAATCAATCAGGAATAGGGAGAGGGTATTATACAGTACAAGATTTTCAAAATTTTAACAATCATCTAATAAATGTCTTGAGAAAGCAAAATATAGAAATTCAAAAGACATATTTCTGTCCTCATTTAAGAGAGGATAATTGTGAATGTAGAAAACCTAAAACAAAATTTATTGACGAAATCATTAAAGAATTTAACATTGATATTAAGAAATCGTGGATGATTGGTGATCACCCATCGGATATACAATTTGGCTTAAACGAGGGCTGTAAAACAATTTTCCTTACTACCGGACATGGTGATAAACACATAGACGAATTGAAATTTCTTGGAATAAAGCCAAATCATATATGTCATGATTTCTATTGTGCTACTAAAAGGATAAATGAAGAGTTCCAAAAAAGTAAAAGGAATATTTACCAATTATGATGGAAAACACTCAAAAATTCTATGAAAGCCCTGTATTTGTAAATTTCTTATTGATAATTATCAATACCTTCTTATTTACTTTGAAGATAACTCTTGCTTTAATATCTAATAGTTTAGCGCTCCAAGCGGATGCTTTTGATAATTTAACAGATATAGTAATGTATATTGCCGCATTAGTTGGTATTTTTTATGCGAAGAAGAAACCAAACGAAAAGTTTCCCTATGGGTATTACAAGATAGAGAACATCATTAGTTTAATAATTTCTATACTTATCTTTATTACAGCATATAATATAATTATAGAATCTCTATCAGAATTTACACTTTATTTTAGAGGAGAATCTAAAACAATAATTATCTCACCTATAATTTTCATCTTTTTGATTATTTCACTTATGATCTCCATTAGCTCTGCAATTTATTTAAAATTCGCGGGTAAAAGGACCAAGTCTCCCATTATTAGCTCTGAAGCAAATGAGAAGTTATTAGATTGTTTTATTTCTTTATCTGTGATTTTTGGATTTATTAGTGCGTTTTTTAATTTTTTTCTCTTGGATTCGCTTGTAGGGTTCATTATTGCGATAATAATTATAAAGGGAGCATTTGAGATATTTATTAATTCGACCAAGATTTTACTTGACGCGGTTATTGATTTTGAAAATCGAACAGAATTATATAAACTCATAGAAAGTTATCCTAGAATTAAAAAAGTTGAAAATTTGCAGGTGCGGTCTTATGGGAAATATATAATGTTAGAAATTGATATAGTCTTGAATAAGGAAATTCCCTTATCTCAAATTAAAGCTATAAAAGACACACTTACAAGCAAAATACAGAAAGTTTATCCTCAGATATTTAAAATAATAATTTTTGCTCAAACTCAAGAAAAAAAGATTACAAAAATCGCCGTTCCAATTTTAGACAATGAAGGTGTATATTCAAAGATATTTGATCATTTTGGAGAAGCCCCATTCTTCGCTTTTCTGGAATTTAAAGAAAATCATTTTGAGAAGATGGAATTTAATTCTAATAAATTCATAAATGAGGAAAAAAGAAAAGGGATTTTAATTGCAGATTGGCTTACTTCAGAGAAAATAGATAAAATTTATTTGAAGAAAGAACTTAAAAAAGGCCCAAAACTTGTTTTTGACAATAGCTTTGTCGAATTAATTGTAACAGAATTAAATAGCTTAGAGGATATAATCGAAACAGAAGAAAAATCTTTATAAATGAATTAATGAATAGTAAAAACTATTTAAAAATAAAAAAATTAATTTTTATAATTTAGATTTAATTCCTCTTTTTGCCGAGGAAAGGCATTGCATGCTCATATTGTTTCATAACAAATCGCGAAATAACAATTCTTTGAATCTCACTAGTTCCTTCATATATTTGGTATAACTTTGCATCTCTAAATAGTTTTTCAACGGGATAAGTTCTCAAATACCCATATCCTCCAAAAATTTGTACTGCTTCTGTTGTTACATTCATCGCAACATCCGAAGCAAAAGCTTTTGCGATTGAGGAACTCAAATTATTGTCCATGCCCTGATCAGCTTCCCATGCAGCTTTATATGTTAACAACCGTGCGGCTTCAATATCTTTATACATATTGGCAATTTTTTCTTGAATTACTTGATAATTGCCAATTGGTCTACCAAATGCTTCTCTTTTTTGAGCATAATCAATTGAATATTCCATAGCAGAACGTGCACACCCAACAGCAAATGCACCAATAGCAGGTCGAGTATGCGCAAATGTTTGCATAGCCAATACGAATCCTCTTCCAGGTTTTGCAAGAATATTTTCTTTGGGAATCCTTACATTTTTTAAAACAACAGATACTGTATTGGATGATCTTTGACCTAGTTTGGGAATGTGTTTACCCAGTTTTACTCCTTCGCTTTTAGTATCAACAATAAATGCTGCTATCCCTTTATGTTTTTTCTCAGGATCAATTGTTGCAAATACCATAATATAATCTGCAAATCCCCCATTAGTAATCCAGAACTTATTGCCATTTAAAATATATTCATCTCCGTCTTTTTGTGCCATACATTGCATCCCTGCAACATCAGAACCCATAGTTGGTTCAGAAGTGGCAAAAGCAATCAATTTAAACTCATTAACTAATTCACTTAATATCCTCTGCTTTTGCTCCTCATTTCCTCCAATAACTATAGGTTCAGCACCAAGATTATTATCAAAAATAGAAGTGGCTATACCTGGACATGCAGATGATATTTCCTCAACAACAATGCAAGAGCTTAATAAACCATAACCTGGACCACCATACTCTTTAGGGATTCCTAAATTCAATAGACCTTCTTCCCAAGCTTTTTTAATAACTGGCAGAGGAAATTCTTCTGATTCATCATATTTATTAGCAACAGGTAAAACTTCGCGAATAGCAAATTCTCTTGCTTTTTTTTGTAAGATCTTTTGTTCTTCAGTTAACATAAAATCCATTTTTAGACCCTCATTTTACTCCATTTTTTTAATTAATTTATCAACGATTTCTTTGAACTGTAAATCCTCTAACTTCGGTACAAATTTAATCTCTATGGTTTCTTCCATTACATCAATTTTAGCAGCCTTCAAGAATTCAATAATTTCTTTCACTGCCCCTCCACCCCAACCATATGAACCAAAAGCCAATCCGACCTTATTCATTGGCTTTAATCCCTTTTGATAGGATAAATATTCTGCTACTGTTGGATATAATCCATTATTGAGGGTAGGGCTTCCAACTAATATTGCTTTTGCTTTCATTGCTTCTGTGATCACATCTGAATAATCAGCATTAGTTAATCGATATCTTTTTACTGGAATACCTCGATGTTTAATTTCTTGAGTTAAGGATTTAGCGATTTTTCCTGTACTCTCCCACATTGTGTCGTATACAATAAGCACACTATTTTCATCAATTTCACCTTTGCTCCATTTAGTATATCTCTGTAATATTTCAGGAATATGCTTTCTCCAACAAATACCATGAGAAGGACATATAATTTCTATTGGTAATGCACCAATCTTAGGTATAGCTTTTGCTATTAATCCTGAAAGGTGGAGCAATATATTGGCATAATATTTTTCTGCTTCTTGGAAAACTTCAGCAAGATCACTTTCATCATCCCACCGTTTTGATGTTGCATAATGTTGTCCAAAAGCATCATTAGAAAACAATACATTTTTCCCATTTTCATCAGTCATAAAAGAGACCATAGAATCAGGCCAATGAATCATTGGAATAGGGACAAATGTAAATTTTTTTCCATTTCCAATGTCTAATGTATCTCCTTCCTCGACAGCTCTAATACTTTTAAATATTTTGTTATCTACTTCATCATGGTAATGAGCTTCTAAAATATCAACACCCTTTTTCGAAGCAATTAACTCTGCATTAGGTAAATGTTTAAGAATTAACGGAAATGAGCCAGAATGATCCATCTCAACATGATTTGTAATAAAGTAATCTATTTCAGAAGGATCGCAAATTTGTTTAATATTTTCCAAAAAATATTCAAAATATGGACGCTTAACAGTGTCAATCAGGACAGTTTTCTCTCCTTTAACAATATATGCATTATAACTACTACCTCGATTAGTTGAGTATCCATGAAAGTTTCGTACTTCCCAATCCACATAACCAACATAATAGATATCTTTCATTAACTCAAAATGTGTAATTTCAATTTCACCTTCATTAATTTGGTTTATAACTTATTTTTTAATAGTAATTCAAATCAAATTAAAAACTTATATTCTATTTATTATAAAATTTGTAAGAAAACAAACAATAAAAAAAAATTAAAAAGTAGTAGATTTTTATAATTATTCGATTTTTTCGAACATATCTTTCCCTACACCACAAACAGGGCAAGTCCAATCATCTGGTAGATCCTCAAATTTAGTACCTTCAGCTTCTTCGTCATAAACATATCCACAGGCTTGGCATTCCCATTTTCCCATTTTTACCACTTTCACTTAATTTTAGGTTGCAGTATTTAATTTTATGGATTGTAATTGAATGTGTATAAAAAATATTAATTTAATATTTTATAAATATAAAACCATTCTATTAGTTAGATCAATTTTAGTTTGAAATTTATATTGAATTTTTTAATATTATTTACGTTTATAATTCAGTTTTTTAAGCAAGGTATTATCATTAAGGAATATATATCTCTGGGCGATTAGTATATAATTCTATTAGGTTACTGTCAGGATCACGTAGATGAGCGGTTCTAAGGCCCCATGCAGGACGATCAGTAGGTTTAGTAACAAATTTTATCCCTTGCCTTTTTAGATGGTTGTAAGTAGCATCTACATCTTCAATTTCAAATATTAATGCAACTCGATCTTGACAATCTAAATCTATAGGTTTAGCTGAGGTTTTAATTGCTTCCGCCATCCGTTGGCAATCGAATAAAGCAAGAATGTGCATACCAGTATTAAATTCAGCATACGGGCCGGTTTGATTACCCCCAGAATGAGGTAGTCCTAATATTTTATTATAAAAATTAAAACAAGCTTCGAATTTCCTAACAAGCAAACGTGTGTGAGTAAGATTAATTGACATATTATATTATTCTTATTTTTTTTACAATAAAATAAGTATTATACAATAAGTACTTTGATAATATTAATTTTAAAAACCATTATGACTCTGATTATTTTTCAAAATTATTTTGGCATATATTTTCTCACAAAAAATTTTTTTGAAGACCTACATTTAGGGCACCTAAATTCTTCATCGTCTAGTTCTTCAAAAGGTTTATCTTTTTCATTATTATCGTAGATATAATTGCATCTTTTACATCGATAGATAGAAATTTTTTTCACCACACGATAAATATAATTAGGATTTGTTTTTTATCTTAAATTCTTCTTTAGAACCTTTACAATTTGGACATTTCCAATCAAGTGGTAGATCTTTAAAAAGAGTTCCAATTGTAGCTTCGTCATATTCCATACCACAGTTTGTACATACATAGGTATATAATTCTAATAACTTTTTCAACTCCTCTTTATCGACATCTTCTTCCATCTTATTATAAACATAAGACAATGCCTTATTATCACCGAATAAGATAGCTCCTTTTAATTTGCTTCCCTTTAATACCAATTTCTGATAACAACAGTCTTTTTTATCAGCTTTTTTCAATATGTCCCAACCTCCCCCTTCTTCTTTAGAAGGATCTATGACTCCCATTGAAGTTAATTCTAATCCTACAATTTTAAGTGTATTTTTTGGAGTTGTTCCTTTATAATCAACTTTTTTTAGACCAAGCACAGAAGCAGCAATTATTTTTGACTGTTCCATACAAGCAGGAATAATTCCCCAGATTTGTCCTTTATATTCTATACAATCCCCCACAGCATATATATCAGTTTCACTGGTTTCTAAAAATTCATTAACAATTATTCCTTTATTCGTTCGGATGTTAGCTTCTTTAGCTATATCTATAGTAGGTTTAATACCTGCTTGGATTAATACAATATCTGCATCTAATTTATGATCTCCTTTTAATTTGATACCTGTTACTGCTCCATTTCCTATAATTTCTTCGGTAACAGCATCTAAGACCACTTTTATACCTCGATTTTCAATTTCATCTTTTAACATAAGAGCACATTCCTCATCTAATTGCCTAGGTAACAATCGAGGAAAGAATTCTACGACTGTTGTGTCTAAATTACTATTATTAATTTGATTGGCTAATTCTAATCCTAATAATCCTCCACCAATTATAATAGCCTTATTTACATCTTTTTTTCTAATATAGTCTTTAATTTCTGTTGCATCATCAATATTTCTGAGAGTAAAAACCCCTTTCTTTTTTTCTTTCATTTCAGCAGCATTTCTTATAGGGGGAATACTAGGAGTACTTCCAAGTGCTAAAACAAGTCGATCATATGAAATTATTGAGTCTACACCTTCAATTTGAATTGTTTTTGAGTTTGGGTCGATTTTATTAACTTTTTTATCCAAATATAAGTTAATTTGCTTATTTTTATACCAATCTTCATTAAAAACAATTAAATCATCAATAGTAACTTTCTCAGATATCAATTCTGGTAGCTTTACTCTTGTATAATAGGGGTATTTTTCTTGTGTATAAACTTCAATTTCTACTTCATCATTAAGAGATCTTATATTTTGGGCAGTAAATGTCCCAGCAATATTATTCCCGATTATAACAACTTTCATAGAATAATTAGTCTATTCATCTTATTTTAACGTTATTATTATATATTGTAAACTAGATTCAGAATCTATTTGAACATGTTCAATACAAACTTAATTCAAAATGATTTATTTTTTAAATAGAACAACTTTAAAAAAGATGTAAAAAAGTGGTAATTTATGGAAAAAGAGAGAATATCTTATCATAAATCTGTTCAAAAAGTTTATGATAGACTTAAAAAAGATGGAATGAATAATATCTGGGATCGTTTTGAAGCACAGGGTTTTGGAGGCGATCCTGATAAACGATGTCCATTTTGCTTAAAAGGTGCACGTTGTGATTTATGTTCCAATGGTCCTTGTAGAGCTGATTCGTCAATAGATAAACGTGGTGTTTGTGGTATTACAGCAGATGGTATGGCAATGCGTATGATGCTTCTTAGAAATGTTATGGGTGCTTCTACGTATCATTATCATACTGAAACGACTTTAAAGACCTTAAAGGCAACAGTAGAAGGTCAAACACCATTTAAAATTGCTGAGCCTGATAAATTGAAAAGTTTTGCTAGTCGGCTTGGTTTAGATATAACTGGTTCAGAGAAAGAAATTGCCTTAAGACTATATAATTTTGTAAAGGACGACTTCAATAGAGCATATGATGAACCAAGTAAAATCATTGAGAAATTAGCTCCATCTGAAAGACAAGGAGTATGGAAAAGATTAGGAATCTTTCCAGGTGGACTTTATGGTGAAATGATGTTCTCAACAAGTTCTTGTCTTACTAATGTAGATGGATATTATGCAAGTTTAGCTCTTAAAGCAATGAGACTTGGGATTGCGATGGCATACCAGAGCCAAATTGTTAATGAATTCACTCAGGATATTTTATTTAATATTCCCAGACCTCATAAAATGAGAGTAAATCTTGGAGTATTAGATCCAGATTATGTAAATATCTTACCAAATGGACATGAACCATTCTTAGGATTTGCTATGGTAGAGCTTGCAAGAAAGCCCAAATGGCAAGAAAAAGCAAGGGCGGTTGGAGCGAAAGGTTTGAGAATAATAGCAAATATTGAAACTGGACAAGAAATGATTCAAAGATGGGAAATGGATGATGTATTTTATGGATTTACAGGTAATT